>Ga0307507_10002463_pt1 | contig 38732 bp, 18 predicted proteins | sample 7_EM_MG_FD_207223 | JGI IMG/M metagenome (GOLD analysis project Ga0307507, IMG submission 207223) | Populus trichocarpa ectomycorrhiza microbial communities from riparian zone in the Pacific Northwest, United States - 7_EM | ecosystem: Host-associated > Plants > Roots > Unclassified | place...
GTGCCCGTAGTATATAGTCTCCACGATCCCAGAGGCCTTACCTCCTCAAGGATTCGTCTCTCTCACCAATCTATCCTGTTCCACAATCGTGTCCTTATAGCCCCCTGTCTACAAAGTCCCCTCACATAATACTATATATAGGGACCAGGCTTTTAAAAAGAATATATAGCTTAACCTACAACAAATCTATATACTACGCCGCCCCTAGACTACCTATATTATGCCACCTATACCAAAAATTAAAAAAGGCAGTAAAAAGCTAGCGGAGCTCCCTATAGGGAACTTAGGCCCTATATAGCTATAAAGAATAATAAGGAGTATTAGACGCTATACTAAATGTATAGACTAGAGGGATAATTTATAGAAGATGGAACAGGAGCTAAGAAAGATTATAAACCCTAGGCCATAAAATACGGCCTAATAACAGTCTATAAAGAAACCTATAGACCTCCCACTAGTTAATATCTGCTGTATTAGCGCTATAGAATTCTACCAGAACTTAGTCTAACCTAATACCATTACCTTTACCACCAGCTTATATAAAATTAATTAAATAATTAAGGGAAAGGAAAATAAGCTTAGTAAATAGGAAGGTAAGCTTATGGACAAGGAGCTAGTAGAACAGAAACTACCTCATTAATACTGGAAATTTAAGGATATGTTCTCCAAGGCAGTATCAGATATACTCCCGCCTTACCAACCATATAACCATAAGATTAAAATTAAGCCAGATAAGGAAGACACACTTAGCTATAGCCCCCTTCGTCAGTAGTCTACTGCTAAGTTATAGGCTACAAAGCAGTACCTTATTAATAACCTAAATAAGGGCTTTATTAAACCTAGTTAAGCCCCTTTTAACTTACCTATTCTCTTTACCAAAAAGCCAAATAAAGGACTTTATTTCTGCATTAACTACCGTAAACTAAATAATATAACCTATAAGGACTGCTACCTACTGCCTTTACTTAATAAGACTTTAACCTAAATAAGTAGAGCTAAGATCTTTACTAAGCTTAATATCCGTTAGGCCTTTTACCAGATTAGGATAGACTCTAAATTAAAAGATCTTACTATATTTTAGACCTGTTACGGAACATATAAATGTAAAGTACTTCCTTTTAGACTAACTAATAGACCAGCTACGTACTAGCAATATATAAATAATATACTCTTTAACTACCTTAATAACTTCTATACGGCCTACCTAGATAACATTATAATTTACTCTAAGAATAAGTTAAAATATAAGGAGTATATCTATAAAGTCCTACAATAGCTCTATAAGGCTGGTCTCTAGGCCAATATTAGGAAATTAGAATTCAGTGTTAAGCATATAAAGTACCTAGGTTTTATTATTAGCATAGATAGAATTAAGGCCAACCTAGAGAAAATGGCTGCAATTAACTAGTAAACACCCCCACAGACTATAAAAGGGGTGTAATTATTTTTAGGTTTTTATAACTTCTACTAACGCTTTATTAAGAACTACAGTAGGATTATCTAGCCTCTTAACTACCTTACTAGGAAAGACCAGCCATTCTACTTTAACGCTATATATATACAGGCCTTTAATAAGCTTAAAAAACAGCTGGTATTGGCTCCACCTCTGTACTTATTCCGCTCTAAGACTGTACCTACAGCGAGGGCATAGGAAGAATCTCAACACCGTTAACCACATTTAGCAACGTTAATCCTCCCTTTCTACGCAGCGGCGTTAACCTTTCTCTAGGTAGTGACGTTAATCTAAAACGGACTAAGAAAGAGCTAGGGGCACCCTTTTCTAGGCGGCAATATTAATCCAAAACGGACCAAGAAAGAGCTAGGACGAACCTATATAGGTAGGCTGGAACGGACTTAGATGCAGGTATTAGTTAAAATAGAAGGACAATAAGTTTAGTTAGTAGGCGGCTAAGGGACGGTAGCTACGCGGCGTTGAGTTATCATGGGCCTACGCCTACAAGACACGGTCGGCCTGTTATTATAAGAGCGTTATAGGTAACGCGAAGCAGCCAACAGCTGTGGGGCGTGGTATATAATGGCAGTAACGGATAACTCTAGGAACCTTACCCCTTTACTAGGCTCTAACTCCTGGTAGACCTGTCTTGGAGGAAGGATTAGTACCTTGTTAATAACACTATCTATATAGCCCAAAAGGACGGATGCGCGTGTTGGTCTATTTAGGCAGGGGTAGGCTGTAAGGATAGGCTTATAGAGCAAATTAGGTGCACATAGGTAGGAGCTAGCTTTGTCCACCAGCTGCTATGTTAACCGTGGCAAGGAACTAGGCAAGCAGTTCAGGCAAACTTGCTATATATAGTAGTTTTATAATGCATATGTATTCTAGACGAGCCGTAAGGGCAGGGGACAGGCTAGGAGAACATATTGGCATAAAAGTGCTCCGTAAAGACTACCTAGTTAAAGTCCTAGCGGTTCCTATAAGCCTTAGGGTAGAAAAGGGACGCTAGGCAAACAACACAGCAACTATATAGGAGATAGTAAAATATACGGAACGCCTTATTGTAACGGAACCTTATAGTAGGAACTACGGTAGGTTCTGTTATTAGGCTAGGTATATAGGTAAGAACAAATTAACAATGTAATAATAACTGGTGGAGTAGTTGCCTAATAGATTAACTCCAATTGTATTCTAAGATTTACTATAAAAAGAGAACTATCTATAGTAGGGACTAAGGTCCTTTAAATACACAACCATACTCCTAAGAAATCCTCTCTTATACGTAAGGTACGTGTTATACATATTATATATAGCGTACACTGCGTATACTTTGTATACTACGTATAATATTATGTGACTCACTTACCATTCCTTATTATATAGTTCCACTGGATCTATTCTGGACCGTGCCTATATTAACCAACTAGCTTCCTGCGACTCTTCTCCAAGTAGTTATAATATTGTACTTAAAGCGTCCGTAATACTATCTTCCTCCTCTTTATCTTTGTCCTTAAAGATTCCTAACATCTCTAAGTCATCCACTAGAGGTGTAATATCCGTTTAATTAGTCTAGTTAATATCCTTGCTTATTATACCTAAAGCTTCTTCTTCTTTACAAGCGCAACGTTGTGCTTGTACTGTAGCTGCCATACTATTGCTTGGTGAGATAATGTCGTCTCCATATTCTTATTGTGCAAAAGTAGGGTTAGTGTGTGTTGTAATAGCAAGTCCCTCGTCTTAACAACCCTTATTTTACTCGGAGTGCACTAAAGCAAACGTTTAATTGTCCTATGATGTTTGCTCTGTTTCTGATGCTAAGTATACGCGTCTTATAACTCTTAACAGTCTTTAAGTTTCCTAAGTAACTTATTATAGGGTCTTATGTTTAATCTACTACTGCAAAGCTTAATGGTAAGCTCTTAAGCGCCTTAGATAAGCTTTATTATTCACAGGAAGCGGAGTAGGAGGCTATAGCTACTTAATAGCGTACCCTTAAAGCCCGTCTATTGGCCTCTGCCTATCTTCTTCGTCTTAAACATGTTTGTGAGAAGGTCTATTCCAAGAAGTGGAAACTGGTTTAATAGGGTTTGTCTAAGCTAGGTAATAAAAGGACTAGCTCTCCCCCTATAAGGGAAACAACTCTAAGTAGCTTAGTAATTGCTCCTCTTAGGTCCCCTTTAGGTAACTTATTCTTTAGCAATCCTTCTTTGTTAATATTACCTAACCTACTTTCTTCTAATACTCCTATACCTTTCCTATAGCGTTCTTTAGGTTGCTTAGTGGTTCCTAGGTAGTCTTACTATAGCCTATCTACTTTACTTTATACTACGTTTTGTTATCTATATCTTTATAACTAATAATCTTTAAAACTTACTATTTATCCTCCTTTTATCCTCTATATATGTCTGCCTTATAGACTGGTGGCTTAATATTCCCGTATACTAGCTCTAGCATTGCGATATATTATATAGGGTAGATTTTCATTTTAGCTAGTAGGTTTAACTTATATATAACCAATAAAATTCTTTACTTAACTTTAAAAGGTCCTAGTCTAACATAGTCCAATTTCTTACTTAGTTGTTAACTCTTAAAATTTTTATATAGTAGCTACACTTTATCCCCCTCCTTAAGATCTGGTCCCTTAGATCTCTTAGCATTATAGTACCTTTTTATTTATTCTTATACTAGTTTAGCTGTTTCTTTAAGGTCTGTATAAAGATTCATTAATATCTCTATTCTTTATTTAGCTGTGCTACTCGTCCTTTTTACTTAATATAGTGATAATAATGTCCTTAGCTTATATCTATAATTCGCCTTAAATAGTAATGTCCCTATTCCTTCTTATAGTGTTGTATTGTATATAAACTATATAACTGGTAATAACAATACCTAATTATTCTATATATAATTAATATAGTGCTTTAGATACTGCTCTAGTGTCTAGTTTAGTCTTTCCGTTTATCTATCTGTCTGCGGATAATACGCTATAGATATTACTGCGTAAACTCCCTATTCTGCTAGAAACACTTTCTAAAATACTACTATAAATCTTGGATCTCTATCTAATATAATCTTGTCTAGTGCTCTATGTCTTGCAAATACTTCCTTTATATAGATTCTAGCAACATCTTCTGCTAATATCTCTTTAGTATATGCTATAAAGTATCCCTACTTTATTAACTTATCCACTATTACTAAAATCGTGTTATAATCTTATCCTATAATAGGATCTCTTAACTTTAGTAACTTAATAATAAAGTCCTATAATATAACCTCCTATAGTCTTCCTAGTATTTTAATAGGTTATAGCCCTCTATATAGCTTATACTTTGTTGGTTTGTTTCTTTGGCAATCTAGATATTCCTTTATAACTTATCTTACTAGTCCCTAGATTTCTTAAATAATATATTCTTTTTAAAGTCTTAACACTAAGCCTATAGCTCTATTATGTCCTTATATTATTCCCTTATGGAATTCCTTAACAAATTCTTCTATAATAGACTTAGGTATATATATTACTTTTTTGTTTTTATATTGCTCTAAGTCTAGATCCTCTACCTATACTTCTTAGATCTTTTATATCTAATTACTCTCTAATAATTTATAGATCTAACTTTCCTTAGTTGCTATAATCTTTAGATAATTATACCTAATTAATTTATCTTAATTCTTTTGCAATAAAGCTCCTAATAGCTTTTTATTACTTTATAGTTTAGCCTTTCTGCTTAGCGCGTCTACTTGTATATTATCTATACCTTTAGTATACTAAATTTCAAAATAGTATTCTATAAGCATTTCCGCCTATTTAACCTATCTTTAGTTAAGTTCCTTTATTATTAGGAATCCTATAAGGTTCTTATAGTCCGTCTTAACCATAAATAGTTTCTCTATGCCTTATAAGAATGCTCTCTATTTTTTAAGTGCTATAACTATACCTAACAACTCCTTGTTGTAGATGTTATAGTTTAACTCTAGTAGTATTATCTTTCAACTGTAGTATACCACTGGGTGCCATCTATTTTAATATTTCTATATAAAGCACGCCCCTAGTATAAAGTCTAATATATCTATTTCTATAACCGTCTCTAGACCTAGTTAATAGATCTTAAGAACTGGCTCCTAGGTAAATAACTCTTTAATTCTCTTAAATAGTTCTTATTATTTTTTCCCCTATACCTATAGTTCTTCTTTCTTTATTAACTGTGTAAATGGCTTAATATCCTATAACTATTGCGCTATAAACCTTCTATAGTAATTGTAAAACCCTAGGAATAATCTTAACTGCGTAACATTCTCTAGTTCTTGCTAATTCACTATAGCCTTAATCTTCTTTAGATCTATGCTAAGTTGGCCTAGTTTAATAATAAATCTAATAAAATTGGTCTTTTTAGTGAAGAACTTATATTTTTTAATTGCTACTAGCATCTGTTCTTCTTATAGTCTCTTTAAAACCTATTTAATATGTTCTCTATATTCTTCCTCACTCTCTAAATAGATGATAATGTTATTAAGGTATACTATAACAAATTTATCTAGGTGTTCTCCTAATATATTATTAATTCGCTTCTAGAATATTGCTAGTGTGTTTATAAACCTAAATTATATAACTAATAGTTTATATAGTTCTTCCTTTAACCTAAAGGCTGCCTTCTATTTGTTGCCTTCCTTAATTCTAATCTAATAGTATGCCCATCTCAGATCTATCTTTGTAAAGATCTTTATATTGCCTATCCTGTCTTGGATTTCGCTAATTAAGGGTAAAGAATACCTATCCTTTCTAGTAATACTGTTTAACTGTCTATAGTCTATACACATCCTAAGTTTTCTGTTTTTCTTTAGGATAAATAGTACTGGATATCCTACTAATAACTATAATGGTCTAATATATCCCTTTTATAAGTTCTCCTAGATAAACTCCTTAAGCGCTACTAACTCTATTTTAGTAAGCTTATAAATTGGAAAGAACTTTAGACTTATTCCCTCTTCTAATTCTATCTTATGGTCCTATACTGTATGCTTTAACAGCTTTTTACTTTTTAGTAACTATAACTTTTTACTATACTTATGGTATCTCTTTGGTATATAACTTAAGCCTCGCTTAGTCTCTTTATATATCGCTCTAACTTGGTACCATACTAACTTGGTTTATTATCGCACTTTATACCGTTATATATCCTTAATATTAACCTAACCTATAACCCAATTAATTTTTAGATTGTATTTCTATAACTAAGGCATTTCTAGTATCGCCTTGTCCTATCCTAATAGTAGGATATTAAAAGACATTCTAACTGGTCTCCCTTTAATAGTTATCTAAATAGGTCCTGTTTTAAGATTAATAATACCTCCTCTATAGGCTATCTAATCTCCTAAAATTATTATAAGTAGATACAGGTGTTCCTTCTATCTATATAGTAACCCTATCCTTTTTACTACCTTTGGTAATATGTGGTTTCTAGTTGCTCTACTATCTACTAACGCTTTAAACTGCTAATCTTGCCACTTAGCTCTTAAATTTAGGTGCTAACCTTAAATTCCTTTAAGGGTCTAAGGCTCTAGTACTAGTTCCCTCTAGTCCTATACGCCTCCCCTTTTCCTAACTATTAGCTGCTAAATCCTACCTGTATTTAGTCTAACTTTAGCTAATACTTAATTCGTTTCTTTTCCTTTATATACTATAGATAAGTGTTCTCTAGGCACTCCTACCACTATTATCTATTTAGGTATTCTTCCATAAGGAATCTTCCTAGTTAAAGTATTAAGTCCCCTTAACCTTATACTTCTATTAGGTGCCAACTATATATATACTTAGCATTCCTAAACCGCTTTTCCTCTAGTGCCTAATATATTCTTACTAGGTACTTCCGGTTCTTATCTTTAGGTGCTCTATATATATTATATATATTATCCATACAAGCTATCCATGATAGTGTATAATACGCTGCATATTTTGGGTTAACTCTTAGTTTATCTTTATTTTTAAGTTTAAACCTACACCTAGTTAACCTAACCACTAGTATTTCTACTACGGGTACTAAGATTTATTACTTACTTCTCTAGTCCCTAGATCCTTCTTCTAGGTTCCTTAATATTATAATTAATGCTCCTTTAATGTAACTTATGTGTTTCTCCGTAATAGGTTAGTCTTAGACAACTTTTTTATCTAGCCATATATAAAAGTCTTCCCATTTATCACTATATTATTGCCTATACCACTTTCCGTACAACTGGTTTAGTGTGTATAGTCTATCTATTAGAAAATACCTTGTTATCGCTATATTATAATATCCTTTGGTATATCTTTCTTTAAACCTAGTTAGAATATCTAGATCCTCTTTTTATTCCAGTTTATCTAACTATTTTACCCTAGGTGTTCCTGCACTTGGCCTATTAGTAACTCTTTATATAGGTGCTCTGTCCCTTATATAACCTAGTATAGCTGACCTCTTATCTAGCTTTTGCTCTTGCTATATAATAATTCTTGTCCTAAACTTATCTATAGTTTCTTATTTTCTGCGTCTTGCAGCTGGATCTTTATAGTCGTTTTGCTTTTTAATCCTAGTATTAACTATTTAATCTTTAGGCTAAATACTACGTTTACCTAGAATTACTAACGTTCTTACTTATTCTCTAAACTCGTAGTTCTTAAACTTACGTCCTATACTCATTTATTTGTTACTAAACTGAGTTACTGCCCTTTCCCATTGGTTTTCGTCCGTTATAGGTCCTTAGGTGTGTCTTATCTTACTTTAAGAATCTTAAGCTTCTTATATCTCTTTTTAAGAATCTTAAGCTTTTTATATCTCTTCTTAAGAATCTTAAGCTTCTTATATCTCTTCTTAAGAATCTTAAGCCTGTGGCCTTTTGCCTTTATTAAGTAATAAGCTAGCACTAGCAGTTATCTACTTACTTAGTTTCTTCTAAACATTACTTCTATTATCTTATAAAGCAATAGAAATTATATTTAATGGTATTATAATACCTATTATTAAACCTTATTCTATAATGGTCTTAGTCTCTACTTCTATTTTAACTTCTCTAAGGTCTGTATGCTTCTAGTAAGCTGCCTTTATTGCCTTATTATTGGTAAATACTTTGCCTTTATTAAATTTATTATCTTTAATGTCCAATCTACGAGCTAGTTTATTAGTTCCTCTAAACTTAGATAACAATAGTTCCTATAACCAATAGCTTATGCCATACTTAGCGTCCTTATAAATTCGGCATGCGTTGTTATAATAATACGTAAAACTGTTAATTAAACACTCTTTTATTCCTTATAGTGCACTATTGTCCCTCTATATATACGTGCCGTCTGCTAGTCTAGTTCCCTTTACTGCGTAGTTACTCTAACCACCTCTATAGTCTCTAGCGAAATAACTTTATTTTCCGCAATTTATGCAAGCCCTATCTTTAAACCATTTTTCTTGCTATAGAGTCCGCCTAAATGTCTTTTGCTGTTAAGATCCCTAGTTTAGCCTCTACTCCTAGGTCCTTTAATTACTTAATCCTTAACCTCTAGGTTTCTATAGTTTCTTTTCCCATTTTTAGGTTTCTTTAGTACCGCTTAGGTCTATTAGCTCTACGCCATTCCATAGTTTTTAACTCTATATTTGTCGTTGCGTACTCTACGCCTTATATAACTATAGAACTCTATCTTGCCCTCTTTTAGCTTATTCCCTTTAATAGATTCTGTTATTAATCTTTATTAACTAATCTATTAACTTTTTTTAGAGTATCCGCATCTTCTATTAGGATAATTGCGTCCTAGACTTTAGCCTTAAGTCCCTGTTTATACTATACTATAAGCGCCCTATTATTCCACTCAACCTATATAGCTAGTGTTTAAAACTGTGTTGTATACTTAATTACTAAAGTGCGTTATACTAAGTTCTAAAGCTTTTATTCCGCTATAGTTATGGCCTCCAGGTCTCTAAATATCTATATTAGTTATTCCACGAACCCGTTCTAACTGGCAAATATATACCATACGTCTTGGTTAGTAGTTGTTATGCCATTAGCCTATATTTCCGTAAGATATAGCTTAAACCACTTAAGTACCCTCCCTGTTAGGAATAATTCTATATAGGCTACTTAATCTAACAATATTACTAACTTCGCTCCTTCCTATACTACCTTAAAGTGCATTTGCGTAAGAAATCCTTTAAGCTTTAACTTTTCTCCTAAGAATTGTTTAATTAAAGGTAGCTTAATCTTTACTGCTCTAATTCTATTAATACGTTCTTTAAGTATCCTATTATTGTCTTATAAGTAATTAACTATTTCCTATAACTGACCTTATGTAACCACTTAAGAATCCCCATTGTCCATACTGGTATCACCTGGCCCTAAGGTTATGGCTATTGCCGACGCCGTTATAACTGGTGCTCTAGGTGGCATATTATTTAACTTTATTTAATACCGTAACCTTAGTAGTGAATGTGTAACGGAACCTTATAGTAGGAACTACGGTGGGTTCTGTTATTAGGCTAGGTATATAGGTAAGAATAAATCAATAACGTAATAATAACTGGTGGAGTAGTTGCCTAACAGATTAACTCTAATTATATTCTAAGATTTACTACAAGGAGAGAACTATCTACAGTAGGGACTGAGGTCCTTTAAATACACAACTATACTCCTAAGAAATCCTCTCTTGTACGTAAGGTACGTGTTATACGTGTTATACATAGCGTACACTGCGTATACTTTGTACACTGCGTATAACATTATGTGACTCGCTTACCATTCCTCGTTATATAGTTCCACCGGATCCATCCTGGACTATACCTATATCAACTAACTAGCTTCCTGCGACTCTTCTCCAAGTAGTTATAACATCGTACTTAAAGCGTCCGTAACACTTATACCGGGACTTAAGATTACCCGAATCTAATAGCTTTGATAGGAAAATGCAATCTAAGCATATAATAAGAACAATAAGAGGACATAAGAGTCGCCAAAGACTCGCTAGGGAGACGCTAGTTAAATACATAGCTCCCTTATTATTAGCATATATATACTAGGAATGCAAAAACTCTTTATCCAAAAAGGAATAATTATAAATGGCCTTATATATAATATAAGGCTCTATAACCACAAACTATACCTAGAATAATACTATTGCTGCGTATAATAGGGACACACCCAATCCATATACACAGCACAGGTGTGCTATGGCCACTGTGCAGGCCCCTATAATATAAGACACTGCTTAAATTAAGACCAAATAAAATGCGCAAACTGTCACCGAAGCACACATAAGGTATAGGAGAGAGTAGACTATATTAAATATAGGAGATAGAAGGCAAGGGCTTAACAGCTACGGGAATAACTATACGCCAGGTTATATAAATGGAAATAACAGGCAATAAGCTAGGGGGACATAGGTGCCTTCCTAGCGTTCCCTACCTTTAATACTAGGGGGCTGGGCTAGTTATCCCAAGCCTTAATAGGCCAGAAGCAACGCTACGTAATATTACTAGACTAAACAGAGATATAAGGGTTATAGGGGACACAAGGAAGAGGACGCCCTATAGGAAGACCCCTATAGACAGCTACAGCAAGCTTAAGACTAGGACAATTAAGAATTAGACTAAACATAGTAAATCTAACATTCGCAGCCAACCTATAAAGGGCATAAAGCCAACCAGTAAGACCAGGGGAAGAACCGGAGACGATAATAGATTTGGATATAAAAGCGCTAGTAAAAACACAAAACACGGGAATAGAAAGCCCTATATAAAATAAGTAGCAACTAGGGTGTAGATATAAGAGACAGAAGTTCTAAAAATCCTAGAGAAAGTGAAAACATAGGAAGCAAAGAACGAAGGAGAGTTAAATAACCCTTGCTAGGGGTCCGCTACCTATCCATTATATAGTATAACTGCGGCAATATAAACCACCGCCTTATAAGGCCCCTACTAGATAGTCTAGACCTAGAGAAATACTATATCCTTGCTATATAAGAGCCGTATTATAATACCTATATATAATTAATATACTACCCCTAAGGATTCTAGCTCCTATACAAACCAAAAGCAGCTATATATGTGTGCTTTATAATTAGCAAGGCTGTTAGCCTGTCCTTATAGTTATAGCAAGCAGTTAACCTAGATATTGCAGTTATAACAATCCAGATGTATAGGGGACCGGTATAAATTATTAATATATATAACCCTAGGGTTAAAGGGGTCCCATAAACAGAGAATATTATATTAGTAATAAGCTTACTGGAAACTAAAGGCATAGAGTTTATCCTATTAGGAGATATAAACCTCTACTACCTATAGTAGGGGGGTATCTATGTCGCTGCTAAATAATAGGCAGAGTGCCTACTAAAAGCTATAGATATCTAGGGCCTTAAGCTAGCTACTCCCCTAGAAGCAATTATATAGCAATAAGGCACCGCCAGAAGTACAATTAACCTTATATTTATAGATAATAGCCTATACTAGAGACTCAAAAGGTGTATCCCTAAAGAAGAATAGGTACTTACCTTAAACTATATCCCCATCTAAATATAGCTAGATTTGGATATTAAGGCGTAACCAAATAGTAAAAGATACGCAATAAGGAAGCTTAAGATAGACAGTTTCCTTAATATAGTTAAACAATAACTTTAAGACCTAGAAGAAATCCACCCAATACTAAATAAGCGAGGCTTATTAGCTACCCCTAAGGAAATTAACCAAAGACTAGAAAGAATCCAGGCAGTAATTAAAAATGGGCTAGAAGAGTATTGCCTGGTCTTAAAACTAGGCCCCTACGCGCGATACGCATGGCCCGTACAATGCGCGGTTCTTATAGCTAGCCAACGACGAGCAAGAAGGAAATATATAAGCAGCTATAACCCTAAAGACGAGAGATAATATAAAGACACAAGAAACTAGCTAAAGAATACCCTAAAAAAAGAAGCAAGAAACAACTAGAGACGGTTTATAAATAAATATACTACTAACCCAAGCATCCCCTATAATAAGGGCCTTTAGACCATAGCAAGATGGGTAAAGAAAAAGGCGGGATACCTAGTAGAAGACCTATACCTACTACCCCTATAAAGAGCAGGCAAACCACAGGCTATAAATAACAATAATAAGAAGGCGAAGATCCTTATAGAAAGATTTTTCCCCTAACTGGCTCTAGTAGACCTTAGTAATATTACTAGTAAAACACCAGTGACTTACCTAAGGGTTAACAGCGATATAATAACTAAAAAAATGGCTAGAACTATTAGTCGCCTCTTAAACAATATAGTACTAGGACTAGATAGGATCCTAAACAAAGCTTTAAAGACCTATGGTCCACTTATAGCACCTTAGCTTGCAGATATAGCTAGAGTATACTTTATAATAGGCTACTACCCGCGACTTAGAAGATCTATAATAACGGTTATCTTATAAAAAGAAGGTAAAGTAGACTACTTAATCCCAGAAAGCTACCGCCCTATTGCCTTAGAAAACACCCTAAGCAAAATCTTAGAAAAGGTTATAGCGGACTATATAGTAGATACGGTAAAGGAACACGCCCTACTACCACAAAGCTAAATAGGGGCAAGAAAGAATTACTTAACACTATTAGCACTTACACTACTTGCTACTACTGTTAAAACTGCATGGGCTATGCGTAAGGACTTTATAGTATTAATACTTAGCCTAGATATTAGTGGCGCCTATAATAATATACCCCATAAGCGCCTTCTATATATCCTTAGGGCAAAGGGCTTCCCAGAATAGATTATATAATTTATTTAAGGGTTTATAGGCCAGAAAGAGACATTACTAGTCTTTAGTGGATACCAGAGCCCCCCCATCGCAGTTATAATAGGTATACTATAAGAATCATCTCTTTTACCTATACTCTTCCTTTTCTTTATAAGCAACTTACTTAATATCTTTAAGGAAGGGGCGACCTAGGGAATAGGCTTTATTAATAACATAAACCTAATTATATACGGGCCAACAGCCGTAGAGAACTGTAGAACACTAGAGAAAGCCTATAACACCTATATAGAATAGGCAAGACGATATAGAGTCCAATTCTTACTAGAGAAATACCAGCTAATCTATTTTATAAGAAAACGCAACTAATCTGCAGATCTCTAGCATATAATCCATATTTAAGGCTTTGGGGGTTAACTAGTTTAGGGCCTAAGGGTATTAGGAGTATAGGTAGATATCAAGCTCTAGTAGAGCGTATATACGGTATAAGCGGCCCATAAGGGCCAAGTATAGTATATTGTATTATCTAGGATCGTTAATTCTATATAGGGTCCATGCTTCCAGAGGTCACGCCTACTATATACAGTAGTTGTCCGGCTAACTATAACATATAGATCCAGTGTTTGGGCTATTAGAGAAACTAAAAAGGGCCCCCCTAAATTACTCCTTAAACCACTCTAAAAGGTCCAAACAGCCTGCCTCTAGAGCATAATAGGCGGGTATAAGCAAACGGCCACAGTACTGCTTAAGAAGGAAGCCAATATTCCCCCCCTATAACTATATATTAAAGCCGCTGTAATGCAAAGGGCGCAAAGTAAACGCAACTTTAATATTATAAAGTATATTAAGACACGCCTAAATAAACTATAGAGGGACCCTAGGGCGCCTTATAGGAGAACAAACCAACAACCCCAAAGTAGGGAAGAGATATTGGAGAAACAGGTAAAGAAAGCAGAAGAAAAATAGTACTGCGTTAAGGCCCAGGCCTATATAGAGGAGGAAGGGAGACGCGTAAAAGGCCAGTAAAGATAATAGTAAGAAAGAGAAAGAAGCTAAAGTAGAGCATAAAAGAACGCCAGGAAACCATCTTCCGCAATATAATACTAGTTAGACCAACGCTGGAGAGGCATATAGGAGTTAAAGGTATAGAGGCTAACTTAGGTAAAAGAAACCCAAGCCGTAGTATAGTTAATGCTATAGGGGGTAAATACTTAAGAGCTCTAAGAAGGCCTAATAAAGGCAGAAAATATAATAGCAACACTCTTAAGAACAGGGATAATAGGACTAAAAGATTGGCTCTACTAGGTAGGTGTCCCAGTAGGCAGCCTAAGATGCAAATATGGCTAGCTAAGACAGACACCAAAACACGTAATACTATTATGCCCCCTACACACTAACTAAGAAGCTATACTCTTAGTAGCTAGCACAGAGAACTATAATATACTACTCTTAATATAAAAAGGTCTTAAGGTGGTTACCCGGTGGCTTATTAGCCAAAATATACTAGACCAGTTTTGGGTTATAAAGGAAATGGTAATAAAAGGCAAAGGGGCGAGCAATAGGCGCCCCCTAATAACTCTACAGTAGTAGAGCAAAGTTTGCGATACTAGCGCGTCCGTAGGATTGTTATAGCAGCAGTGGTTCCCAAGGAGGTTAAAAAGTAAGGTAGTAGAGCACTATAGGTGACTCGCAGGCGCCTTATAGGCAAGTCCTAAAAGGCGGGGAAACGGATTACAGGGTTTTCTCAAAAGAGTTTTCTCCCTATATGTATATAAGGAGTAGTCCGCGTGGGCCCAATAGGAATCCGAATTGGACGTTAAGCAATGAATAATAATAATAACTAAGGCCCTTACGGCCTAGTAGGCACGCTAGGCGGATATCCTATCTTAGTTTAACTTCTTAATTATATATAAACTAGGCGCTATAAACCATATAGATGCTCTTATAAGGCGTAAACAGGACCTAAGTAACTAGGCGGCTATAAAGATCTTATTATAGACCTAGACACTACTATAACCAGAGCACCTTAACCCCTAAATATAGGCAGAGCTAAATACAGACCCTTTAAATACTAAGATATATCCTATTGACTCCATAGAACTTAACCTTATTAATAAACTGCTGTAGGTAAACTGTATAGCCCCTTCTCTACAGGAGTACCACAAAAAGGTAAAAGATGCTACTAGCCTATAGTCCCTTAAAAATGGACTGCTTAAGCACTGGGAACGGCTAATAGTAGTAGAGGAACAGAATTTACGGACCCAGCTTATTACTAAAGTATATACCTAGGTCTCTATAGCCTACCCTAGAAAGAATAAGACCTATAAGATTATTAATAACTGTTACTACTGGCCCAGAATAGTTATAGATATCAACCGCTATATACAGAACTGTAATAACTGCTATAGGTCTACAATTCCACAGAATAAAACCCTAGGACTATTAAAGCCACTTCTAATACCAGAACGCCCCTAGCAGTATATCTCTATAGACTTTTATAAGCTACCTACAGACCATAATAGATATAATATAGTAATAATCCTAGTTAACCACTTTAGCAAGTGCCTATTCTCAATCCCCTATCACAAAGGTATTAATACCAAGGAGGTAGCCTAACTATATATCTATTATATCTACCAAATTTACGGACTACCAGATACTATTATATCCAATTATAGGCCGTAGTTTATATCAGCCTTCTAGAATAAGTTTATTTAGATCCTTAGCATTAAGCTAAAGCTTTCTATAGCATACCACCCCCAGATAGATAGTTAGATAAAGATTATAAATTAATACTTAGACTAGAGGCTCCAGCCCTTTATTAACTACTTCTAGAATAACTAGGGTAAACTACTACCCCTAATAAACTACGCCCAGGCAACCCTACCCTATAACTCTATAAGATTTGCACCTATTTAGCTAGAAATAGGATACTTACCCTATATAAGCTTTAACTAGGAAAGACCAGAGGGGCCACAGACTATACGTAAAAAACTGTCTTATAAGGAAGCCTAGTAATATACCAAATGCTTAGAAGAAGCTTAGACAGTAGCCTATATAAATCTAGAAAAGGCCTAGAGATTAATAGAACAGTAGGCAAATAAGCACAGGCATAAGCCTAACTTTACTATAGATAATAGGGTCTAGGTTATAACAAAGAACTAAAAGATAGAACGGCCTAGTCGCAAGCTAGACTATAAAATAGTAGGACTGTATAAGATCCTTAACAAAGAAGGCAACTTATATAAGGTTAAGCTCCTAGACTTAATTAAAGTCTATCCTATTTTTTTACTAGATAAGCTACATAAGGCTATAAATAACCCACTACCTAGATAAAAGAATGAGCCTCCCCTGCCAATTTAAGTTAATAGTAATAATAAATAGGAAGTTAACAAAATACTAGCCTATAAACTAGTACAAGGAATGCTACAATACTGTGTTTAATAGAAAGGCTATAATCTAGACCTAACCTAATACCCCACCTAGAACTTTATAGGCTGCCCCTAGAGACTTAAAGAATTCTATAACCAATACCCTAATAAACCTAGACCCTTAAAGTACCTCAATAAGTAGATGGAGTGCTAGTATAGTAAAGACAATAGGCTGCCTATTAAATATAAAGACAAGAATACCCCACGGACATAATATGGACATATAAAGCCTAAGGGCAGGCTTTTTCAGAGGGGGGGGTAATGTTACGGCGCTAGTGGAAAACGGTAGATCTTGGCAGACGTGGATTATAGTAGACGCAAGTCACGTGACTCAAGGACCGCATAAAATATCGAGCGGCGCTGCTATTCTTCTCCTTCCTTTTTCTAGCTTTGGATCCTCGTTTATAGACTACCAATTGTACAGGCTTGCGCGTCCCTCTTGCCGTGCTCGTGCCTCAATTGACTGAGTCGCTAACAACTACCACTAAAATATAGAAAGAGGCTGCTAAATAACATAATTATAAAGAAGCTAAAGGCAAGCATCTATACCCGCTACTTAAACACCATCGCTGCCTTTAACAGCACTATAAGAACAAAAAGCACGGCATTACATACTATCTTAAATTCAAATTAAAGCACTACCCATTACATCATTACCACTAGACGCGCTGGTCAGAAGCAATTAAGTAGAAGAAAGCCACGCTTAACATACCAGATCTACCACTACTGTTAAAGATTAGGTACAGTAAATATATACAGGATAGTGTCACGGGACTCACTCGTTCTCACGTCTCTGCGCGTCTTTGACGTTCTTGACCCGTGCTCACGTTCGTCCCGAGACACCTGCGCACGTTCCCCTATAACCCCTATTTATACCCGTACCTGGCACACGAAGACTCTTCTTCTTCATCTAATGTCTTTGTATCAACCACGCATAGTTACGTGTACGTAGCCTTCTCAATTACTACCTCGTTTAGTGCATTGTATCCCGGCTCGTGCCTACTCCGTGACAGATAGAGAGGATAAAAAAGACACAAAGGCATTTTCGGGCAGCTATAAGCACCATTAAGGTAACTCTAGCAGCACGAATAAATCAACAAGCTCCCCCCTAAGACAACGGCAGCGATAAGGAGAGGCTTATACCATAGTTATATAATTACTAGCCAATCCTATTCCGTAGCAAGACCAATTAGTAGCAGTAACGGTTTTAATAAACTAGATACAGCAGCAGAACCAGTAGATAATATAATAGATGCAGAATGCTATATAGGCAGCGCTGCCTCCTATATAACCAACTATCACTAATAGTTATTTTACAGTGGATTTTACACCAAATATAAGATCCTTATCAGTGCCGTTATTATAGAGCGCTCTATCAGTTTCAGCTTTATCCTTTAAAACGCCTACCCATTACTATCCACCCCTAACTATACCTATAAGCCTACTACCTAGTAGCCCCGCCCACAGCAATATTAAACAATTAAATAGTAAGCTTAGCGCCTTTACTAAATGGCTACAACGCTATTACCTAGTTATCGCCAACGCCTTTACTAAAGCGGAGTCAATTTTAATTAAGGAGGACTACAACTTTAAGTTACTTAAGCACGCGCTACTTAATAGTGGCATAGGCCATATAAAGCTGCATAGGATTGGTTTAATATATAGGCTTATTAATTACATAGTAAACTGCTTAGAAGACTTTAGAACGGATTAGCGATATTATAATACTACAGCAGAGGCCTTACTTGACGTCTTAATTGGCAAGCACCCTATATAGATATATTACAAAAGACTAGACCTTATCCTTTTTATACTACCTCTTAATTCCTACCCATAAGAAATAGCCTTTTACCCTCTTATTAAATTCTTATTACTCTACCGCGTAGCTTAAAAAGTTATTAAAGTTATTCTATAGTTTAGCTTTAAATTAATAAGCACGTAGCCACTGCTTTAAGTCATAAAAAGAAGCTTTAATTAGATTAAAATTGGGCGAGTAAGGAGGAAGATATTTAAGCCTAACACTAGTAGTATTACAGAGGCGTTAAACTTCCTAGGTTTAAGTAAGCAATAGTATTAAATACCTATCCTTTATAAACACCATATACCTTATTATAATAGATTAACGTATTATCTATTACTAGAACTAAACAAGGCTATAGATAAGGCTGTATATAAGTAAGAACCTTATTCTTTATCCACTTAATAAACATTGGCCCGTTAATAGCGCCCTAGTATATTAACCAGCCAGGTATATAGCCCTAATAGGTATACGCTAGTAGTAAGCTCTATCTTTTAGATCTCTTTAATTCCAATATTCCTTTAGCAGGCTTATTAATTAGCGCCCATCTATACTTCCTATTTATTGTCTTCTTATTACAAGCTAATTTATTAATAAAGATAAACTAATCGCGTCTATAGCCACAGATTTAAATAATCCAGTTATCCCTTAGGCCTAGGTTACGCTGTTGCGCAATTATCCTTATAACCTTTCTACTCTATTTTCTTCACTTTAATCCAGCCAACAGTGTACTTCGTGCTATTATTATATTATATTAATTATATAGAAACCAGAGCATCTCTTTAAAATAGGCGTCTGGGCTATATAAGAGGTATTTAAGGAGGCCCTAATTAGTACGCGTTTATTAGTAAAATTAATATTAATATTACTACCTAACGTTATATATCTAGAGCTTTATCTATAAGCAGTAGTGGCCTACCATTCCCCCTAACCAGTGGATTAATCTAGCCATACCTCTTTAAATTCGCCCTCCAGCGTTAAAGAGTAGATTAAGGAATACAGGTCTTAATTTTTATATAGATATTGTTGTAGTTAAGGTTAATTAGAGCTTATACAATTAACTTCTATTCGGTTAACCAGGTAGGCTTACCCATGGCTTTAAAAAATAGGCGACGGCGATGTGTTGGTATGGAGGATGGGTGGTGGCATGCGCGGGTACAGAAAAGTGGTTCAAACAGGTGAGGATTCGGCAAATTTCTGTACTAGATTATGGTTTCTGACATAAACCCGTCCTTTTCTGAAGCGACTGTATGCTAAACGTGACGCAGAAGGAACCTCCGCGACGCGAGACTTACAACGCTAAATCGACCCCAGAGGCCGATAGACCATCACTTTTAACAACAATCAGCTTCAAATATGCCTTCCGAGTCCAATTTTACATAAAAATACTAACAAAATACTGTCCACTGCCTAGAACTTATCCACTGTCTAGAATCTCCTAAAATTCGGTCAAAATGCCAAGCTAAAGATGCATCGATGCTATTACTTTTCATTAACTCACTCTGTAAATGCGTAACAAGCAAAACTCTCTTAATATGCTACGCACTAGCCTAGCGGCCGTCAAATTTCGCCAAAGACTCAGGTTTACAAGTAAGAAACAAAGCTTCGGGATTCTTACTGCCTCCAGCAATGCCCTAACCTCTTACTCCAGAGTGAATATTGTTCCTGAGAGCACTGTATTCTCCTAAGAATCCTATGCAGCGGCTATAATATCCTCGTGGATAATAATCAGATGTGAACCCCGCACACTCTCAAAATCCTTTACTTTCATAATACGGAATCCAGTTTTACGGAAATCGTCGACTTTCTTTAAAATATCTGCAGTTGAACGCCGCCAGGAGTCCACAGCTACGCTATTCCAGACCTCTACAGGACTTTGTTTTGGCTTAGGTTTCAGTATTTGCCTCCATGATATGTCCGCAAATACGCCCCCTCTATTAGAGAAGTAAGGATCCACCTGACCAATAGAGATAGCGGAATCTCCAGTTCCCAAGCTTGAGGAATTAGTCTGGCTTGAGGAGTCTCCCAAGTTGTTCAATAGCTCAAGCGGTTGGCCCTCCTTCGGGACTTCGTGGAGGACGTCGACAAACTTGCGTAGAAATGCACCAGGAGTAGATTCGATATCTCTCGACATGCTGTCTACAGAAGAGCATACGTCAATTTTTGATCTATTCAAGCTGACAGCTATTCTATTGAATGACGTTTGATCGGTTTTTAGAAGTTCAAAGTCCCGCACAAAGGTCACGGTTCTGCAAACTTGTTCTTCTCGGTTTGACGTCGCTATATGATCCTTAGCTTATTAGAATAACTAGGTGCGGCACAAAATATACTTACAAATTAGGCCCTCTGGAAGACCTGTTTCAAGAGTATTTGGGTCGGCATATCCCTCGCGGAGAATTTCTGCCGAGGCCTCCTCAAACACATCTCTCCATCCGAAAACGAGCGCAATGAATGCCCATCCTTCGCAATTATTACCTCGACGACAATCTTCAGGCCATGATCGATCTCTTATGAGCTCTGCAATACTTCGAAATGTATTTATTGCGCACTCGTATTCCCATAAAGCTCGTGACAGCTCTAGAAGCTCTTTAAAACGCCATGTCGTTGCCTTCGGTGTTCCACCATTAATCGCCTTAACTATGGCCAACAGGGCTGGGGCACTGATGAGCTTTGTTGACTCTATTCGTGTTATTTCCCTTTGGTGCCTCCGGTCTTCTTCAACCGCCCTGTGCAGACGTCTGGAGAATTCTCTAATCCTCGCTTGGACCACCACTTCTGAATCTGGATCCAGTGGCCATACAATTACTATCTTGTGGTTTCCAGACATTCTCAAGGGTTTTTGCAGCAGATGCAGCTATAAAGATCGGTCACCGACACAGCCCTGAATTGCCGGCCAGGCTTGAACACTTCAGGCCTGCAGGACTGCCAGCTGAGAAGGCCGCTGATAACGGGATGAGCGGTAAGAAAGGAGCCTTTGGAGTTGTTGATGTTGCTGGAAGCTTTTTGGGAGCGGAACGTAGCCAAGAGAAGTCCACGATACAAAATTAAGAGTCGCACGATAAGCAGACCCTCAGTCCTTCACGCCATAGTCTGTGAATCCGCCCAACAAACACATGCTCCACGATAACGCACTCGCTCCTAATTCGTCAGAGAGGCCATTGTTAGCCTTGCAGAGGCTGAGGCGGAGACAGAAGAATTCTGGCCACGAATTCATCAGCTGGAACCAATTGGAAGCGTTCAATATATTGGGCTGCAAGCCATGTGTAGGCGTGCGTCCATCACACGCCACCGCCGAATTGGACCGGAAATTAAAGACGAAGTCAGCCTCACCTCGTGAAAACCGTTTCTTTCACGAGCTTCTTATCCTAGGCTCCAACAAAGTGACCAAATGATCCGCACCTTCTCACTTCCCCTAAACATGCTACGATTCGGACGCCGCCTTCCCCCATATTATTTACAGGAAACAGACGGCCTTCAACTAATAGTCTACGCTTGTTCTTCTAAACCCGAGTAACAATGGGTGATACTTTCAAGTTCGACGTCACCCCAGCACTGAAATATAATCGCCGGGGTGGCAATAATGATGATGCGAATCTTACTGCTGGTATGCAACCGTAGGATTATTTACGAAGGAAAGAACGATCTAGGTAGGGACTGTGGTCCGTTAACTCCTTCATACAATTTAGGCAGGCCGACTGTCGGCCATACACGTGAGACCTACTGCTCCGTCTGCTTCTTCCTGTTTCGAATCCTCGTTCGGAATGGTCGGACTGGTGGGGTTGAGACTTGGGAATGTTTGCAGCCTGTGGTAACACTGCCGGGGCATTAATCTGTGCACACGCGAATTCTCACTAAAATCTTCACAACTTTATTAAACAACTGCATAACGTCGCAGCAATCAAATACAGCCAAATTAATATCTTATCTCACAAATCAGACCCCCGGGGAGAAATCCCGCCATGGCGTGACGCTAGGGATCTAGTGCTACGCTTGTGGACTCCTGAGCCAATCAAATCACTAACTTATACCCTAGTCCTGCAAAGTCCTGAACCAATCACATCACACCGAAAGCTATTTCTCCCGAGAGTCTGAGAGCTTATGGGCCTAGCTTTGGTGATAACGGAGCGTCAAAATACACCAAAAATCGCCCTTTTCACTGCCGTATCTTGACCCTTTTATAACGTCCAGTTATTATAAAAATACTACGAGGTAGGAGCTCTTTAGCAGTGTTCCCAATAATCGAATCGGACTTAGTCAATCGGACTATCCATAATCCGTAATCCGAGCCAATTGGATTGCAATCGGATTGCCTAGACCGTAATCCTAATTGGCTTAATTAAATCGTGATTAACAATCGCGATTACAGGACACTACGCATATTTAAAAAATCTTCTAAAGCAAGCACTTATCTATCAAAATTCCAGTGTAAAAGTGCTTATTTTTTAAGATATTAACTGCTAATGGCTTCTAAGACCGAAGAAACCAAATCTACCTCCGCTTTAACCTCGCTGTCGCGTCAGCTCCAAAATTGCTCCATTAGTACCCCTATTAAATTTTCACCTTTAGATCCTTCAAATCCTTTAAATAATAATGATTTTACTCTTTAAGAAGGTGGAAAGACTTACTTACGCAGTAAACGAATGCCAGCTATAAAAGGAAAGAAGAAAGGCTGGTTTTGGAATTACGGTAAAGAAATATACTGTAAGGATAATACGCAGTGGTTCTAGCTATGCTTAAAATGCTAGAATAATAAGCGGTTTAAGGCCTATAAGACAACTTTTATATTCCATCTAAAAAGCTATCTTAAAGCAGATCATTCTATTACAAAAATAAGCTCTTAAACTAACAAGTTTACCGTCCTCCCTGCCCTCTGTACCGCTGATGCTAGCAATAAAACACTGTCAGAGCCTCCAGATAATAATATACAGATTAAATAGGTTATACGTTTTACTTTTAAGACTTTAAAGCAGCGGCTTATCTAGTGGATTGTTATAATGCATATTACATTTTTATAGGTTGAGAATGACTGGTTTTAAGCCTTTCTCGCTGTCTTTAATATAAAGCTCGCAAAGTGGATCCCTAAAAGCGGTGATACTGTACGAGTATGGATTATAGAGGATTTTCAGCAGCGATAATCTGATATTGTAAAGCAGCTTTAAGAAAGTAAAAGCCTTATCCACTTATCTTATAACCTTTGGATCTTACCTAATCATCTTATATTTGTTGGAGTCTTTGGCCATTATATAAGCTCTAAATACAAAGTAGAGACTACATTGCTTGGATTACGTTGTCTTAAAGGCCCTTATTCTAGAGAGAATATTACGGAAGCTATTATTGCTGTTATTAAGACCTACAAAATCATTGATAAAATAGGCTATTTTATCCTTGATAACGCCGGATTAAATAATACTTATATTAGCGCTATAATTAAACGACTTAATATTAAAGACACAAAAGAACACCATCGCCTTTGCTGTCTTGGCTATGTTTTAAACCTCTTAGTAAAAGCAATGCTTTTTAGCGAAAATCCTAAAGTCTTTAAGAAAGATATTACTACTGCGGCTATACTTAGAGATGAGAAGGCAGCATTACAGCACTAGAGGAGTAAAGGCGCATTAGGCAAGCTTTATAATATTATTAATTATATCCGCCTTATACTATAGCGACGGGAGGATTTCCTAGTAAAGGCGCATAAAGGAGTAAAAGAGCTAGAGCTAATAATAGAAACCAAGGGATATTTAGATAAAGATCTTAAGATAAAAGATCCTCTTATCCCAATATAGGATAACAATACACGCTGGAATTCCTGGTTTTTAATAATTAGACGAGCTCTTAATCTTAAAGACACTATTAATCTTTTTACTAAATGTTATATTAAGAAGAATAAGAGCTCTTTTTTTAAGCTAGATAAACTTTCTAACGGTAATTAGGATACTATTATCCGAATAAAAGAAATCCTTTAACCTTTTTATATGCTTACAAAGCGTACCGAAGGCCAGGCTTAAATAGGATCATATAGAGCTTTATAGGAGGCTTTACCAACCATAGAATACCTCTTAGGGACATTAGAAAGGAGGGCTGTGGAGTATAAAGCAGAGCTTATAAGCTGGAAGCAGTTAACAGCTAAAAATACTCCGCAGATTTTTAAGCAGATGGATATTACACTTACTAACTATAGACACATCCTCTAAAGTATTAAGCATAGGTGGAGCAAGCTGGAGAGCTATTATCCCTTGACACGGCAGGGTCCTTTGCCAAGTTCGCTTATATTGCCGACTGGATTCAATTGGATATTTATATTAACCCAGCTTTTCCGATTGGTTGATTCTTATCGATAACCTGAGGACCCAAATTGCCGTGTCAAGGGATAGGAAATTGGATAAAAGCCCTGTCTATACTGCTTTAATACTTCTTTACCTAGAACATAAATCGCAATTTCTTAAGCGCCACTAAAAGGGGAGGCCGGATTGGATTGCATAAGCTAAAGAAGCAGTTAAAACGCTATAGTTAATAGCTTATAAAGATATTGCTAAACCTTCTATAAACCTTTATATCCTTCCTTCCGCGAAATAATAAGACCTAAGTGACTTTAACCAATTTCTATACCCTCCTAATTATAACGATGATTAACAGGGCGAAGAGGAGGATAAATTTAAGTAATATATAAAGATTAAATTGGTTATTATAAAGCCTGGGGAGCTGATTAATATTTATAGGTGGTGGAAGGCTTATAAAAGCCAGTGGCCCTTATTAGCGCGTATGGCGTTTAACATAATAGCTATACTAGCTATAAGCTTAGAATATAAGCGCCTTTTTAGCTCTACAAAGCTCTTACTCTCTAATCGCCGTGTAAGGATAAAAGAAGATATTATTAAGGCTTCTAAGTGTCTTTAATACTAGTATACAGCGAACCGCTTTAACCAGAAATAATTATGTTAACTATAGTACCATAAATTAACCCTTAGTGTTACGGGACATACCCTATAATACCTTCTATTATAATCTGCCGTTTTCCACTATAATTTACCGCAATCTGTGGTAATCTGCGGCAATATGTCTGCAATATGTCTGTAATATATCTGCAATATGTCTACAATATATCTATAATATCCGCAATATCCGCGACCTCTACTAAGCCTATAAAACTCCACTAATTTCTACCGTAAAGATGTCAGTTACGCTTACCGCCCCTAGCCGAACCAATAACGATTTTCCATGCCCGGCATGGAAAATCGCTATTGGCTCGCTTACCACTAGCGCCTTGGCGGCCCTCGCGATATATCGGCCTAAATAACCCCTAATAATCTTTCTTCTTCTTCTTCTCCTTAGTTTAGTATCTTTGTGTATATAGCATTATTCAAGCTTCGTCTTAGAGGCATTCGTTTGAGCTATTATAAATAGAGCTGAGTCCTGACATAGAGATGCGGCTCCGCCACCCCTGTCCTTTACCCCTGTCGGCGTGGCAATTGGAGATTGCAATTGACAATCGCGATGGAATCAGACCCGATCGATTGAATCCGATTGTGTTGCCATGGCAATCGCGATGGAATCGGCGATTCGATAGGATTATTGGGAACACTGCTCTTTAGCTTCTCTATATATTGTGTTAAATAATAACGTCGTGGCTACATTATCGGTCGCAAAGCTCGTAGGCAGTCGGTGGTAAAACTCGTAGGTAGTTGGTCTTAAAACTCGTTGGTTAGTTTTTATCGCAATCTTGCCTTACTGCCATACCTTATATACTTCTCTACGTCTAATTATCTCTAAAATACTATGAGCTAAAAGCTCTTTATCTTCTCTATCGCCTCTACATTGTAGCGATATCGTAGCTCTATTCTACGAGAAGTTGGATATAGGTAGTCGGTTAGTTTTAGTTTAAGATACGTTTTAAAATGGGGTTTATACAAAATCCACCTCCAAAGTTTCGTTTATTTCAATATCCACCTCCTGCCAATTGAGGCTTAATAGCTTTACCCTTTATGTAGTAGTTAAATTAGAGTGCAGGGTTTCCTTAATTAAAATATAGCACTGCTAACCACATACCTCCTACATACGATCCTTCCATTTCAAGTTAGAATATCACGTGTATTTGACTTGTTCACACCTAAATCGCGAAAACAACACCACGCGCCCATACTGGTCGCGCGGCTGGCTAGCTCTACGGCTGGCTCTACGAATTGCATCGATAACTCTACTTAGCGGGAGCTCTTAGTATTCGAGCGAAATACTGGCTGCACTACCCGCGGGTAGGCGTGGGCGCAAGTGCAGGCGCAAGTGCAGGCGCAGGTGTAGGCGCAGGTGAGGCGCGGACGCGGGCGCGGGTATGCCCGCAGAGGCAATCTACAGACATTAAATAGAGACTGCAGCACCTAATCTAGTTCTTACAGCGCCTCGCAGAGCACTCCGTAGTCCTACCAGTCAACTTAGGATAATCTTAAAGGTGTTATGTTTTGATTTTCGCGGTTTAGGTATAAGTAAGTTAAACGCGCGTAGTATTCTTACTTAAAGTGGAGGGGTTATATGTATGGTAATTAGGGTTATACGGTTGGCAGTGCCCTATTTTGATTAGGGGGACCCTATACTCTAATTTAACTATTATATAAAGGGTAAAGCTATTAAGCCTTAATTGGCAGGAGATGGATCCTATTTATAGGAGGTGGATATTGAAATAAATGAAACTTTGGAGGTGGATTTTGTATAAACCCCTTTTCTTATTCGCTTAAAAAGATCAGGCTGTTAATTTCGTAGAGTAAGAGTAAATTCACATATATTCTAGCATGTCGATTACACTATTCTTAAGAAACGGAAGGATTAAGGGCAATGTAAATATTAATAAGTTATTAATTATTATAAGAGAGGTTATGCCTTCCTTTATAATAACTGAGAAAAGTATATAAATACGATAAAGGACTAACTAGACGTAGGGAAAATATTTTCTAAGATTAGGTAATAACATTAAAATTCTTCCGGTAATTTAGATTGAAAATTGGTAGGCTTCGTAGGCCTATAGATATAACGACCATTTTTAGGAATCCGGTAGTTGGGGTTGATTGTGCGCCGCGGAACACGCTTGCTAAGCCTAAAAAGCGGCAAATGTCAGACCTCGTGCTGCGGTGATGGCAATATAGAGTTAACGAAAGAATTTCCCCCAACGGCTGTTATGTCATAATATTCTAAGGTTTGACCTTTAGGAGCTCCACCCTTGTATACAGGCTATTGTTAATTCCCTAGCTAACGCTATTTCTAGCCTTTCAATACGGCGGAGATCCTTACGACGACAGTAATAGGCGGATGGTGACAGGCGGATAGAGATAGGCGCGAATAGCACATCGTATAGTACTGCGAGAGACAATAGTATGAGAGATCTAGGTACATAATACACTAAGGTAAAAAGGGTGCGACCTTGCTGTTGTGAGAATTTCGAGTCCTAAAACGGTGGAGAGACAGCCTGGTTGGGAGCTTGGGTTAACGCTTAGTTGTAGGATAACTGTAGCACCTATTAAGAGTTAGAAGGGCAACGGGGGCACCCGTTCGTTGGTAAGTCCTGTAACCATCCGTGATATATTAAGCCTATACTAACGAGCATATCTAAATAGTCTGGCTCCGAAGGTTACCGAGACGAACTCTAGAAGATAGCTGAGTAGCATCTTAACAAGTAATATCCTTCTATCCTCCTTTACGTATTGTCCCTATCTAGTATAAACGGTATTCGGAAGCTCGCGTTAAGGATAGCGCAGCGGTGGCTGATATTTTGGCAAGGCTGAGATAGGCCCCGGAAAGCGGGTTACTCGGATAGAGGTCTTATTCGTCCTGAATATAAGTTATGTCGGGTGATAGTATGCCTAAACTAGCGATTGCAGTTTATAACGTACATTAGTGCTAATGGTGTTAATAATATAGGAAAATATCCTGCTGATCCTGCCGAAGTGGCATTACCCGGCCGAGGAGGTTGGTCTAAAGAGGCAGTAATTGGCGTTGCGGCTTTGATTGTAATGGTTCTGCTGCCATGCTTAGGTGTCTTGTGGAAAAAGTTGAGTAAGGACGTTTAGTAGGTGGTGGAACCAAGTTCGTGGACAAGCGCCTCGTAAGTATTAGCTTTACTAGCCCTCGCTCGGTTCTATTTCTTTATCTATCTTTCCCTGGCAAAGGTCGCATTGCTATTGTCGACATTAAGTACGAGGTAACCAATTTGGCTAAAAGGCAACCTTCTTTGGTAAGGGTAGTATTATACGCTTATGTATAAAGGTAGTCCACACGCCGCTTTACTTGCCGTTTGGCAATATAGAACTGCACCCTAAAATTAAGGGAGAGGAGGGGTTCCTTTGAAGTCTATGGAGCTCCGCTAACTAGAGTAGGTGCTAATTCAGATATTGAGACGGGTATATTACTCCAAAATCGTGGGGATAATGGGACTCCTATTATTCTTAGCACATTCATATTAGAGACCCTAAGAGAGCAAGAGGCCTGGGTACCGTCTAAGAGGCATCGCTCGGTGCCTCAGCAGGAAGTAAAGTCGGACAACAAACCAGGTGCTGAGTTAGATGCACAGTCGGGTATCGAACCAAAGCTTCTTCTAGCGGGCGCTAAGGGCAACAGCAGTCTTCCAAATGTTGTTGGAGCGTGGAACTTCGACCTACCTACTGCGAGGATGAGGCAACAAGAAAACTACTGCGACGCTGTTGATCAGATGAGAAGATTTAGGCCCAAAAGATATCATCAGTCCGATGCAAAAACGAATTAGAAGGGTAATCCAGCTTGAGTGAAGATGGTGCGGGTGATGTCGTAGGGAAACGTGCGACCGAGTTGGGGTGGAGAGATGTTTGCGGCAGAGGTAAGGGAGCGACGATTAAGTTTCGAAAAGTAAGAGAGCCATAATAAGTTTAGAGAGCAAGAGATGTTTCGTCTCTATAAATAAGCCTATGATACATAGGTTTTGCGATGTAAAGTGATTTTGCGAGTGTGAAGTGCCGCTATATGAGATACGTGAGTTAGGAGGGTGAAACGTAGTTTTCTAGATGAGAATGAGGGTGATAGAGGGTGGAGGGGCGTCGTAGGGGCGGAGTGCGACGCACGATCGGGCGAATGGGGGAGCTGACTTGGCGAATTTGCTAAGCGGCAGGCAATTGGAGGCAAACTGGTCTTCCCTATTCTTCTTAAACCGTCAGGCAATTCGCTGACGCAGCAAACCAGCGCCTCACAATCTAGCTAACGCAGGCTAGTAATTACCAGTGCATCACTCGTAAGTGGTGCCGTTGTTCAAAAGTCACGACCGGGTACTTTCCTCATTTTCATCGTTATATGGAGCACTTGCGTATACGACCCAATAGCATGGTGGACGTGGAGTCCTGAGGGATGGTCCAACCATTGGGGAACCCTGAACTTCGCTGGGGGTACAGCCATTCATATCTGCTCGGGATCTAGCGCTGCAGCATATTCAGTCTTTCACAGACTCCGAATTTGGAGAATGCGTAACAGCCAGGGGGTCACTTCAATTCAAATTCAGAGGACTGGGCATCACAACGCAACAAATGTTGTTCCAGGTACTGCTTTTCTTTGGATAGGGTGGATCTGCTCTAGGATCCAACATGAGAGCTGTATCTGCTTGCATGTCAACCCACATTGCGGCCTGCGCGGGAGAGGTCACGGCCTGTCTTCTTGGAATGGCTCTAGTATGGTTTCAGGCCAACCGCGACACAAACGGGTCCGCACGATTACCTACTCGGCAGTACTCAATCATCACATTCTGTAATGGTGCCGTTGCGAGGCTTGTGGCAATTACTCCGGCGGCAGGTTATGTTCGTTATCAATCAGTTCGCAAACCCAGTTTCTTGACTGACTATTCCACTTTCCAGGTTCCCGTATCCTTTTCTCCACTATTCGGAATACTAGGAGCGTTGTTCTGTAATATAGCTCTCGATCTGAGCAAATATTTCTGGGATAGTCTTGACATTTTTGCAGTTCATGCGATTGGTGGCTTGGTTGGAATGATCCTAGCAGGCTTCCTTGCAAGGTCAGTATCTCATCGGACCATTCCGAATTGTCTAATCGCTAACTTTTGTATATCCGAGTAGAGATGATATTCCGCAGTTAGATGGGTTTACCACCATTCCTGGCGGAGGTTTAAGCGGCCACTGGGTTCAATTAGGGTCAGCGCCATCGACTCCTTCCATAGCTTCTTTTTATACTGACTGATTGATAGAAAGGAAATAGCTGATGCTCTAGCCGGTTTGGGATGGGCATTTGTCGTTACTTTCATTATATTGCTAGTTATGGAATTTTCGATGCATCTGATGAGGAGCAAGACTGATCCTCAGGAGTATATTGTGGCGGATCTGGACTTCATTGATGAAGCGACGGTATAAAAGTCCGCTTTATATTGTTTCTTTTGGGATATTGTGGAAGTAAATTTGCCTCGAACTATCCTCGGGGTTTCCCAAGGCACTTTCTCTCAGACTTTTGGTAGGCCTGTCACAATCGGTAAGAAATATAATGCGCTAATGCCTGACCTAATTACTAGACGCCATTCTATTGGCTTGGTGTCGGTGCATGAGGATAGCTTCCTGGAAGGGTTCTGCCTGCCTCGAGCCAGCAGAATTGCCTTAATTCTGCCTTCCCTTTTCTAGGATTAGGCCACTGTGTTCCGGGTTGAGGCAACAAACTCTGAAATGCAGAAGCTCCTATCCAATGGAGTGGTTTGTTCAATAAGCCATTCGACTGAAACGAGAAGTGGCTTCAACGGCATGGCTTGAGATTTCGCCCAGCCTCCGCACACTAACCCAAGCTGAAATCTCGGTTTCACCACAGCCTCATGATAATTCGCTGACAACTTCCCATGTCGCTTCGTCACATTTCTCGCGTGATCCTTCATACCCGCCCTGGGTCGGAAGTATACGTTTTCAGTGGCGCGTGAGCGTGCCGCAGCATTGCGAACCTAAAGATGCCTGGAGGCAAGGCGCCTTTATTTCTAGATCTGTGCTCGGGATCCGATAGTTGCGTTGGTATGCCACCAGATAGTTTTTGAGCTACAATTCTTAAATTATTTCCAACAACTCCTCGAAACGTACCATGGCTCATATTCCAAGGGATACGGCTGGAATAGAGGACTACGGACATGAATGCAGAAAATTTCGGATATGCATTATTGGACGAGCTGGCGTGGGCAAGTCAACCTTGCTCGGAAAGGTATTCGGGTTAAACGACGAAGATGTGAGCTCCATCCACACCAAGCGTCGGAGTCCCTATTGCGTTCCAAGCATCTCGAGACCTTACTAATGGTGGTAAGAGATAAGCTTGATGAGATTGCGGGTGACGAAGACCACCCCACTGAATGGGAACGGCAACGAGCAAAGCAGGATGCAAGCAGCTTTGTTGAAGTTTTTCGTACCGATTTGGAGAATGCAACAGGGAAAGGCGTTAAAGTTCAGGCAGTATCTAAAAAGGGTAAGCTTCCAAAAAAACACTACTGATTAAAGAAAACGGGTTGAGTTTTATAAGTTTGCTAAAACGGTAATTACAGACGACCGACTTGTCCGGAAATTAGTGATCGAGACAGCTGCTATTGTCAAGCCAACGCTCAAAGATGTGTGGGTCCGAGCACAAGGGGTGGTTGCAACCCAAAAGCGAGAGTGTAGGCAATTACTTCTGCATGTGCTTATGAGAGCTGCGGCTGATATTTGACTTCCAGCATGCGTTAAAGATCTGCAAACCTCATACTTTAAGAACGTCCCGATTGGTTGCGCACTGCCATTCAATCCCTTCAGAGCGGTGGTCCTAGACAGTTATTTCGAGCGTGTCTTCCATCACTGCATGGTAATGTGGAACCTACCAGGACAATCCGTACTCTTTATGAAAGATTACATTACTACGAGCTTCCGCGAAGCCACGCAAAGCTATACCACCCGTGCCAGCGCCGCATCCATAATCGACCTGGTAGGACCGCTGACCGCCCCACTTTATGTCAGGTTAACCATCAAGTTAATCTGCGACTTGATCATAATATTCCAGCAATTATTCTGGGCAACGCCACGGAGACAACTTTTGACAAGAAATGATTTAGAGGACCAGCTAGTAATCTATAGGAACTCTTCCGTGCGGCAAAGCATCCACAAGCTCGTCGATGGCTCGGTTGGTATTACGGATTTGGTGACATCTTTCTCACCTACAAAGCTTAAGCAGATCGTTGAGGAGGTGGTGAGTGCTGGGCATGTACTTATTTCTGAAGAGCTGCGAAGCAGTGATACAGGGGAAACCAGTGAGATTCCTCTTGTAGAACTTCCTGGCTGATCGAAACACGAGTTACTTCTAGAGCCTGGCAAACTTATATTGCATTCCTTTTAACACTTGTCACTTACTGCAAAACGTAGAGCAATTGCATCCCATGAATTCTCAGCTTGAAGCCCCAGAGGAGGCATATCCCGCTATCCAATTTCGACTAGTATTTTAGTGTCTCTGAGCCATGTCCAATGCTTTTATCAATATTCAATATTTATCGATAAGGATTCAGTATTAACACCATAATAACATATTATGTCAAATTTAACTTATCAGCTGGCCATCACTATTCTACCAGTTGGCGAAACAATTCAATGAACGGGATTTGAAACTGTGCTTTGCATTTGTTTTCAATAGTCAGGATAAAACCCGTTTCAACATCCTGGCCTGCGCTACTGGTATATAACTACCCTAAGCTAAAAAATTTAAGCGCTGACACAGAGGAAAGGCATTCACTTCAATGTGAGAATTGCATGGGTGGATGAATTCCTTATTAGTACTCCAAGAAATAGTTTTCGGAATTGGATTAGGTGCTCTTGGTTTACTCTTAGATCACATTTAGCGTTTTTTTAAGTGAGAAATTATCGACCGGATATCCGTGCACCGATCATAAGAATTGAATGAGGACTCTGTCTATTAAAATGCGGTTCTAAGACCACTATATATATATATAGGAAAGGTGTAGGAAAGGAAAGACAAGGGGGGTAAGGGGAGTTAATGAAACTGGGGTAGGTAACTGAGTTAATAACCAAGTCAATAACCGAGTCGGTAACCAAGTCAATAAGTAAGTAGCTGAGTCGGGGTAAGATAACCTAATTTAGGTTAACACCCCCCCCCCCCCCCCAGCTGATTAACTGGGTGGTAATTAGCTGGATATACCTAAATAGGAAATATTAATAGTGTTAAACCAAATAGAAACCATTTAAAAACAGAACTTAATAAGGAAATTATATAAATAGGTTAAATAGTACACTCAAATCTAACTATAATAGGGTCTTGATATTAATCAGATTCAGTTATTAAATAAAGCTTTTATGCTTCTGCCTTAACAGGGCCTTTATAAGACCATTAGCCGTCATATTAGTAGTAGGAACCCATATAATCATAATTAAGCCTTTCTGAACTTCTTGGTAAAGCTAGTGCTAGTAGATATCTATGTAACGAAGCTTCGTATTTAATTAAGGTCCGTTTTTAGTGAGCAGTTGAATTGTCTGCTGGTTATCGCAGCCAATTGTATACTCCTTATCTGTATGGAGTCGCAGATCCTGAAAGAAGCGCTGCTACCAAATTAATTCAGTAGCTGCGTTTAATAGAGCCTTAAGCTTAGCTTTAGTGCTTAATGTTGTAACAGTCTTTTGCTTGGTAGAGCGCTAGTTAACTGCTCCTCCAAATAGTAAAAATATAAAGCCTTTAGTGCTCTTCCAACTAATAGAATTATCGCCAAATGCAGCGTTACTTGCTTGGACAATAATCTGACTTCCAATATTCCTGCTTAAGTATTCAATCGCAAGGGTTTTCTTTTAATATAGGTACATAATCGCTTAATTAACTGCGGCTTTATATAGGGGCGACGGATTGTAAAGGAATTCTAAGAGCTTGCTTAAGGCTTAAGTGGCGTCAGGTCGTGTAATATAGGTAGTATAGAGTAGCAATCCGACCTTCCTTTAATATATATAGACCTGCTACTCAGAGGCCTGTTCTGGATTAGGCAAGAGATCTTCCGTACTTATTGGTGTATATACTAGACGAAAGTCTTTTAAATAGAAGGTACTGGCGATCTTGTTAATATAGGAATCCTAGCAGAGCTAAGGCTTCCATTAAGGTCAATCGCGAAGAATTCTAATTCCTAAGAACTAGGTTAGTTCTCCTAGGTTCTTAATCTCGTACTTTATCATTAGCTATTCCTTAAAGAGTTAAAGCTTTAGTAAGTCTTCTATGCGGCAAGCTGCCACAATATCATTAATGTAAAAGAACACAATTAGCTAGTTATTGTAAAATAGACATAATTCTCTATTAACTGCCGTTAGACCTAGAGATGTTAGGGTATTTAAGAACTTATTAAGCCAAAGTAATAGTAATTATTAGAGGCCGTATAAAGCTCTTTAAAGAAGCAGATATCTGCCCTTTTATTAAAAGCTATCTGGAAACTTAATATAGACTATTTTATTAATAAGGCTGTTGGTGAAGGCGTTTACTGCATTACACTGCCAAGTTTCCAGATTAAATGCAGCAACGATTGCCATTATAGCTCTAAATATTTTAGCTATAAGGGTTGCTGTATACGTGTCCTTTTTACTAAGTTATTGTAAGTCACCTTATATACAAAGATAGGCTTTAAATTTAACTAGATATTTATTAGTGTTAAACTTATAAGTAAACACCTAGGTAATAGGTATAACATTAAGCAATACTGTCCGTTTAATAGACTTAAATGTCCCTTGCTGCTTAAGATCATTGTATTCCTTATTAGCGGCTTCCGTAAAGCCATCTTTGTATAGGTAAGCTTAAAGCTCCTTCCAGCTATATAGTGGTGGTGGAAGCTTATTGCAGTGTAATTACTTTTAATAATGTTTAATTCTGGTAGTAAAAGCTCTGTAGAGGGCAGGAAGGGTATCTAATTACTTAATATCTATTAGGTAAGCTGCTTAACGCATTAAAAGCTTCCTAGTTCTTCTGCCTTCTACAATATTAACATCACCTATATCGCCTATAATCTCCTATCTTAGATAGGCTTTTTCTTTAGGAATAAGTTCAAATCAGGGTCTTTAATTAATTAAGGAGCTTAACGGCTCTATATTTATAGTATTTAATTAAGCTCTGGCGTTTTAGCTAGGGTAAAGAGGCCAGGTATAGAGTTGTCCTTTAAGGCTTAAGGGCTAATTACGTCATTATCTTAATTTTCATTAGCATCCACCTATTAACTTCTACTACTATTTACCTCATCCTCCTTATCTAATATCTTGTCTTCCTTATCTAATATCTTATTAAGCTCTTCCTAAAGCGTCCTATTAATATTTAACACATTAATTACATCTAAAATTTAATCAGCTTATTTTTAGAGCAGATTCGCGAGATCTGGCTAACTGTTATCATAGAGCAACTGCTTATTAAACGTCACGTCTCTTATTTAAATTACCTTCTTTTTGCTAGGTATATACACCCTATAGATATTTATCAACTAGTACCCAACTAGGTATCCAATATGAGCCCTTGGCTCAAGCTTTCGCGTATATAGGATGTTGTATTTAAACAGGTAAGCTCTACAGCTGTATATTTATAGGTAAGCTATATTTAGCTTTAATGGCAAGAACCCTAGTACTAACTAAAGCTTCTTAAAAGGTGTTATCTAGCTAAGCTAGGCGTTTGGTGTCTAATTAATTAAATACACTACAGCTCTAGTAATTTCTGGCCATAGCTCTTCTAGTAGTTGAGCTTTAATTCGCATATAACAAGACTTAATAATAATCACCCCCCTAGAACGTTCAGTAGAACTATTCTAAGACTTTATATATAGGGCCGATTTCTCTAGTAATATTCCTTTTTAAGTCCTCTAAGCGTTAAACTCATCACCTAGGGATATTTCGCCATTAATTCAAATCACTATAATCTTAAGGTCATATTAACGTTCCACCCTATTTAAATATTGTATAATTGCTTGCGTTGTTAACAACTTATAGGTAAAGGTCTCTACCTCATTTATATATAGATATTCGTCATAGAAATATATTGTCTAAATATAACTGTTGTACGTCACGATCTCTGGAAATAAGTCAATATGCACTTAGTAGAAGGGCCTAGTTGCCTTACTGGTAGGTATTCTTCTTAATACAATTTTATAAGCCTTACTAACAGCGCAGGTTTTATAGTTAATTATTACTGGACCTTAGAGTTTTACACCACCTGCTTCCTAGGGTAAATGCTTAATTATATTAGGTCCTACATGGCCCAGTGTCACGGGGCGCGGAACAGTGGCAGCTGAACGTATGTATTCGAGGAGTCTACAAGACGTTGCGCGATCGATCGTAAGGGTCGAGGGCGTAAGGAGGTGATATACCTACGCGTAGCTGACGTAAGCTGTACGCGAGGTGTACGCGAGAGCACGGGGCTCTCCTATGGAGGCCCCTGCGGTGTGGTTCCGTGACACTACCCCCCCTCCTATAGAGGCGGAGCTCCGGCGACGCTGTGGTTGCTATATACATGTAGTAAGGTATAGAGAAGAAAAGGAAATATTGCTAAAGGCTTGCAATAATGTTATGTAATAAGACTTGGCACCTAAGAATTCGACCAATTAGACAACTTTAACCGCTAGTTAAAGTTCCTAGACATCTCAACGATTTTCCAGTTACGTAATTGCAATCTGCGGCAATCTAACGGTAATTTGCCCTTATATAGCAATGTATGGTTTAACTCTATAAGGGCTCCCATAGAGGATTAGGCATGAAGTCTCTGCTTAGGCCTAGTTTCTATGGGTTTATGTGGTAAAAATCGCTGATTAGATCCTTTGCATTTTTAAAGTCTTCCTATAGTTGCTATTCTGGCTGGTCTATGTCGAATCCTGTATAGATAGCTCTATAGTAGAGCCGCCGTCCCCTGCCTTTGCCACGGTATTTAGAGTTAATAATTTATTTAATGGTCCACTCCTTGTGGTTCTTATCTTTGTTCTTATCTTGGATTAGTACTAGTAGAGGTTTAGGCTATATCTGTCCTAGTAAGGGGTTAGGCTAGTGAAGGTATAGTAGCTATAGGTAAAATATAGGCCATATCCCACGGGTGGCTAGGGCAGGCGGGAGCTCTAGCTTATATACGGCTCCCCTATCAATAACTCGTTTAATTTAATAGGGGCCGAGATTCTTATAATCAAGTGACTTTATAGGCCTCTATGTAGAGATATTGTGTGTATCTAGCTATACCCAGTCGCCAACACGCATCTCCGGTGGTGGCGCTCTATAACGATCGGCGAAGTAGGCCTGCTTTGCTTGAGCCCAGGCCATTTCTCCCTTGTAGTAGTTGAGTAGATTTTTCATGTGGTCTATATGTTGGTTGGCAAGTAGCATCTTAAGGCGTTTTCTATATAGCAGTTTCTTATTAATAGGTTCTAGTGGCTCTATGCCAGATTAGGGGTGATAACCCTTATTTGCAAAGAATGGGGTAAGTTCTATAGTGGTTAAGATGTAGTTATTCGCTGCGAATTTACCTAGTAGAAGGTAATCCACCTAGTTATCCTAACTATAGGCGACTATCTGTTGTAGGTACGCTTTTATGCTAGCATTAGCTTTTTCTGGTTACCCGGCAGTTTTGTGGTAAAAGGATATAGACATCTTAACGGAGGTGCTAAGACGTTAGCAGATTCGTCTCTATATATTAGAGTTAAACTATATGCCTTGGTCGGACGTAATCGAGTTAGGTAGCCTATGTAATTAGTAGACTTCGCGGAGGAAGGTATTAGTAACGTCGCTAACGGCTATGCCTTTGGTAGGGACGTAGTGGCGCTCTTTTATAAGTTAGCATATTATCATAAGAATATTCTTATAGGTACGGCCGTGTTGTTTACAGGGTGGTAGGTTAACAACAAAATCTATAGCAATATCTGCCCATCGTCGTATGGGTACTGGTAGAGGGTATAGTAGTCCTTAGTACTTTATATTGAAGGCCTTAGCGCGCTTATAACCATAGCACATCGGGAAAATATTCGCAGGATGAGATTCAAGTAGACTTTGATTTTCGCGTTTCGCGTAATTGACATGCAATTTGACCAACTCGACACGCAATTGACCAACTTGACACGCAATTGACCAACTTGACACGCAATTTAACCAACTTGACACGCAATTAACTAACTTAACACGCAATTCAACCAACTTAACATGCAATTGACCAACTTGACACGCAATTTGACTAACTTGACATGCAATTAACTAACTTAACACGCAATTTAACTAACTTAACATGCAATTAACTAACTTGACAACTTTAAAAGCTAACTATATATTTCTTAACACGCAATTAACCTACTTAGCAACTTTAAAAGGTAACTATATATTTCTTAACATGCAATT
>Ga0307507_10002464_pt1 | contig 38725 bp, 5 predicted proteins | sample 7_EM_MG_FD_207223 | JGI IMG/M metagenome (GOLD analysis project Ga0307507, IMG submission 207223) | Populus trichocarpa ectomycorrhiza microbial communities from riparian zone in the Pacific Northwest, United States - 7_EM | ecosystem: Host-associated > Plants > Roots > Unclassified | place...
CTACAATTAAATTATCTACATACTCATTTGGCTGTATTCAATTGCTGCGACGTTGTGCGACTGTTCAAAGTTGGGTTGATTTTGGTGAAAATTCGCGTGTCGGGAAACTAATGTCTTGGCACTGTAGTATAGGGCGGCTGGTTTAAACCCAGAAATATATAAGGTCTGCTAGATGCACACACAAGCCATAAGAGGGCGTATAGGTTTAGCAATAAAGGGTCTAAACTATGCCGCGCTATATTACAGACTCCGTTTAATATATCACGCTCGCAATTACTTAGGCACTATAAAGATAGACCTTACTACGTACTCCTAGTTCTAAAAAGCTTATAGGCCTCTAGTTTTGTCTAACTCCTTAGAACCGTACAAGTTTATTTATAACTCGGCACCAAGGTTTTCCTATAATAGGGAGGCTTTACTTAATCGGATACTGTTACCAAATAACCAAGATATATAGCAGTAAGAAGGATCCGTGGTTTTAAGCGTGTTTAGGTAGTAGTGGGATTCTAGCATCTTAGTAATAATTAATAAGGAAATACGTATATACCGCTATTATTAGCGTCTGATTAATAGGCGACTAAATTACAGCTAGTTAAGAACAATGGTCTATGGTCTCTGCTAATAGCTAATAAGATAAGACCCTTAGTATTATCGCCTTTATTGCGCTCTTAGGCCTAATAGCTAGTAGTGACTTATTTCCTACCCTTATTATGCGAAATTCGCGGTTAAAGGAGACTCTACAGCTTTCCGCCATATTAATGTCAATATTCCCTCACTCCTTAAAAGTGGATACGGTGCTGATATAATCTAAGGGAGCGTTTCTCTGGATAATGAGACTAAGGATAACTGCACAATCATCCTTCCCGGCATGCATTATCACTTGGAATCGTGGTGGGCAGATCTTAAAGCGCGAGGGTTGGCCAAGGGCGATGAATTCGTGCATAAAATCTCGGACTATAACTGGACCGCTAAGGACGTAGAGAAATATGCGACCGACTAGGTAGCTCAGCCATAACAGTGGTCTACTTGGACTGGACTGGACTGGATCTAGGCTCAAATCCAGTCCACTCCAGTTCTATCGCGATTTGGCTCCAGGAGCGCCATACAATCCATATACTATTTATAGTAAGTCTTGGCATCCTTTAGTGTTGCAGTAGGAAGTTATATAGACTACCAAATTCGGCCCAAATTGTTTATATTACTCCTCATATATTACTCCTTAAAGGCCTCAATCATCTTAAATACGTCCTTATTGTTGCCCTTATCCTTATCGTCGCCCCCACCCTCACCACTAGCACGCTCTATTATCGCCAGAACCTCCTCATTGTCCTCCTCTACATCCTCTTCCTCCACCTGGGCAGCAGCGGCGGCAGCCACATCCGCAGCTTGGCGCTCCTTGATATACTCCCTAAGCTGCTCCAGTATAGGGTCATACAGAGGTGACGGCTAAGGCTCTTCTTCCACTAATCCAATACCCTTATTATCAAATGTATTACTTCTTGGGGGCCCGTAGCTATGGCGAAGCCATTTATTTGCCTTAATTATATCCATCTTTAGGCGCGAGCGTCAGTCCTTAAGGAGTATCTTACAACTACTAAATAGGCGTTCACATTCGTCGCTTATAGGTAAAGGAGCGAGTACGTTAAGGGCAAAGCGGGCGAGGTTGGGTTAACTATAATAGAGCCTTTGCCAATAGTCAATTACATTAAAATCTTTATTATTGGTGACTTTAAGAGGGCCCTCTTTTAGATACTTATCTAAAGCACTGTCCTTCTTTACTACGGAGGTTTAGTAGGTGCGTTTAATGCGCTTATAATTGCGAGCAGAGGTGTAGTCCTTTTCCTTCTTAATAGGATAAATTAATGGATCTTAAGGCTATAATCCGAAGCTCTTGCCTTTATAGTCTTTAAACATGTCCTAAACCTTCTTTTTAACCTTATTAATCTAGGCCTTCTTGTTCTTATCTGACCCCTATTTCTAGTAAAACCATTCCATCTTAAGCATTGGATTTATTATAATGGCGGCGTAGTAGGCAGGTGTCTTATCAGCCTTCTTAAAGTACTTCTTATACTTCTCCTATGCAGCGCTCGCGCAGCCAGATAGCAGCTTGTAGTTTTGATTATTAGGTTGACGTGGAGCCGCGAGCTTAAGGAACCAATCTTTGGTAGTATAGAGTTTATTAATAAGCCAATCTAGCGTCTGGAAATGATTAGTAAGGCCTATATAATTACCCTCTACCATAATAGTCGCCTCGTAAAAAGATTCTAGGTGCGTATAAAGGTGTTTAAGCTCTTTCCATTAGTGGGGCTTAAGGTGGTCCTCCTTAGTGAGAGGCTTTGAGTTAGTAGATGGAATGTAGTTATTACAGAACCGAGTTATACATTCGCGGCAATTTAGAAACTAGGTAATTGCTATAAAGAGCGAGTTCTAGCGAGTTTAATTATTTTAAATAAGCTGGTAAATTATTAGTGTCGCTTTTAGTAGAGTATAAGAAAATAGAAGATTGCAACCGTAGGGTGGCTGGATATAGTAGAACTAAATCCTAATAATCTAATTAGTCCGGCAACGGACTAGGTGGCGAATATCACCACTTTTAAAAATATTACTCACCTTTAAGCAGTCATACTTTGCCAGATCCCCTCTAATTTTAATACTCTTAAAGAACCCACGCCTCTAGGGAGTTATTTAAATGTACTAGATAAGATTATAAAGTAATTTAATAGACCCCCGCTTCTTCTAGAGCTTCTGAACCCTCTTAAAGTCCATCTCACAGTACGCAAACGCCATTTCCTTGCAAATCTTCTCAGCGTTCTTTCCAATTATAAAGGCTTACGCGCAGAGGTTAACAATATGGCCAAAGCAGCGTAGCTAACGAGCTTTTTATTTCTTTGCTGGCATCTTTGGGTATAGAACTCAAAGAACCGCATTAACGCATGTATTATTTGACTCTGCATTATCGCCTATAAAATAGCCAACATTGCCTTTAAATCTATACTCCTTAATCAGCTTCAGCAGAATAGCCGCTATATTCTCACTGGAGTGTTTACCAATAACCTTATAAAGCCCTAAAACTACATGTCGTCGCCTTCTATATTGGTTAATAAAATAACCAACAACACCAAGAATTGCATGGGAGTTTAGCGATGTCTATAAATCAAAGGATATAGATATAGAGCTATAAGTAGAGGCTAGCTCCTTCTTTAGGTTATCCTTCTTCTACTTAAATTCTGCTATAACCCAGCCCCAGATTGTCTTTCCAGCTTTTAGTAGGAATTTTAGAAGGGCTAAATAGAGGTAATAGAGAAGGCTTCAGAAGTACTCGTTTTTAAATTAAAAGAAGGCAATATAACAGCAGACGATCCACCTAATTAACAGCTGCTTAAACGCCTTAAAGTTTAACCTCTGCTTAAGCACCCACTGCTTAGGATAGTCCTTAATTATTAGCTGGTTGGAGTCGCTTGGTTTAGGAGGCTTAAGGAAGCCAGTATATTAGTTTATCTGGTAATCATCAACGAGGTAATTTAAAGCAGTAGTACGTCCTAATAAGATTATTATGAGCTCCTGCTGACGCCTCGCCCTCTTATAGATGTAGTAGTAGTAGTACACCTTCTTCCTATTACCAACCGCGCCCTTAAGCTGAACGTCCTCCCCCTATTTCCATATTGGTGACGTGCGAGGCTTGGTGTTTTTAACGCCAAGCGTAAGGGACTTGCACCAGATATACTGCCTACCGCTATATTTAAACTCCTCCACCTCCGGGCGGCCTTTAGCTGTAGAGTTAATAGATTCTAGGGCAAGAATAACATTGTCAGATAGGGGTGTAGCTAAGTAATTAGGCAAGAAGCGCGTAATACTAGATTAATTTGTCACTGGTAGGCGAGTTCGTTTAGCGGCCATGGTGGAAACAAAACACTAAATTGATGAGTAGTATATGTAGTAGGAGCGACGGGAGGGTAACTCCTTAATTCTACGGGCAATTAACCGTCTTTTAAGACGGTGTAATACTACAAAAGTCACTAATTGGCCGCCACCACCTATACTGACTCCTCAGCGTCCTGTCCTTCTCAGCCTTACATCTAAATAAGGAATGGAACTGGAGCGCTAGGAGCCTCTATAAGCACAGATCCAGTCCAGTCCACCAATAAAATCAAGCGATCCAGCTCCAGAAGTTTAGGCGATCTATATGGCGCTCCAAGATAGCTCCAGTCCAAGTAGATCACTGCAGCCATATAAGAAGGGAGATGTGCGCATAACCATACCTTACCTTCCTTATGGAGCGAAAGGACCTTTGACTGGGACCCAGCGAATAATACTGCTATGGTTCGTTGGTATTTAGGACAATTATAATAACCTTAAGGTTACTGAAGGAGGTACTTAGATAGAGTTGGCAGATGCGCACCAAGACTTAAGAGCGCCGCCCTGTACGCCGTCTGGACATGCCAATCTCTACGGCGCAATTCCATATCGCTTCCCTGCAGCAGTTAAGCTTATGGCTGCCAGCGCTCTATCCGACGCCCTTCTTGGTAAACGACAATGGGATTCTCTAGCAGTAATTTAAGATTGTGATCTTCTTCTTACCGGTAACAGGAACAAAGTCGCGAAATAGATATATTTCTATTGTCTAAAGGCCGTTGAGAACTACAAGGATGCGTTTTAGCTTATGCGTATAACTAAAGTGAAGCGCTTTGACAGCCGCTTGTACTTCTACTGCGTTGACAATAGAATTAAGCCTTTAACTGTTATGGTAGATCTAAGTAGAGTACCCCCAATTGTTGCAGAAGGATAGAGTCATGCGGAGCTGCCTAAAGAATTATGGGATAGAACCAAGCAAGTAGAAGGACGCGAAAGAGCTATGTTATCCAAGAGCCGCTAGTCTAATATATCTCGTACTGCTCAGCCAGGCGGACGAGAATGGTCTCGTTTAACCAGAACGGAGTCTCCTCGTTCACTATCTCAGGTTTGTAGTAAAGGTAAGGAACGCATGCGATTACCTGCCGCGCCTTTATTTTGAAGATAAGGAGTTTTAGAGTTTCGGAAGTCGTTAGGGGACAACGACTTGGGTAGGGGAGGTATGTGGTAGTATAATTTGGCCCCCTAGATTTAATATCTAGATTGGGCGTAGCTTTAGGAGAGCCTAGGCCTTCCATATATTTTATATAGATTGGTCTAGAGCCCTTAGAGTCTTTAACAACTCCAATAGGGCTAACAGATATATAGTTTCTCTTTAATATACTCTTTTCTTCTCTTCTTACTAACCGCTTCCCTACTGCCTGATTATGACTGACTGACTAATTAACTATACCGTGACTTCCTATCTAAGAGAGACCGTACCCTCCTATACTAGTATATACTAGCTTATATAGCACCCAATACCTAATAGCCCTTAGGCAGTACCCTATTAGTAGCTACCTTAGCAGCTACCTCAGCAGCACTTATGTAGTATACCAGCTTATATAGTATCCAGTGTTACAGTAACCTAATAGCCTTGCGCAGTATCCAATTACCTAACAGCTTTACGCAGTAACCTAGTATAGTAATATAACTTAGCAGCAAACTAATACCTAGTACGCGTCTTAGTATATAAATTAACATCTAATAGCCTTATATAGTAATCTAGCATTATAGCAACCTAATAGTGTTAGTAGTACCTAATACCCAATTACCTAACAGCCTTGTGTAGTACTCCAGCATTACAGCAACCTAGTAGTATTAGCAGTATCTAAATACCTAGCTTCCCACTAGGCAAGCAATTAGCTCCAGAAGAGCACCCTATACAAGCTTAACACTCTGCCACGATTCTAGCAGCTCTGCTATGTTAAATACCACGTCTAATAGCGCGCCTATAACGCTAGCGCGCTCTCCCCCCCCTCTACGGCCTTTGCAAGCCACGAATACCACATTAACAGAGTCTATATATTAGTGCCTCCTTCTTCCGCCTTATTGCCTGCATTACAATAATTATAACTCCGCTAGAGGAATTAAATCTTATACTAATACGCCTATAAACCTAATAAGATCTCGCGCTAATATACCTGCGAACTAACCCTATAATAAGACTCTGTGCTAATCTACCTACGGAACCGACCCTGTGCTGGCACTATACTGCTATATACTATCGACAAACTGATAGCGCTGCTATACCTACTATTACGATATTAATCGCGCTAATACGCCTGCGATTTACTAACTGAATAATCGTGCCTATACGCCTATGATTAACTGACTGACTGATAGATAAGCTCTATGCTTAACCACTATTACTACCGCCGCTGGTACTATACTACTACCTAAACAGACTTTTGCTGCTTTTACCTACAGCTAAACCAATACCTTGCTGCCTCCCTACAACACTATAAGCATAAAGAAAAAACTGCTAGTGTTAGAATGTATAGATAAAGGTTACGTAGTTATATACGCCCCTAAACGCCCATAACCTATAAATAAGATAACTGCCGTGCTAATACGCCTGCGGAATAAACCTAATAACAACTGTACTATTATGCCTACAGCCTAAGCAACTAATTGTACTAATATGCATATAATTTATTAACTAACTAATTATGCCTATACGCCTGCAATCCTAATTATGGTTATACTAATAAGCCTATAACCCAAATATAACTAGGTAGAGCTTTACTCCCTAAAATATAACCCCATCGCTAGCACCGTACTGCTAGTATAGGAATATATGGAAAAGAGGTTATATAGTTATATATCTTAAAATAGCAGTTTAACACATAAAGAAAGAACTACCAGTGTCGGAATATATAGACAGAAGTTACGTAGTTACGCGTCATTGACGTGTCGTTATCGTGTCTTTAATTAGTTATCCTTATAGTAACTAATTAACCCCCTACTTAGGTACCGCGATCCTTACAATCCTTTGCTTTTAACACCTATTAAACAAAAACAAATCTATCAGTTAATAGGCTAATTAAGTGCACTTAAGTAATACTAATATTAATTAATAGTCAACCTTACCAGTTAGCTATAGAGTAATAAGGTTCACTACCGCCCTAGCAGCTTAATTTAATTAAAAGCAGTAATCTAGTACCTAGTAGTAAAACCAATACCTAGCAGCTCTGGCAGCATCCAACTACCTAGCTAGCTTAGAATATATTTATATATTCTATAGCACGCAAATCAATACCTAGTATAACCTCTTTACTAAGTGCTAGTATATACCAGCTTATACAGTACCCAATACCTAATAGCCCTTGGGTAGTACCCCATTAGTAGCTACCTTAGCAGCTACCTTAGCAGCACTTATGTAGCATACTAGCTTATACAGTATCTAGCATTACAGCAACCTAATAGCTTTACGCAGTAACCCAGTATAGTAATATAACTTAGTAGCAAACCAATACCTAGTACGCGTCTTAGCATATAAATTAATATCTAATAGCCTTATATAGTAATCCAGCGTTATAGTAACCTAGTAGTGTTAGTAGTATCTAATACCCAATTACCTAATAGCCTTATATAGTACTCCAGCGTTATAGCAACCTAGTAGTATTAGCAGTATCTAAATACCCAGCTTCCTACTAGGCAAGCAATTAGCTCTAGAAGAGCACCCTATATAAGCTTAACACTCTACCACAATCCTAGCAGCTTTACTACGTTAAATACCACGTCTAACAGCGCGCCTATAACGCTAGCGCGCTCCCCCCCCCCCTCTATAGCCTTTGTAAGCTACAAATACCACATTAATAGAGTCTATATATTGGTGCCTCCTTCTTCCACCTTATTGCCTGCATTATGATAATTATAACTCCGCCAGAGGAATTAAATCTTATACTAATACGCCTATAAACCCAATAAGATCTTGCCTAATATGCCTGCAAACTAACCCTATAATAGGACTCCGTGCCAATCTACCTATAGAACCAACCCTACGCTAGCACCATACTGCTATATACCATTAATAAACTAATAGCACTACTATGCCTACTATTATGATACTAATTGCGCCAATACGCCTGCGATCTACCAACTAAATAATTATGCCTATACGCCTACAATTAACCGACCGACTAATAGACAAGCTCTATACTTAACCACTATTACTACCGCCGCTGGTACTATACTACTACCTAAATAGACTTTTGCTGCTTCTACCTATAGCTAAACTAACACCTTGCTGCCTTTCTACAACACCATAAGTACAAAGAAAAAACTGCTAGTATTAGAATGTATAGACAAAGGTTATATGGTTATATACGCCCCCAAACACCCATAACCTACAAACGAGATAACTGCCGTGCTAATACGCCTGCGGAATAAACCTAATAACAACTATACTATTACGCCTACAGCCTAAGCAACTAATTGTACTAATATATATACAATCTATTAACCAACCAATTATACCTATACGCCTATAATCCTAATTATAGTTGTGCTAATAAGCCTATAACCTAAATATAACTAGGTAGAGCTTTACTCCCTAAAATACAACCCTGTCGCTAGCACCGTACTGCTAGTATAGAAATATATAGAAAAGAGGTTATATGGTTATATGTCTTAGGATAGCAGTTTAACGCACAAAGAAAGAACTGCCAGTGTTGGAATATATGGACAGAAGTTACGTGGTTACGCGTCGTTAACGTGTTGTTGTCGTGTCTTTAATTAGTTATCCTTATAATCCTCTGCTTTTGGCACCTATTAGACAAGAACAAATCCATCAGTTAATAGGCCAATCAAGTACACTTAGGTGATACTAACAGTAACCCAAACTAGAAGGCGCCAGATTTCTAATTAAGGTCCTTAGCAACTATAAAAATCTATAGTACTTTACAACTATAAAATAGCTAAGTTATTATTAAGCCTACTAGTTAAAATATCTATTTTATTTCCAATTCCTAATTATATACCGCCTAGGCGTTTAAGGTTAAAAACCTAATACCCTAACCTAACGTTTATAAGACATGCCAGTATAGGAAAAAGTGTGTACCTACTATAATTAAACCCTGCTTCGCCCTAAGCTATTTAACCCTCCTATTAAAGTTATTATAATACATATCCTTAAAATAACTAATTAATAAATTAAATAGATAATAGTTAATAAATACCCAAATGACAAGTTTATCTAAGAAATGCTTAAGCTAATTTAAAACAGCGTTAGACGCTCTAAAAGGATTTCTTTAAGTAAATATAAAGCTTATAGAGACCGCTTATACTACCAGAACTATCTAGTTATACTTAACCACAACAAACTTAAGCTTAAGCTCCTTAAACATGTATATAATCTACTAGTAGCCGGCCACCCAGGCTTAAAAAAAACCCTAGAACTCCTCTAATAAGAGTACTATTAGCCAAATATGCATAATATAATAAGAAGGTATGTCTCTAGCTACTATACCTACTAATAAGCTAAAGCTTTGCATAAGATATATAACGGCTTTTTAAAGCTACTACCTGTTCCAGACTAAAGATAGAAGGATATCTTAATTAACTTCGTTATTAAGCTCTCCGCAAGTAAAGGGTGTATAAATATTATAGTAGTTATAGACCAACTATTTAAGATAAAACACTTAATCGCCTACCCTAATATGTCAGCACCTGCCATTGCCCAATTATTCCTAGATTATATATGGAAACTCCATAGACTTCCTAAAACAATTATCTCCAATAAAGGTAGATAGTTTACCTTTGTATTTTAGAAAGAACTAACTACCTAACTCTGCATTAAAGCACTATTATCTATAGTATACTACCTAGAAATGAACGGTTAAATAGAATATATAAATGCTATAATAGAACGGTATATTTGGATATATATATTATATTTATAGGACGACTAAATAGACTGGCTTGCATTTACTAAGTTTACCATAAATAACCCCATCTTAGAAACCACAAAGGTCTCCCTATTCTTAGCCAACTACGGCTAGCACTTGCGAATGGGTTTTAAACCCTTTAGTAATGTCTCTTACCCTACTTATTATGCCTTATAGGTTACAGAAGCAAATAAATTTGTAAAGAAGATAGAAGAACTATAAGAGTTCCTTATTAACAAAATAATATAGGCCCAATCTGTTTATAAAGCCGCAGCAAATAAGAACTAAACCCTAGTACTAGCTTACTAAATTAGTAACTTTGTCTAGCTAGATATAAGAAATCTAAACACAAAACAACCTACTAAGAAACTTAATTAGAGGAACGCCAGCCCTTATAAGGTTGAGAGAGTTGTCTCTCCTTATGCCTACTAACTAAAGCTCCCTAATACGGTTAAAATCCACCCTATATTCTATATATTAGTCCTCTATCCTGCCGCCCCTATATTAGACACCCTACCTAGACAGATCCAAGACCCTCCCCTACTAGTTAAAGTAGATGGTAAGGATAAGTACCTTATTAAAAGAATTAATAACATTAAGTACAATAAATAAAAACGCTAGTATATATACCTTATAAAATAGAGAGGCTTTTATAAGCCTATATGGGAACCTATTAACTCTATAGGATTTATATAAGCCATAGAAGACTTTTACAAACTCTACCTAGAACTACTACAGCTCTATTTTGCAGAAGCTTAAGTTTAAATGGGGGGTACTATTATAGGACACCTCCGTAACACCTTATATACGTCTACCTGTTTCTACTAATATAGTAAAAAGAGACTAACCGCAAAACGGCAACCCAATGGCAATTTGCTGGCAATCTGTAGCAATCTAACGGCAATCTACTGCATTTTGCTATATTCTGCTAAAATCTACCAAAATCTGCCAAGTTCTACCAGGACCGCTCCTTAAATCCTATTCTGCTTTATGCACGTATTGACCAAGTAACTGAACTAACAATATATACCCTTTCTTCCCGTTTCCTTACCTTCTCTCCTTATACAACGTCTTGACTTTATTACACAGTTTATATACATAGCTTAATAATATCTACTTTGCTATATATTATTGTCGCTTATACTTACTCCGTGACAGTTAATAGGAATTAAAGAATATTATACAGTTAAAATTGTTTCTAGGGGTTTGTAACTACTATAGAAGGTTTATTACATAATAGTTAAAAAACGTAGAGCTATTTATAAAACTTATAAAAAAGGAGGAACTATAGATATAGGATAATAAACAGAAGAAACTATTCTAAGAACTTAAGAAACTATTTACCTAAGACCTAATCCTTAAGATCTACTAACTATAGTTAGATATGGTTATAGAAACAGATGCATTAGACTTTATACTAGGGGCGTGTTTACTATAAAGACACTAAAATAGATGGCATCTAGTAGCGTACTATAGTTAAAAGATAACACTAGTAGAACTAAACTATAACATCTATAATAAGGAGTTGCTAGGCATAGTTATAGTACTTAAAAAATAGAGAGTATTCTTATAAGGCATAGAGAAACTATTTATAGTTAAAACAGACTATAAGAACCTAATAGGATTCCTAATAATAAAGGAGTTAAACTAAAAATAGGTTAGATAGGCTAAGATGCTTATAAAATACTATTTTAAAATTTAGTATACTAAGGGCACTAAGAATGTAAGAGTAGATATACTTAGTAGGAAGGTAGAGTTGTGAAATAAAGAAAAGCTATTAGGGGCAATATTACACAAAAATAAGGATGGATTAATTAGGTATAATTATCCTAAGGTTATAGTAATAAAGAAAGAAAGGACCTATAAAATACTAGAGAGTGTATAGTTATAAAGGATCTAAGAAGTATAGGATAAGGACCTAGAAGTAGAGCAGTATAAGTACTAAGAAGCTATATACGTACTAAAGGCAATTGTAAGGGAATTTATGGAAGAGTTTTATAAAGGAATAACTTAGGGATATAATAGAGCTATAGGCTTAGTATTAAGACTTTAAGAGGAATATATTATTTAAGGAATTTGGGGATTAGCAAGACAAGTTATAAAGGAATGTCTAGATTGCTAAAGAAATAAACTAATAAGGCATAAGCCGTATAAAGGGCTATAACATATTAAAATACTAAAAAGAGTATAGGAGGTTATATTATGGGACTTTATTATAAAGTTACTAAAGTTAAAAGATCCTATTACCAGACAAGATTATAACATAATCTTAGTAGTAGTAGATAAGTTAACTAAGTAGGGCTACTTTATAGCGTGCATAGAAGAAATATTAGTAAAGGATGTAGCTAGAATCTATATTAAAGAAGTATTTAAGACATAGAGCTAATAAAGGTTATATTAGATAGAGACTTAAGATTTATAGTAGTATTCTAGAAAGTATTTTTAGCCAAATAAGGGGTTTAAGCAGTAATATTAATAGTATATTACCTATAGACGGACGGATAAATAGAGAAACTAAACTAAACGTTAGAGTAGTACTTAAGATATTATATTAATTACGCATAGAACAATTAGGTATTATTATTACTAGTTACACAGTTTATATATAATGCTATACTATAGAAAGGAATAGGTATATTACCCTTTAAGGCAGGTTATGGGTATGGACTAGAAATATTGCTATTACTATAGTAAGTAAAAAAGATAAGTAGCACAGCTAAAGAAAGAATAGAGATTTTAATAAATCTTTATAATTACCTTAAAAAATAGCAAAACTAGTATAGATAGAGATAAAAAGGTACTATAATACTAAGAGATCTAAGGGACTAGATCTTAAGGAGGGAGATAAAGTATAGCTACTACACAAAAATTTTAAGAGTTGATAACTAAGTAAGAAATTGGACTATATTAGACTAAAACCATTTATAATAAAAGTAAAGATCTTAGAAGTTATATACAGACTTAACTTACTAGAGAAAATAAAGATTTACTCTATATAGCACGTTGTAATACTAGAGCTAGTATATAGGAATATTAAGCTACTGGTTTATAAGGTAGATATATATAGAGGTTAAGAAGAGGATAAATGGGAAGTTTTAAAGATTATTAGTTATAAGGATATTAATAACAAAATATAGTATAAGGTTAAGTAGATAGGCTATAATAAGACTACCTAGGAGCCACTAAATAACTTAAAGAACGCTATAAGAAAGGTATAGGAGTATTAAAAAAAGGGTTAGGCAGTATTAATAAAGAAGGATTACTAAAGAAAAAGTTACCTAAGGGGGACCTAAGAGGAGCAGCTATTAAGGCACTTAGAGTTATTTTTTCTCTGTTAGAGAAGAATCTATTCTTTTATTACTAAGTTCCTAAAGGCCTTATTTTATAAGTTTCTACTCCTTAAAACATACCTTCTTACGCACCTTTTTAAGATAGATTAACTAAGTAAAAGCAGCTAAACAAGAGTTAAGAGCACACTATTAAGTAGCGGCAGCCTCTTGCGTAGCGTTATAAGAATAATAAAGTTTAGCTAAAGCTACTAAGGGCTTATTATTAAGTTTTATAGCGGTAGATTAAACCTAGGACCCTAGCAGCAATTAATAAGTGTACTTAATAGCTATTAAGAGTAATAGAATACATATACTTAGCGTTAGAGACTAAGCAAACATTATAGGATAATTAAATATTTGCTCTAGTGCACTTTAAATATAAAGAGGGTTGCTAAGATAAAGGGCTTACTAATATAACACAAACTAACCTCTCTTTTGTATAATAAGAATATAGAAACAGCATTATCTTACTAAGAGATAGTATAGTAGTAATGGTATAAGACTAACGAGCAGTAGAAGAGGAAGAAGATGCTTTAGGTATAATAAGTAAAGATATTAACCAAATTAATTAAGCGGATATTATACCTCTAGTAGATAACTTAGAGATATTAGAAATCTTTAAGGACAAAGATAAAGAGAAGGGAGATAGTATTACGGACGCTTTAAGTATAATATTATAACTACTAAGAGAAGAATTAGAAGAAGCTAGTTAGTTAATAAGGGTATAGTTTAGAATAAAACTAGTAGAGCTATATAATAAGGAATAGTAAGCGAGGTTATATAATATAATCTATATAATCTATAATAGAGTAGATGGAGCAGATAGAGTAGATAGAGCTATAACTCTTTTAGAAGTATAGATGTGTATTTAAAGGACTATAGTCCCTATCTAAATAGTTTCTTTACTTATAGTAAATCTTAAAATACAATTAAAGTTAATCTATTAGGCAACTACTCCACCAGTTATTATTTGTTTATTATATTATTGACTTTCTATTTACCTATATACCTAGCCCACTAGTAAGTCTACTGTAGTATTTCCTACAAGACTTTATTATAAGTACTATAAAAAGGTAAGGGGCGTTACTAGCCTATAGTCCCTTAAAAACGAACTTCTAAAGCACAAGAAATGGCTAGTAGTGGCTAAAAAACAAAACTTACGGACTTAGCTTATTACTAAAGCGTATACTTAGATCTCTACGGCCTACCTTTGAAAAATAAGACCTATAAGATTATTAGCAACTATTACTACTAGCCTAAAATAGTTATAGATATTAATCACTATATATAAAACTATAGCAACTGCTATAGGTCTATAATTCCACAAGATAAAACCCTAGAACTATTAAAACCACTCCTAATACCAGAACACCCCTAGTAATATATCTCTATAGACTTCTATAAGCTACCTATAGACCATAACAGATATAATATAACTATAGTTATAGTTAACTACTTTAGCAAGCGCCTATTTTTAATCCCTTATTATAAAATATTAATGTTAAAGAGGCGGCCTAACTATATATCTACTATATCTACTAAATTTACGGACTACTAAATACTATTATATCCAATTACAGGCTATAGTTTATATTAGCTTTCTAAAACAAGTTTACCTAAATCCTAGGCATTAAGCTAAAGCTTTTTATAGTATACTATCCCTAAATAAACGACTAGATAGAGATTATAAACTAGTATTTAAACTAAAAACTCCAACCCTTTATTAACTACTTCTAGGATAATTAGGCTAAACTGCTACCTCTAATAGATTACACCTAAGCTACTCTACTCTATAACTCTATAGGATTTATACCTATCTAGCTAAAAATAGAGTATTTACCCTATATAAGCTTTAACTAGGAAAAACTAAAAGGGCTATAGACTATATATAAAAAAACCATTTTATAAGGAAGCACGGCATTATACTAAACGCTTAGAAAAAGCCTAGAAAGTAGCCTATATAAACCTAGAAAAGGCCTAAAAATTAATAAAATAGTAGGTAAATAAGTATAGGTATAAGCCTAACTTTACCATAGGTAATAAGGTCTAAGTTATAACAAAGAACTAAAAAACAGAACGGCCTAGCTATAAGCTAGACTATTAAATAGTAGGACTATATAAGGTCCTTAAAAGAGAGGCAACTTATATAAAGTAAAGCTCCTAGATTTAATTAAGGTCTACCTTAAATTCTTATCAGATAAGCTATAAAAAGCTATAAATAACCTATTACCTAAATAAAAGAATAAATTACCCCTACTAATTTAAGTTAATAGCAATAATAAATAGGAAATTAAAGAAATACTAGTCTATAAACTTATAAGGGGAACGCTAAAGTATTATATTAGTTAGAAAGGATATAACCTAAACCCCACTTAATACCCTGTTACGGCACTGGCAAATTGCCATCAGATTGCTATAAGTTGCCATTACGTGACCAGAAGATTGTATATAACTTTAAGCGGTGCTTCTATTCTTCTTGTTTCCTTTCTTTAGCTTTAGATCCTTGTTTATAGACAATATAATTGTACAGGCTTACGCGATCCTCTTGCTGTGCTCGTGCCTTGATTAACTAAGTTGCTAACATTATCTAAAGCTCGTCACTACTCTTTCTTCCTAAGAAGGAACTTAAAAAACATCTACAGACCATAAAAAGGACAAGGATATAGAATAGGACCCTAAGGATAGGATAGAACTAAAAGAATATAAATAGAACGTAAAACCTAAGAACAGGACACACATGGACTAGAACCCCTAGAAAATAAATAAACAACCAGAAATTACCTAATGCCCCTACCACTATGCTAAGAAATATAGTAGCTGGTAAAGCTGCTATAGGATCCGCAAATACCTCTAATGGTAAAATAGTCGCCGTCTTAACCCCCTAGGAAGAGCTTGTAGTAGCTAATGCTAAAATTAAACGGCTCCAAGAGCTGCTTAAAACTAGAGATACCCCTACACCTAATAATGGGTTATTAGACACCTAGAGACTTGCTATAGTCCTTAAGGCCCTAGCCTAATGTACTATATTAGCATTATTGCGGTCTATAAAGGTTATAGACCCCCTATTGCTTATAGATAGAACCGACCCTATATTTAATAACTAGAAGCTTTAATTATAGGATAAGCTTAAAGTTAATACGGACCACTTTCCTAATACCTAAGCTAAAATGGCCTATGTTTTTAGCCGCACTGGTGGTAATATATAGACACACCTATGTCCGCGATATGCCTAGGATTTAGTAGACCCCTTCCTCTTAGAAGAAGAGATAATTAACCACCTATCTTCTATTTATAAAGACCCCTTTAAAGTATAAAACGCCTGGCTTAATTATAAAAGCCTAAATATAAAAACAACAGAGACCTTTTTGGTCTTCTAGACCCGCTTTCTACACCTAGCTAGATAGGCTTAAATCCCCTAGGAAGATCTAATACTAGACCTCTTTAATAAGCTTACCCTAGACCTACAGCGCGCTATACTGCTAGTTTATACCACTATATAGACGCTAAAGGAACTTATAGACTAATGCCTAGCCATTAACTAGGGCCTTTATTGAATTAAGGCACGCGCTAAGTGGTATAAGACTAGAAGCTCTGCTAACCAGAATATAAGTACTACAAGAATAGGCCGCAGCGCCCCAGTAAGATCTGCAACCCCTACAGCACTGGCCGTACAGCCCGCCGCTAATTTAGCAGCTAGCTGTATAGCTAGTTCTACTGTGGGTCCAGCGAATGCTTGGCCTATATATAGTAACCCCTATATATAGGCCCTTAGTAATTAGGGAGCTTGCTTCTCTTGCGGCTAAAAGGGCTATATTATAAAGGATTGCCTAATAAACGCAAAAGCAGGCAAGGTTCTGTTAATCTAGGAGGATAGTACGGAGTTAGAAAAGAGGAACCCTAGAGGAAGACTCCTCTCTAGGGTTAAAAGGGATTAATATATTATATGTTAATCTAGGTTGGCTAGTTAGTAGAAGAAGCTGCACTATCCCTTATACTTTATTCTGTAATAGATATTAAGTTTTAACCTCTACTTTAGCTAACTCTAAAGTAAATGCCTTTACCTTAATAGACACCCAGTATGCCATAAAGCTGGCTAACTTTTTAAATGTATCTATTAAAGAACTGCCCAAACTAATTCCTATTTGCGGGTATAACAGATAAATAGGGCCACCTATTATAACTATCTTGCGGATTTACCTCCGTATTAACGGATAAAGGTAGTATAATATCCCCTTGCTTATTATAGACCTAGGAAGCCACAATATAATTTTAGAAAGAAAATTGCTAGCCTATTTAGGCTTACAGCTTAATATATAGAGTAGACGGCTTATCTAGCCTAAAACTCTACCCCTAACCCCTTCCTTTATAAAAGAAATCAGCATTATAATGGAAAACCTTGTGCGGCTATAGGTAGACACTGTTTACTAGGCTAATGCTATGCATAGGGACCAGGCCTTTAAGAAAGATATACAGCTTAATCTATAACGGGTCTATATACTACACCGCCCCCAAACTACTAATATTACGCCACTGGCACTAAAAACCCAGAAAGTTAGTAATAAGCCAGCTAGCTTAGGCCCTATATAGCTATAAAGAACAGCAAGGAATATTAGACGCCATACTAAATAAATAGATTAGAAAGATAACTTACGGAAGATAGAATAGGAGCTAAGGAGGGCTGTAAGCCCTTAACTACAAAATACGGTTTATAAAATGTCTGTAAAGAAACCTATAAACCTCCTACCAGTTAATATCTGCTGTATTAGCGCCATAGGGTTCTACCAGAACTTAAAACGGCCTAATACCGTTGCCTTTACTACTAGCTTATATAAAATTAACCAGATAATTAAAGACAAGGAAGCCCTAGCCTGTAACTAGCTTAGTAGGGAAAGTAAGCTTATAGATAAGGAGCTGGTAGAATAGAAACTACTCCGCCAATATTAGGAATTTAAGGACGTATTCTCTAAGGCAGTATCCAATATACTCCCGCCTTACCAACCGTACAACCATAAGATTGAGATTGAGCCTAATAAAGAAAACACCCTTAGCTATAGCCCCCTCTGCCAGTAATCTACCAATGAGTTATAGGCCACTAAGTAGTACCTTATTAATAACCTTAATAAGGACTTTATTAAGCCTAGCTAAGTCCCCTTTGCCTTACCTATTCTTTTTATAAAAAAGCTAAACAGTGGACTCTATTTCTGTATTAACTACTATAAACTAAACTATATAACCCGCAAAGACTAATATCTGCTACCCTTACTTAAAGAAATACTGGCCCATATAAGTAAGGCTAAGATTTTTATAAAGCTTAATATCCGCTAGGCCTTTTACTAAATTAGGATAGACCCTAAATCTAAGGATCTTACTATATTTTAGACCCGCTATAGATTATATAAATGTAAAGTACTACCTTTTAGACTAACTAACGGACTAGCTATATACTAACAGTATATAAATAACGTACTCTTTAACTACCTTAATAACTTTTACACAGCCTACCTAGATAATATTATAATTTACTCTAAGAATGAACTGGAATATAAGGAGCATATCTGTAAAGTCCTATAATGGCTTTGCGAAGCTAGTCTCTAGGCCAATATTAGGAAGTCAGAATTTAGTATTAAGCGCACTAAGTACCTAGGGTTTATTATTAGTATAAATGGAATTAAGGCAGACCTAGAAAAAACGGCTGTAATTAATTAATGGGAACCCCTAAGGACCATAAAGGGGGTATAGTTATTCTTAGGTTTCTGTAACTTCTACCAACGCTTTATTAAAGACTATAGCAGGATTACTTAGCCCCTTAACTGCTTTACCAGAAAGAACTAACCTTTCTATTTTAATAATGTATATAAAAAGGCCTTTAACGAACTTAAAAAGCGGCTAGTCTCTGCTCTACTACTGGCCTATTTCTACCTAGAATGGCCCTTAATACTAGAAACGGATGCTTTAGATAGTGTAATAGCTGCCATCTATTTCTAGAAATAGCCAGATAGAGAATGGCACCCCATTACATACTATTTAAAGACTATAATAGATGCGGAGCTAAATTACCATATCCATAACAAAGAGATGCCGGCTATTATCTCTAGCCTTTAGTACTAGCGTGTATAGCTAGAGGGGACCCCTAAACCTATTTAGGTAGTCTTAGACTATAAGGCCTTAGAATACTTTATAATAACTAAAGCCCTTATAGCCCAGCAGGTATACTAGGTGGATATCCTATCTTAGTTCCACTTTCTAATTATATATAGGCTAGGCATAACCAACCATGCAGATGCCCTTATAAGGCATAAATAAGACCTAAATAACTAGATAGCTATAAAGATTATATTATAGACCTAGATGCTGCTATAACTAGAGCACCTTAACCCCTAAATATAGGTAGAACTAAATATAAACCCTATAAAGGCCAAGATATACCCTATTAACGCTACGGAACTTAACCTTATTAATAAGCTACTGCAAGCAAATTATACGGCCCCTTCTCTACAGGAGTACTGCGAAAAGGCAAAGAATATTACTAGCCTATAGTCCCTTAAAAATGGATTACTTAAGTATTAGGAACAGCTAGTAGTAGCAAAGGAACAGAACTTACGGACTTGGCTTATTACTGAAGCACATGCCCAGGTCTCTACAGCCTACCCTAGAAAAAATAAGACCTATAGGATTATTAGCAACCGCTACTACTAGCCTAGAATAGCTATAGATATTAACCATTACGTACGGAACTGCGACAGCTGCCGTAGATCTATAATCCCATAAGATAAGACCCCAGGACTATTAAAACTACTCCTAATACCAGAGCGCCCCTAGTAGCACATCTTTATAGATTTCTATAAACTACCTATAGACTGTAGCGGATATAATATGGCTATAGTTATAGTTAACCGCTTTGGCAAGCGCCTATTCTTAATCCCTTATTATAAGAATATTAATACAAAAGAGGCAGCCTAACTATACATCTACTACATCTACTAAATTTACAGACCACCAGATACTATTGTGTCCGACTACAGCCTATAGTTTATATTGGCTTTCTGGAACGAGTTTACCTAGATCCTAGGCATTAAGCTAAAGCTTTCTATAGTATACCACCCCTAGACAGATAGCCAGATAGAGATTATAAACTAGTATTTAGACCAAAGACTCCAACCCTTTGTTAACTATTTTTAGGATAATTAGGCTAAACTGCTACCTCTAATAGACTACGCCTAGGCCACCCTACCCTATAACTCTATAGGATTTATACCTATCTAGCTGGAAATGGGGTATTTACCCTATATAAGCTTTAAATAGGAAAGAACAAAGGGGCCACAGACCATACGCGAAAAACTATCTTATAAGGAAGCCTAGCATTACGCTAAACGCTTAGAAGAAGCCTGGAAAGTAGCCCACATAAACCTAAAAAAGGCCTAGAAATTAATGGAACAGCAGGCAAATAAGTATAGGCGTAAGCCTAACTTTACCATAGGCGATAAGGTCTGGGTTATAATAAAGAACTAGAAGACAGAGCGGCCTAGCCATAAGCTAGACTATTAGATGGCAGGACTATATAAAGTTCTTAAGAAGAGAGGCAACTTATATAAAGTAAAGCTCCCAAATTTAATTAAGGTCTACCCTAAATTCTTGCCAGATAAGTTATGGAAAGTTATAAACGACCTATTACCTGGATAAAAGAATAAACCACCCCTGCCGATTTAAGTTAATAGCGACAATAAATAGGAAATTAAAGAAATACTAGCCTGTAAACTTGTATAAGGAACACTAAAGTACCGTATAAGTTGGAAAGGATATAATCTAGACCCTATCTGGTACCCTATATAGAATTTTATAGGTAGCCCCCATAAGTTATAAGAGTTCTATAGCTGTTATCCTAATAAACCTAGACCGCTAAAGTACTTAGATAAGTAGATGGAATGCTAGCATAGCAAAGACAACAAATTACCAGTAGAGCATAAAGATAAGAATGCCCCGCGGGGGTAATACGGACATATAAAGCCTAAGGGCAGGCTTTTTTAGAGGGGGGAGTAATGTTACAGCACTGGCAAATTGCCGTCAGATTGCCGCAAGTTGCCATTATATGACCAGAAGATTGTATATAACTTTAAGCGGTGTTTCTGTTCTTCTTATTTCCTTTCTTTAGCTTTAGATCCTCATTTATAGACAATACAATTATACAGGCTTGCGCGTCCCTCTTACTGCTAGTGCCTTGATTAACTAAGTCGCTAACAAGTACCGTACGAAATTAAAGTTTCTTTACTTTAGTGGTGGTTTTAAGAATAATAAATAAAGCGCTAGCTATGGCTTTCACTCTTTATAAGAGAGGTACTTTTAATTCTAGCTATAAGTGATAAACTAGAGAGAGTATTTTTAGGAGGACGTTGTATAATATTATAGGAAAGGATAAAGCTTAGAATATTAAATATTAAAAGAATAGTGTATAAGGAGTTAGTATAGGAGTAAAATTTTAGAAGAGAATAGCTAGATTTTGGATAAAAGGAGGAATAAAAAAAATATAGTAGTTATATGAGAGAAGGTATATAAGAGATATATTGTATAACGCTAAGGGGTAAGTGTAACGGTGCTAGGGCACCGCCCCTGCAGCTAGCTTGGCGTAATCTCCGGAGTTCGCCTATACTGTATATATTACCTCCTAAAGCCTCTTTTCCTCTTCTTCTTCTCCTCAGCTTAGTATTCTTATATAGTAGCAATCCACAAGCTTCGGTTTAGAAGCATTTATGCAAGCCCGTTATAGTAAGGGTATAAGATATATAAATAAAATAATTTTAGGTAAAAGGTAACTACTAAAGGCGCATAGGTGGCGTATGTAAATATATGCTAACTTTAAACTTAATAGATTATAAGTTTAAAGCCCACTAATATTGTCCTTTATTAAGAATCGGAAAATATAATTATCTGGTATACTTCCCGCCATATTATATAGGAGATTCTTTAGCAATATTGCCATAATATAAGTAAACTCTTCTCTCTATATAATATACCTATATAACTAACTACTTTTAGGATAAATTATAACAGTGCAAGTGTGGGAGAATTAAATAAGCGACTTGATTCTAAATCTATGGAAATCAGGTGGTATATATACATAAAAGGTGTAGACAATAAGGGGTAATTAATTGAGTTATTTAACCGAGTCAGTGACCGAGTCGGTAAGCGAGTCAATATGCAGGCGAGTCAGATTGGCATTCTGGCGGTGAATAGGTAGTCAGTTACACACCCCCCCCAAATTTAACGGTATAGTCAAAGCTGTACACAATAAAATAAAGGTAGAGACTATACCAAAATAGGAAATTTCAGATACAATTTAGGAGTAATAAAGGGATAGGGTAATATTCAAGAGTCTTTATTAGATGATGCAGTAGCAATTTAATATCAAATATCCACCAAATTTAGTTGCTTTATCCATGCCTCATACCTTTAACGGGGTAGAATCTTAGTAAGGCCGTCAGTAGGCATTTTGTCTATAGGGACCCACTGTACGTTGATCTTTTTATCTTGGACTTTCTGTCTAAGCCAATGCTAATGGACATCAATATATCGTAGCTTAGTATCAAGCTTTAGTGTATCCTATCTTAGGAGTTGTATAGTCTGCATATTGTCGCATAGCAGGGTAAAATCACATTCTAAATTAAGACCGATTGCCTCAAAGAAACGCTGCCACCAGATAATCTCAACAGCAGCCATAAACAGGGAGAGAAGCTCTACTTTAGTAGTTAAGCAAGTCACTAATCTTTATAGGGTTGCCTTCCAATCAATTAGTCCTCCAAATAGGATAAATAGGTATCCTTAAGAGCTCCGTCTAGTCTCTTTATAGTCCGTAAATGCTGCGTTAGATGCTCTATAAAAGGTAACATCTTCTCCTTTAGGGTTTCTAAAGTAGACGTATGCTCTAAATACTTCGCCAAAGTATTCAATAGCTATAGATTTTGTTCTAAGGCAATAGGCAATAGCTTAGTTTAATGCATTAAGGTGCTTTTAATTCGGATTAGTGAGAAATTCTACTAGCTTTAAATACGTCTTCGCAATATCAGGTCTCCCAAATACGGCAAGGTACGCAAGAGAACCAACCCGTTACTAGTAGGCTAGTGTTCTTTAAGGGTTCATCTGCTGGTTAACGGAATCAGTTCTTCGGCAAAAAGTAGTAACTTAGGAAATCTTCCTAGTTAAATATTAAATCGACTGGCTATTTTTTTAATATAGGAGTCTTAGCAGAGCCAGAGCTTTCTACTTATCTAATTTTGTTTAATTTAAATTCCTAGGAACCATTGTAGGTCTCCTAGTACACGGATCTCGTATTAATATAGAAGTTTGGCTTCAAATTCTTTAAGTCTTTAAAGGTCCTTTTTAGCAAATAGAACGGCAATATCGTCTACGTAAAAAAAGACAATAAGTCGTCTATTAGTGTAAAGGCAGTTCGTACCTAGGACAGGCTTTAACCCAAATTTGGCCAGTGTATTTATAAGCTCTTTGTACCAAAGTAGTAGTAAGACCTTTAACCCATATAGCACTATAAGTAGCTTTAGGATATATCCATTTTAATTAAAGCCTTCTAGGTAGTAACAGTAGACTAGCTTATCTAGTCTTGCATTCATAAATACGTTCATAGCGTTATACTATCAAATCTCCAAATTAAATACGGCTGCTATAGCCATGAGGGCACGGAATATTCAAGCAGCTAGGGTTACTGCATAGGTCTCTTCCTTAGTAATCTACAGGTCTCCATAGACGCACAGTCGAGCTTTTAGCTTTTATAGGTAGCCGTCGCTGTCGAACTTATATTTAAAGGCCCATTTTAGTGGAAGGATCCGCTCATTATATACTTCTTCTTTTAGTACAGTCTCGAATGTCCCTCGGCGTTTTAGGTCATTATATTCTTTTTCTATAACCTTTTAAAAGCCGGTAGTCAAAGGGTGCTTTCTTAGCTCTTTTAGGTTCCTTAGTTCAGGAGGAAGATTATCTCTATACAGGGAGGATCTAGTTCGGTTAATGTCTTTTACTAATCCTATAGCAAAGCCAGCGTAGTAACCAAATAAGGTAGGTATATTGGCTAGTGCTGCTGCGTACGCTTAACATTAAATTCGTTTAGAACCTTCTAGTAGGACGAGGTTGGTAGAAGGATCGGCCAAGACCTCGTTAGCTCATAGAGCTATATTCAACGGTTCTAGCAAACCTGGCTAGGTAGGAATTGCTTCAATTATATCCAGGATATCGTCTTAAAGTCCTCCCAGTATAGTGTTTATTTCTAGCAGATCCGGAGATACCGTTCTACTAGGTGTCGGTAGCTATTCAATGTCCTTTATAGAAAGCTCTACTGAGTTGTTTAATATAGTCGTTGGATCTACATTTAAGGTAGGTCTATATAAGATAGATTTATCCTTAAATTTATCTTTATAGAGAGGTTCTAGTAGACTAATCGCCTAAATGGTGTCTTCTAATGCTTCCCTAAGTAGGTAATTAATGTTTTAACCCTTAGGGTTATAGAACAAGGTCTTATTAAATATAACATCTCTAGTTTAAATAACTTTATAAAGACTTAGAATCCAGATTTAATAGATATTTGTTAAATTATAGCCGACTAGGTGTCTAATTAATGCATAAGGAGCTAGCTTGTCTCCCTTTCTAACTTATTTGTTCAGCGTATAGGTCTTACAACCATATTTATATATATAGGTAAGTAATGGTAGCTTGCCGTAGGCGACCTTATACGGAGTTTTCCACCCTAGTTATTTATTTGGTGTTCGATTAAGTGTATAGCTAGCAGTAAGGAAGGCTTCTAGTCCTAGAGATAGGGGTAAGAATGCTTCTAGCTACATAGACCTTGATCATTCCATAAGGGTTCGTCTAGATCATTCTGCTCCACCATTTTGTTCTTCAGTATATGGTGCTTAGCATTTAAAGGTAATGCCTTTATCTGCACACCATGTATCTAGGGTGTCTTCCGTTTGTCTAAATACTTATTCATCATCGCTCTAGAAGAAGACAACATCTTAGTAAAATCGTATCTTAATTAAGTGGTAAGTCTTGCGAATAGTAGGTAGGACAGTAGCTTTGTCCCTATTCTTAGCAGTGTATACAAAGTTAAATTTGGAATACGTGTAATAGAAATGCATAATATATCTATCACCGTTATACCCTAGTACTCTAAGGTGGATAATATCAAATGCTAGCCGTTTAAATGGTTAAGTAGCTAGAAATTCGTGTTCTCGTCTTTAAGAGATCTACTATATATATTTTGCTAATAAGCAAACTTCACATTCAATTTTAAGCGGTGCTCGTTCATTAGTTTTAAATTCGGTCAGCTCTGCGCCAATAACGTGCTTAGGAAGCTGTGCAATAGCATTAGGTCCTACATAGCCGAGTATCTTATACCATCTTATAGCTGTGGCTCCAATTGGTTTACGGGCCATTTAGCTTAGTTAAAATCTTCCTATTAAGAAGGTCGATTAAGTTGTCAAGTCTAGGGTATTTTTAGGCTCTTTACACATCAGTGCCCAGTAACCCCCTAGTCGTTTCACATAGCAGACTATTTCGCCAGTTGCTAGACGGTATAGCACATTTCGTCCTAAGTTAAAATAGATATCGTTATCAGTAGCTCTTAAGAGTGCTACAATATTTATAAAAAAGGTAGGTGCAAGTATTACATAGGATAGCTTCATTTTTAACTTCCCAGTAGGTATATTAACAGTAATGGTTACTGTTCCGTAGGCTTAAATTTTTATAAAATTTCCGCCAGTAATTAGGTAGTCGTCTTCTACTGCTAGGTATAAGAAGGTAAAGTCTTCTTTATTATTGCAGACGTGGGTATCTACACCAGGGTCGAGTATCCAGGTGTTCTAGAGTTTAAAAGGAGTTTAACCAGTACTAAACACGGCAGCATAGCTAGTCGGTTTAGTAGAAGGTAAGGTTTTAGAATTAAAATTAATTGTAGATTCTATGCTCTAATTATTCTCCTTTACTTCCTATTCTCTTTTTTAAATTTGGTTGACGATACGTTTAATCCAAGGTATAGATAAGATAGCTTTATCTACTTTCTTCTAGACGTCTGCCCTTAGTCTCCATCCTTAAGGGCGCTTATACTTAGTGATATAATAGCAGTCATTAAACTAATATACAATACCGCATATGCATTCCTTGTGCCATCTCAAATTTAAATTTAAATTGCTGTTGGAATTGGAATTACCGTTAAAGTCTAAATTGGAATTATTTTAAAGGGTTGCAAATGCAGAGTTATTGGCAGCTAAGGTAGACGATGCTTGCTATATGCGGTAGTGCTCCTTGAATTCCTCAATAAGGTTAATAATAGATAGGGCCTCTTTATCCTTCCGTTCTTTTCGAATAAGATTTACTTCTAGTGCTCCTACAAAGCTAGAAGAGATAGGTTTGATTGCTTGTATAAAATCATAGTATAGCCTAAAGCCTTGTATATCTAGAAGCTCCAATTCCTCTGCTAGCTTGTAGACGCTCCTCTAGCTATTCAACCATTTTTTAATGCTCTGCTTTTTGTTATAGGCTTTAAGAGCCGTATATTAATTAAGGACGTCGCGCTTTTAACCTAAGGTAGTAGGGGCGAGTACAGTCTTTAACTCTTAAAGGCGTTCGTATACCGTTCCGAGGTCTTTAATGAGAGGGAGGTAGGCTACTAATATTATGCAGACGATATAATTGCTGATATTGTTTATAGCTTGCTCTTGCTTCTAGTGTATACGGAGGTCGTCCTTATATTCCGCGTATAGTTAATTATAGGCAATAAGTTGGTTTGGATCTAGCTTAGCTATTAATATAGCAGTAGGAAGCACGTCTCTTAGTATAGGTCGATTTGGAGGTTCCAGCTTCGGAAGCTTATTTTTCTTCTTTAATAGGTTGATATACTGCCATACGTTGTTTGTTTTAGCAGTATCTTAAATAATAAAGAACCATTGCATCCAATCAGATGGCTTTTTAAGGATAAGGTTAAATTTTGAATAAGGTCCGTCTATATTGGTTATTATTTTTAGAATTTAACAGGTCAAGCAGGGTCCTAGGTTAGCGTCTTGGCGAAACCTTATTTTGACATTTTTTGATTCGTCAGTTCGTTTGTCTATTAAGTACGTTCGTCGGCCAGGTGCAACCGTCCGTTCATTTAGTAGGTAAAGAAGCTTAAGACACTTACAAAGGTGGTAAAAGTAGTAACTTCGTAAATAAGGTAGTAGATTGATTGGTTTAACAGGTAGTGCAATCCGGACTCATAACTGTAACAGTGTAAGTGTAGGAGAATTAAATAAGCGACTTGATTCTAAATCTATGGAAATCAGGTGGTATATATATATAAAAGGTGTAGATAATAAGGGGTAATTAATTGAGTTATTTAACCGAGTTAGTAACCGAGTCGGTGAGCGAGTTAATATGCAGGCGAGTTAGATTAGCATTCTAGCAGTAAATAGGTAGTCGGTTACATAAATAAGAGAGGGTAGATGTAAGGGCACAAAGAGGCTTTGGAAAAGATTTGAAGGAACAATATAAATTCTATCTAAATCTAAGGGTATATAGCTCTTGCTAGAAACAAGACGTTGCGTAAAGAAGAGAAAGGAATAACGAGAGAATCTTGCAATTAAATAGTTTAGGGGTCTTGGTTAATGCGTGCGCACATACATACACGGACGGACTTTGGTAGTATTTAATTGATCTAGTAGAACTTAGCAGAAGTTAATTAAGCTGGCAGAATTTAGTAGAATTCGGTTAAAGCTTTAAGTTCTATCTGTTAAGTGTTTTACTGAGACATTCCTACTATAACTAGGCTAGTCCTATTATAGTACCCCCCCTTTAGCCAAAGGTCCAAAATAATATAATTTTATCATGTTGTATTTTATATTAGGTGGCGGTGTAGAGTTTTACCGGTTTTAATTGTTAAATGGACTAATTAGGATTTTCCATCCCCAGGATAAAAAATCGCTATTAGTTTGGTAAAGGCGGTAAGCTAAACTAATATCTTTATAGTAGGTCTTGGCAAGGCAAATCTAACTAATTAGATAACTTTAACCGCTGGTTAAAGTTCCTTAACATTTTACGCGTTATGTAACCGTGTCACAAGTGTCATGGTATTCTTTAAGCTCTTTTTAATTTTGAGTTTCCTGCTATTGTGTTTTATATATTTATGTTAGGTGGCAGTTATTTGCCTTTATATCGTGTTTATCCAGCCAGAGTAGGCCGCGAAGAATAGTCCTTATGGAATTCTTTTACTAGGGAAGGCGCATCGGTTTTAACTTGCTTATAGAGCTCCTAGGTTTATATTTCATATCCTTTCCACTTAACAAGAAGTTTAAATTGTTTAGATCGTTTTTTCCATCGCATATTATTAATTAAGTTAATAAAGTAAGAACCGTTACTATTGTTAATAATTATAGGAGGTGGCGGCGGCACTTTATAAGTTATAGGTTTATCTTTTAAGGGTTACAGCAAGCTTACATAAAACATTAGATGTATTTTTATCTTAGTTAGCAGTTTAAGCTTATAAGCATATGGGCTTAATTTCTTCTTAATTTAGTATAAGCCCACAAACTTCCAATTAAGTTTTTTAAGGGCCGTTAAGTCTTTAGGTTTTGTGTATTTAGGTAAACTATGTTACCTTCCTTAAAGTCCTATATAGGGGCTCGTCCTTTATTCGCATGCCATTCCTATACTGTTTAAGCGTACGTTAATTCACTTCGTAATAGTTCTATTAACTGCTTTATTTAATTAGCGAAGTTATGCGCGTTAATTAACTAAATCCGTTTAATTGTGGGTCCTGTTATGTTAATTTTAGGTTATAGTTCGAATCTAAGTTAGGGGTCTTGTCCGTAGGTTACATAGAATGGCGTTATGCCTATTAATACGTTTATCGTATTGTTCGCAGTAAACTCAGCTAAAGGCAGCCATTTTTCCCAGTTATCTTGCAGGTAGGAGCAGTATATTTATAGGTATTGTTCCATAATCGCGTTCGCAATTTTAGTTTAACCATCTATCTCCAAATAGAATGCAGTTAAGAGTCATATTTAAATACTTAATTGTTTATATAGAGCTTACCAGAAGTCTAAAACGAACTAGCTTCTATAGTTGGATATTATCAAATTAGGAAGTCTATATAGCTTAAAGACATGCTTAACAAAACATTTGGCTACTAATATCGCATTAATTAAGTCCATAGGAATCATATATTGCATTTTTATAAGACGGTTAACAACTACTATAACATTTATAAACCCGTTACTGTTAGGCAAGTTAACTACGAAGTTAATTAAGATATCTCACTATCTTTGCATTGGAATTGGCAACGGTTAAAGTACTTCTTACTTCTTTATATAAGAGGTCTTCCCACGCACGCACGTTCTATAAGCTCGAACGTATTTTCGTATATAGTTGTGTATTATAGGCTAGTAGTATGCTTATTAAATAATCTTATAAGTCTTCACACGGCCAGGATGTCCTACTTGTTACGGACGCTTTAAGTACAATATTACGACTACTTGGGGAAGAGTCGTAGGAAGCTAGTTGGTTAATATAGGCACGGTCTAGGATGGAGCTGGTGGAACCATATAACAAGGAATAGTAAGCGAGTTATATAATGTTATACGCAGTGTACGGAGTATACGCAGTGTACGTCTATGTATAATACGTATAACACGTACCTTATGTATAAGAGAGGATTTCTTAGGAGTATAGTTGTGTATTTAAAGGACCTTAGTCCCTACTATAGATAGTTCTCTCCTTATAGTAAATCTTAGAATACAATTAGAGTTAATCTGTTAGGCAACCACTTTACTAGTTATTATTATGTTGTTAATTTGTTCTTACCTATATACCCAGCCTAATAATAGGACCTACTGTAGTTCCTGCTATAAGGTTCCGTTATATATTTACTACTAAGGTTATAGTATTAAACAAGATCGAACAATATGCCACCCAAAGCACCAGTTATAACGGCGTTGGCAATAGCTACAACCTTAGGACTAGTAGACACTAGTATAGCAGATATAGATTCTTAAGTAGTTACGCAAGGTTAGTTATAGGAAATGGTTAATCACTTATAAGACAATAATAGGATACTTAAAGAACGTATTAATAGAATTAGAGCAGCAAAAATTAAGCTACCTTTAATTAAACGGTTCTTAGGAGAGAAGTTAAAGCTCAAGGAATTTCTTATATAGATATACTTTAAGGTAATATAGAAAGGAGCGAAGTTAGCAATATTATTAGATTAAGTAGCCTATATAGAATTGTTCCTAACAGGGAGGGCACTTAAGTGGTTTAAACCATATCTTATAGAAATATAGGCTAATAGCATAACAACTACTAACTAGGACGTAAGGTATATATTTACTAGTTAGAACGGGTTTGTGGAATAACTAATATAGATATTTAGAGACCTAGAGGCCATAACTATAGCGGAACAAAAGCTTCAGAACTTAGTATAACGCACTTTAGTAATTAAGTATATAACACAGTTTTAAACACTAGCTACGTAGGTTAAGTGGAACGATAGGGCGCTTATAGCATAGTATAAATAGGGACTTAAGGCTAAAGTCTAGGACGTAATTATTCTAATAGAAGATATGGATACTTTAAGAGAGTTAATAGACCAGTTAATAAAAATTAATAATAGGATCTATTAAAGGGAATAAGCTAAGAGAGGGTAAGATAGAGTTCTATAGTTATATAAGGCGCAGAGTATGTAATAATAGATATAGAGTTAAAAATTATGGAATGGCGTAGAGCTAATAGACCTAAGCGGTACTAAAGAAACCTAAAAATAGGAAAAGAAACTATAGAAACCTAGAGGTTAAGGATTAAGTAATTATAAAACCTAGGAGTAGAGGTTAAACCAGGGATCTTAGTAGTAGAAGACGTTTAGGCGGACTCTATAGCAAGAAAAATGGTTTAAAGATAGGGCTTGTATAAATTGCGGAAAATAAGGTTATTTCGCCAGAGACTATAGAGGTGGTTAGAGTAACTATGTAGTAAAGGGAACTAGGCTAGCAGACGGCACGTATATATAGAGGGACAACGGTATACTGTAAGGAATAAAAGAATGTTTAATTAACAGTTTTACGTATTGTTATAATAACGTATGCTAAATTTATGAGGATGCTAAGTATAGCGTAAGCTATTAGCTATAGGAGCCATTATTATCTAAGTTTAGAGGAACCAATAAACTAGCTTATAGATTGGACATTAAGGACGATAAATTTAATATAGGCAAAGCATTTACTGATAATAAGGTAATAAAGGCAGCTTATTAGGAGTATACAGACCTTAAAGAAGTTAAAATAGAAGTAGAAACTAAGACTATTATAGAATAGGGTTTAGTAATGGATATTATAATACTATTAGATACGATTTCTATTGCTTTATAAGACAATAGGAGCAACGTTTAGAAGAAACTAAGTAAGTAGATAACTGCTAGTGCTAGCTTATTACTTAATAAAGGCAAAAGGCCACAGGCTTAAGATTCTTAAGAAGAGATAAAAAAAGCTTAAGATTCTTAAGATGAGATAAGACATACCTAAGAACCTATAATGGACAAAAACCAATAGGAAAGGGCAGTGACTTAGTTTAGTAATAAACGAATAAGTATAGGACGTAAGTTTAAGAACTATAAGTTCAGGGAATAAATAAGAACGTTAGCAATTCTAGGTAAATATAGTGTTTAGCCTAAAGATTAAACAGTTAATACTAGGATTAAAAAGCAAGACGACTATAAAGATCTAGTTGTAAGATGCAGAAAACAAGAAACTATAGATAAGTTTAGGATAAGAATTATTATATAGTAAGAGTAAAAGCTAGATAAGAGGTTAGCTATACTAGGTTATATAAGGGATAGAGCACCTGTATAAAGAGTTACTAATAGGCCAAGTATAGGGACACCTAGGGTAAAATAGTTAGATAAACTGGAATAAGAAGAGGATTTAGATATTCTAACTAAGTTTAAAGAAAGATATACTAAAGGATATTATAATGTAGCGATAATAAGGTACTTTTTAATAGATAAACTATATACACTAAACTAGTTATACGGAAAGTAGTATAAGCAACGACATAATAATAAATGGGAAGATTTCTATATATAGCTAGATAAAAAAGTTGTCTAAGACTAACCCATTATAGAAAAACGCATAAGTTATATTAAAGGAGCATTAATTATAACGTTAAGGAACCTAAAAGAAGGATTTAGGAACTAAAGAAGTGAATAATAAATCTTAGTACCTATAGTAGAGATACCAGTAGTTAGGTTAATTAGGTATAGATTTAAACTCAAAAATAAAGATAAATTAAGAGTTAACCTAAAACATACAGCGTATTATACACTATTGTGGATAGCTTATGTGGATGATATATATAACATATATAGAGCACTAAAAGACAAGAACTGGAAGTACCTAGTAAGGATATATTAGGCACTAGAGGAAAAGCGGTTCCGGAATACTAAGTATATATATAAATAGTACCTAGTAGAAGTATAAGGTTAAGGGGACTTAATACTTTAACTAGAAAGATTCCTTATAAAAGAATGCCTAGATAAATAATAGTGGTAGGAGTGCCTAGAGAACACTTATCTATAGTATATAGAGGAAAAGAAATAAACTAAGTATTAGCCTAGGTTAGACTAAGTATAGATAGGATCTAGCAGCCAATAGTTAGGAAAAGGGGAGGTGTATAGGACTAGAGGGAACTAGTGTTAGAGCCTTAAACCCTTAAAGGAATTTAAGGTTAACACCTAAATTTATAAGCTAAATGGTAAGATTAGCAGTTTAAAGTATTAGTAGATAGTAGAGTAACTAGGAACCATATATTACTAAAAGTAGTAGAAAGGATAGGGTTACTATATAGATAAAAAGAACACCCGTATCCACTTATAACAATTTTAGGAGATTAGATAGCCTATAGAGGAGGTATTATTAATCTTAAAATAGGACCTATTTAGTTAACTATTAAAGGAAGACTAGTTAGAATGTCTTTTAATATCCTACTATTGGGACAGGACGAGGCAATACTAGAAATGCCTTAGTTATAGAAGTACAATTTAAAGATTGATTAGGTTATAGGTTAGGTTGATATTAAGAATACTTAATAGTATAAAGTGCGACAGCAAACTAAGTTAGTATAGTATTAAGTTAGAGCGATATATAAAGAGACTAAGTAAGGCTTAAGTTATGTACTAAAGAGATACTATAAGTATGGTAAAAAGTTATGGTTACTAGAAAGTAAAAAGCTGTTAGAGTATATAGCATAGGACTATAAGATAGAATTAGAAGAAGGAATAAGTCTAAAGTTCTTTCTAATTTATAAGCTTACTAAAACGGAGTTAGTAGCGCTTAAGGAGTTTATCTAGGAGAACTTACGTAAGGGATATATTAGACTATTATAGTTATTAGTAGGATATCTAGTACTATTCATCCTAAAGAAAAACGGAAAACTTAGGATATATATAGACTATAGACAGTTAAACAGCATCACTAGGAAGGATAGATATCCTTTACCCTTAATTAGTGAAATCTAAGATAGGATAGGTAACGTAAAGATCTTTATAAAGATAGATCTGAGATGGGCGTACTATTAGATTAGGATTAAGGAAGGCGATAAATGGAAGGCAGCCTTTAGGTTAAAGGAAGGACTATATAAACTATTAGTTATATAATTTGGGCTTATAAACGCACTAGTAATGTTCTAGAAGCGAATTAATAGTGTGTTAGAAGAACACCTAGATAAGTTTATTATAGTATACCTTAATAATATTATTATCTACTTAGAGGACGAGGAAGAATATAGAGAACACATTAAATAGGTCTTAAAGAGACTATAGGAAGAATAGATGCTAGTAGCAATTAAGAAATGCAAGTTCTTTATAAAAAAAACTGTTTTTGTAGAATTTATTATTAAACTAGGAAAAATCAGTATGGACCTAAAGAAAGTCAAAGCTATAGTAAGTTAGTAAGAACTAAAGAATGTTACGTAATTAAGGTCGTTTTTAGGGTTTTATAACTACTATAGGAGGTTTATAGTATAATGGTTAAAAAGCATTAAGCTATTTACAAGGCTAATAAAGAAAGAGGAACTATAGGTTTAGGGTAGTAAATAGAAGAAGCTATTCTAGGAACTTAAAGAGTTGTTTACTTAAGAACTAATTCTCAAGATTTATTAACCAAAGTTAGAAACGGTTGTTAAGATAGATATATTAGACTTTACACTAGGAGTATATTTGCTACAGAAGTATTAGGACGCATAGCATTTAGTAGCATACTATAGTCGGAAAATAACACTACTAGAGTTAAACTATGATATCTATAACAAGGAGTTGTTAGGTATAGTTATAGCACTTAAGGAATAGAGAGCATTTTTATAAGGTATAGAGAAACTATTTATAGTTAAGACGGACTATAAGAACCTTATAGGATTTCTAATAATAAAGGAACTTAACTAAAGATAGGTTAAATGGGCGGAAATACTTATAGAATACTATTTTAAAATTTAGTATACTAAGGGTACAGATAATGTATAAGTAGACGCTCTAAGCAGAAAGGCTGAACTATAAAGTAATAAAAAGCTATTAGGAGCTTTATTACAAAGGGATTAAGATGGATTAATTAGGTATAACTATCTAAAGATTGCAGTAACTAAAGAAAGTTAGATCTATAAATTACTAGAGAGTAATTGGATATAGAAGATCTAAGAAGTATAGGTAGAGGATTTAGACTTAGAGCAATATAAAAATAGAGAAGTAATGTATATACCTAAGTCTATTACAGAAGAATTTGTTAAGGAATTCTATAAGGGAATAATATAAGGATATAATAGGTCTATAGGACTAGTGTTAAGGCTTTAAGAGGAGTATATTATTTAAGGAATCTAGGGACTAGTAAGATAAGTTATAAAGGAATATCTAGATTACTAAAGGAACAAACTAATAAGGTATAAGCTGTATAGAGGGCTATAACCTGTTAAAATACCAGGAAGACTATAGGAAGTTATATTATGGGACTTTATTGTTAAGTTACTAAAGTCAAGAGATCCTATTATAGGACAAGATTATAACGTGATTTTAGTAATAGTAGATAAGCTAATAAAGTAGGGATACTTTATAGCATGCACTAAAGAGATATTAGTAGAAGATATCGCTAGAATCTATATAAAGGAAGTGTTTATAAGATATAAAGCACTAGATAAGATTATATTAGACAGAGATCTAAGATTTATAGCAGCATTTTAGGAAGTATTTCTGGTAGAATAAAGAGTTTATATAGCAATATCTACAGCATATTATCTGTAGATGGACGGATAAATGGAAAGACTAAACTAGATACTAGAACAGTATCTAAGGTATTATATTAATTACGCACAGAACAATTAGGTATTATTATTACCAGTTATATAGTTTGTATATAATATAATACTATAAGAAGGAATAGGGATATTACTATTTAAGGCGAATTATGGATATAAACTAAGAATGTCATTATCGCCATGTCAAGCAAAAAAGATGAGTAGCATAGCTAAATAAAGAATGGAGACGTTAATAAATCTTTATATAGACCTTAAAGAAACAGCTAAACTAGTATAAGAATGAATAAAAAGGTACTATAATGTTAAAAGATCTAAGGGACCAGATCTTAAGGAGGGAGATAAAGTATAGCTACTATACAAAAATTTTAAGAGTTGACGACTAAGTAAGAAGTTGGACTATATTAGACTAGGACCTTTTAAAATTAAGTAAAGAATTTTATTGGTTATATATAAGTTAAACCTACTAGCCAAAATAAAGATTTACCCTATATAATATATCGCAATACTAGAGCTAGTATACAGAAATGTTAAGCCACCAGTCTATAAGGCAGATATATATAGAGGACAAGAGGAAGACGAATAGTAAGTTTTAAAGATTATTAGTTATAAGGATGTAGATAACGAAATATAGTATAAAGTAAAGTGGATAGGCTATAGTGAGACTACCTAGGAGCTATTAAGCAACCTAGAGAACGCTATGGGAAAGGTAAAGGAGTATTAAAAGAAAGTAGGTTAGGGAGTGTTAAAAAAGGATCGCTAAAGAACGAGTTACCTAAGGGGGACCTAAGAGGAGTAATTGCTAAGCTACTTAGAGTTATTTCCCTTATAGGAGGAGAGCTAGTCCTTTTATTACCTAGCTTATTAAGACCCTATTAAATAAGTTTTTACTCCTTGGAACGAACCTTCTTATAAACCTTCTTAAGACGGGTTAACTGAGTGAATGTAACCTACTAAGACTTAAAGGAGTAATGTTGAGCCTTAAGAGCCCAAGCGGTCTCTTTAGTAGAATAGTGGAGTTTGGCGCGCGCGGCAGCTAACTTAGACTTAAGTTTCGCAGTAGTAGATTAAACATAAGACCCTATAATAAGTTACTTAGGGAACTTAAAGACTGTTAAAAGTTATAGGATGTGTATACTTAGCATTAGAAATAGAGCGAATATTATAGGATAATTAAATGTTTGCTTTAGTGCACTCTAAGCAAGATAAGGGTTATTAAGATAAGGGACTTGCTATTGCAATATATACTAACCCTACTTTCGCACAACGAGAATATAGAGACAATATTATCTCACTAAGTGATAGTATGGCAGCTATGGTATAAGTATAATGTTGCGCTTGTAAAGAAGAAGAAGCTTTAGGTATAATAAGCAAGGATATTAACTAGACTAATTAAACGGACATTACACCTCTAGTGGATGACTTGGAGATATTAGGAATCTTTAAGGATAAAGATAAAGAGGAGGGAGATAGTGTTACGGACGCTTTAAGTATAATATTATAACTACTTAGGGAAGAGTTGTAGGAAGCTAGTTGGTTAATATAGGCATAGTTTAGGATGGAGCCGGTGGAACCATATAATAAGGAATAGTAAGCGAGTTATATAATATTATACGCAGTATATGGAGTATACGCAGTGTACGTCTATGTATAATATGTATAACACGTACCTTACGTATAAGAGAGGATTTCTTAGGAGTACGGTTGTGTATTTAAAGGACCTTAGTCCCTACTATAGATAGTTCTCTCCTTGTAGTAAATCTTAGAATATAATTGGAGTTAATCTGTTAGGCAACTACTCCACTAGTTATTATTATGTTGTTAATTTGTTCTTACCTACATACCCAGCCCAATAATAGGACCCACTGTAGTTCCTACTATAAGGTTCCGTTACACTACTATAGGGGAATTATATATGAATTCAAGTATCTTAAATCATAAGGGTTTGGAATTCGGAACTACCATCTTCTGTTAATAGTATAGTCAATTATTACAAATTTCGCATTTGGTGAGTGTAATATCTTTATACTATCGTTTTCCTATTTAAATTGCTTTTATTATATCTGCTATCCATACATTATTCTTGTATTTGTATTCTATTAGCTTATTAATTTCTATTTCCCATTTATTAATTTCTAATTCGTTTCTGTTAAGTTCTATATCTAGGAATATAGGACGTAGTTTCTTAAAGCGTTTAGGGGGTAATAAGATCCGTAATTAATTTATAATCTGTTTATCTAAGGCGTTTATAGATAAATCTTATAATCGTTGTGTTAATGTATTAGGCTTCTAATTAAGTTTGCCCAGTTAGTACATAATCTTAAAGTTAAATTATAAGAGGTATTCAGCTTAACGAATTTAGCGCTGCGTTAACTGCTTTATAGTTATAAAGTACTGTAGGTTTTTATGGTCCATTAATACGCGTATTAGAAATAATAATCCTTTAAGTTCTAGACGCCATTGTTTAAAGTATCTAATAATTGCAAGTAGTTCCTTATCGTATATCTTGTAGTTTGATTTGGCAGGGGCGAGCTTTTAAGAGAGAAAGGCTACTGGACATAGCTTACCGTCCTTATTGTATTACAATAACACTCCCCCTAGGGCATAATCAGATAAGTCTGTTTTGACAACATATTTAAGGTCAGGGTTAAAGTAGGCAAGAATTAGAGCGGTTGTAAAGCATTATTTTAAGTTATTAAAAGCTTGTTTACATCTAGTAGTTTATTTAAATTTTATGTTCTTTCTTATTAGGTTTACTAATGGTTAGGTAATTTTCAAGAACTAGTTAATAAATTAGTAGTAGAAATTTACAAATCCTAGGAATCTTTAAATATCTTATACGTTACTAGGGCTTCCCCAGTTTATAATCGCAGCGACCTTTTTAGGGTCTATTTTAATTCCATTACAGGATATAATTAAGCCTAGGTACGTGACTTTAGACACATAGAACTTGCATTTCTTAATATCGCATTATAAACCCGCATCTCGCAAACGTTTAAGGACCATTTAAATATGTTTTTGATGCTTAAAAAGCAAAGACAAGTGGATTAGGATATTATTAATATATACAGTAACAAATACATTAAGGAATTTATAGAGTATATTGTTAACATATTGCTAAAATATACTAGGACCGTTCTTTACACTAAATGGCATTACTAGGTATTTAAAGAGTCCCGTCGCAGTCCGACACCTTAGGAGTGGAGACATTAGAGTCACCCTAAAGGACCAACAGGCAAAGGAACGGGCCGTAAGGGCAGGGGACAGGCTAGGAGAGCGTATTGGCATAAAAGTGCTTCGTGA
>Ga0307507_10002465_pt1 | contig 38724 bp, 14 predicted proteins | sample 7_EM_MG_FD_207223 | JGI IMG/M metagenome (GOLD analysis project Ga0307507, IMG submission 207223) | Populus trichocarpa ectomycorrhiza microbial communities from riparian zone in the Pacific Northwest, United States - 7_EM | ecosystem: Host-associated > Plants > Roots > Unclassified | place...
TAACTTTAACTGGCTCTACTAAGCCCCCACTAACAGTTATTAATACTTTGTTCAATGTAATAGGCTCTTTAGGTAATTAAATCTTTATAAATATATACTATAGCCCTATATATGGAGTATTAAGAGGTGATATACATTATTGTAAAAGTTAAGTTAAATTTGGAATTGAATGTTTGTAGATTTTGGGCCGACTACCTATATCTAACTTCTTATATAATAAAGCTACGATATCGCCATAATATAGAGGCGATAGAGAAGACAAAGGGCTTTTAGCTCGTACTATTTTGGAGATAATTAGACGTAGAGAAGTATGTAATTTTTGGTAGTAAGGCAAGATTGCGATAAAATAGACTAAAACGACCGACTACCTATGTCTAACTTCTCGTAAAATAGAGCTATAATATTGCTATAACGTAGAGGTAATAGAGAAGAAAAAGAGCTTTTAGCTTATAGTATTTTAGAGATAATTAGACGTAGAGAAGTATATAAGGTATGGAGCTTCGAGCAGAGCTTCGAGCAGAGCCTCGTGCAGAGCTTTAAGAAAAGCCTCGTGCAGAGCTTTGAGCAGAGCCTTATGCAGAGCTTCGAGCAGAGCAGTGAGGTAAGATAGTTTGCGACCGACGAGTTTTGCGACTAACGATTTTTGCGACCGATAAAAATATAACTAACAAAAATACGACTAACTAATATAGCCACAACATTATTATTTTTTGCAATAGATAGAGAAATTAAAGAGCTCCTACCTTATAGTATTTTTATAATAACTAGATGTTATAAAAGGGTTAAGATACAGCGTTGTAATAGAAGAGTTGTCGCCTAACAAGAAACATTCAGTTCTCATACAAAGAGGGCCCATAAGCTCTCAGACCCTCGGGGAGGAATTCCTCTCGGTGCGATCTGATTGGTCTAGGAGTCCACAGGACTGGGGTAAGGTCCACAAGCGTAGCGCTAGCCCTTAGCTACGTCGTGGCGCAATTTCTCCCCGGGGTCTGATTCATGAGATAAGTCCACGGTTTGTTTTGTGTGGCTAAATCAGCAGCTGAGTCACGATTTAACCGTGCGTATCACCAAATGCACGGCCTCACCAAATGCACGGTCCTCTACCATTTTCACAAATAAGTTCAGCGACCTATAACTCCACCATTTCTTGACGTATTTAATTTATTTTTAGTGAAATTTAAAGCTTAAAGGAATGCGAAACTTTCTATCTAATTTTCCCTCTCTAAAACCTTCTGTGTAGGTTTGGGTTGCCTCCTAGGTCGCTTATATTAAAATACTACCTTGGCATCATTATTTACACTTTTAGGCTTAACCTCTACCTTTTTAGGAGATAGCTTCCTAATAGGTGCTTTCCTAGGCTTCTTATTAGCCTGCTTAGCCTCTACTTTTAACTGTCTATCTATTGCTTGCTGCTCTTTCTTTGCCTGTCTCTGTGCCTTTAATTTAGCTTCCCTTTTTAGCCTTTCCTTCTTTGCAATCTCTCTATTAATCTTCCGCTGTTTATTAAACTGTTACTTAACCTTCCTAGCCTCTTTTTGGAGCTGTTCTTGAGCCTCTTCCCTCTCTTTCTATGTAAAATAATTACGTGCCTACTGGATCTTATTAGGACTAAAGATTAAGGCCTTGCTTGGCTGATTATTGCGCATTTGCTTAAAAAGACCTTTGCTATGGGTACGCTGTCCCTTCTCCTTAATAAGAGAACCCCTAAGGTTATTGTTTTCGTATTTAAGAAGCTTATTTTATACGGTTAACGCCTCTACCGTATTAACTAATTTACGAGTTTTTTTGCTTATACTTTGGTCCACTATACTCTTAATTAGCTTCCATATAACCCTAACTTTAAAGCTTAAAAGGACTAATAATCTAGAAGAGTGTTTATCTTCCTCCGGAGGTTGCTAGGTTACTGCTTTAACCATATAGTTATACTCTCTCGGCTAAAGACCGGTCTTCTTAAAGGCGCTTAAAATGTTCTTTTTTAAGAAGGCCTTTATAAAAGCTGCCTAGAAAATAGTAAAGAAGTCTCTTTTTGTGAACGACCTTAAGCCAGTACACTATTAAAGCCATAGGTCTGCTTCTTCTGAGTAAAATTACGTAAGTGGTCTAAAGAGATTAACGTTAAGTAGTTGGAGGCGGTAAGTTAAATACAACGGAAAGAATGCTAGAATAATCCTATGTAAACTACACTAGTCTATAAAGCGTATATTTAGATGGCTATTGTGCCCATCTAATATTAGGAGGCGGTAGTCTCTCCCTTGCCTAGCCTTCCCTTTTGTAAATTAGTTAAAAATATTGGTAAGCCACTTAAATCCCAGGTTCTCATTAGTCCACCCTATTACAGTTAATGCAAAGTGTATATTATAATCTATAGGGTTTACCTTAATAACCTATATATCTTGTACGTCTCCTAAGACAGCCTGGTAGATTAATGTTGGGGGAATCCAGGAGCCATCTATATAGATTAAGGCGACTAGGGTGATTTACTTATAATTGCCATCCTGGCCTATAGCAACAATATTGCCTTTCTGGAAAGCTTCTTTTAAATAGACTCTTTACATTTTATAAAGTACTCCTATTAGGAAACCTTTCTCATCTATATTATATAAGTTTTACAGAGATATATTATATTCTTATATTTTAGTATATAACTACTAATAATTAGCTACAACCTTATAAGCTAGGAACCTTATACTTGTTTAAACCATGTATAGTAGACCTCTAGAGAGTCTGCCTTCCTTTTAGCTAAATTAATGCTCCATAGGAAGCTATGGTTAAGGCAATCTAAATAAGCTTTTATAAAGTGCCAAGTCTAGCACTTTCTAGGCCTAGTTTTATAGATATCTATAGCAAGCAATTGGACAACTGGTATAGTAGGAGGAATCCCTTTATTAGAGAGTTTATTAATGTAGTTTACTAGCTCATTCTGCTAGGCTTTTAATAATAAAGAGTGGTGTATAGCTGTAATATTCTTATGGGACGTTGTGACACCTCTATGCCTCCTAGAGAGGGTAGATTGATTGCATCTGAATTCATCTGCAACGGCAGTATAATTAATATCTTTTTGGCCACAAATTGATGCCAATGCCTTGTCAATCGGCTTTATATTGATGGAGATATCAAGTGTTGAAATTCAATGTATGTGGCGAGAGGCACCGTGCATTTGCCGAGACCGTGCATTTGGTGATACGCACGGTTAGCAGGCGGGAGGCCCATGCGCTTAATGGCATGTGGATATTACCCCATGTCCATAGTTAATCTACAATCGCCAGCAACGCCGCGCTCTCAACACCCATTAAGCGCTATGCGTAGAGCTAGCTAAGAGCTCTCTACTCACACTAGAATAGTAAGAATTGGTTATAGGTTAATAAAGATATTTATATTTTAAGTCGGGCGCCGCTATTATATAAGTACCCTACCAAACTTATACCGCACCAAAATAAGACCCTAAGGGGCTATAAATAAAGGCTTTAATAGAAAACTCCTTAGTATTTTAAAGATATATACTAATTAATAGCTTTTCTACCTGCTTAAAGCTGTTTACAAAGCTAATCTAGCAAGCACTATATCTGCTCCTGCTATAGATTAACCTACTATATAGCCACTTCCTTATTAACCCTTTAGGCCTACATAACCCTCTTAATCTCCTTAATAACCTTAAGCTATAGGGAGTACTATTAAAGCTTGCTTTACTAGCCAGCCCGCTATCTACTACCCCGTTTAGAATCTAGCGCTGTTATAAAAGAATTACCTCTAAGCCCCTTAGTCCACTCGCGCCAAAGGGCCTGTACGGACTTTACCGCGCGGCATATACAATATATAGGCGGCTGCTTAGGCTAGAGCTTAAGCTTAAGCTTAGACTCGGGCCCTTGCTATAGCTGCGGCTATAGCTACGGCAGCGGCAGTAAAGAGGAAGCTATAGCGCTCGCCTAGGCCAATGTATACTAGCTCAATCCCGCGATAAATAGAGATGCCAGTAGATATACCATCAGTAGACGTGCCGTTAGTAGACATGCTATTAGTAGACATACTATTAGTAGCTATACTAAAGGGACCTTAAGCCAAAAGGTAAGGCTACTGGACATAAGTAATTAAAGCTATAAAGACTGCGCCCACTAGGACTTAGCTATACGGTTAAACAACGCCTATAGCTTACGTGCTCTCTAGTCATTCTTATATACTCTCTAGTCATTCTGGGCGTCTATAGTCTTTAAGCAGTCCACAATAGCTAGTACAGCCTAGTAGAGTATTAATAGCTAGCTAGGGCCTTCTTCCTTCTGTTATAGGCAGGTTTCAACCTTCTGCGTAAAGGGTAGATAGGCCTTATACTAAAAAACAGGGTAGTTCTATATAGGGCTGCTTAAAAATATCTTACAGAGGACTACTAAGTCCTATAGGATAACCTCCCGGAGGTAAAATAAGAGGGTTATAGTGCTTATAGCCGCAAGGTCGTTAATCTAGCTAACCTAAGGGCTAAACCGACCCTTTTAGATATCTAGCTCTGGCTAGATCGTTAACAGTAGTATATTAGGGGGGGTAATACTTACCCTATAAATCTCAAAGCAGCCTATCTGCGGCGTATAGCCGGCTATTGTCTGTATAAACTCCTATAGTAGCAAGTTTAAGTAGTAGCTAATTATCTACTCCTGGTTCTACCTACTAGCATATCTAATCTAGTTCTTACTAACCCCTTTTAGCTCTGCCGTCTTAGCGCTAGCGCTTTATCTAATATAGGGTTTCTTCTATAAGAAGACGCTAATATACTAGAACGCTTTAGTAACCTACTCCTACTATAAGTTATACAAGAAGGCCGCCTTACAGTCCCCAGCACTACTCTTAATTAGGCGGATATTATACCATACTAACCGCTTATTAAAGTCTGGGAACGGCTTATTACTAAGGTCCTAGTAATATAAAAGGTAGAAAGCTAGCCCGCTAAGCATATAGATAAGCGGCTTCTTATTATATAAAGCCCTAATAGTCTTAAGGCGGCTATACTAGTTCTACTTGCTAGCGCGTATAGTAAATATTAGGGGCATATAGCATGTAGGGCCTTCGCCTTTAAACTTAAAGGTAAATAGGTCTAAAATCTCGGCGGAGCGCCTATTACCACTATAGGTAAGTATATAGTGGCCTAGTAGGATATCTGTCACGGGACACCTCCGTGATACCTTACACACATCCACCTGTTTCCACCGACGCAGTAAGAAGAGACCGACCGCGAGACGGCAATCTGTTATATTCCGCTAGAATCCACCGAATTCCGCCATATTCCGCCAGAATCCACTGAATTCTGCTATATTCCGCCAAAGCCCACCAAATTCTGCTAAGTTCTGCTAGGACCGCCCCTTAAATCCTATTCTACTCCGTGTACGTATCAACTAAGTAACCAAACTAATAATATATACCCTTTCTTCCCATTTCTTTACCTTCTCTCCTTATGTAACGTCTTGACTTTATTATACAGTTTATATACATAGCTTAATAATATCTACTTTGCTATATATTATCGTTGCTTGTACTTACTCCGTAACACTACGTTATATTAAACTATATACTCCGTCCTGCCCTAACCAATATATAGAATAACCCGGAAACCCCCTTGTTTATAAACAACCTACGCACCCTATTTACTAAACAAATAAGAAGTCTCTAAGAGGCTTTTACAAACGCTCTTGCCCAATAAGAAACTTAATATTATGAGATAATCCAATCCCTAAGAAAGAAAGTTAAAGAGATTTGTTATAACCCACTACCTGCTACACCGTCGCCCCTACCTGTCCCTACTACTATCGACCTATAAATACTGGATAAGAAGAACGTATCTAAAACTAACTCCTTAACCCCGAATTCGCCAGTTAATGCCCCTAAAAAAAAGTTATCTAAACGTCTCCCTAATCCTCCCGCCTATTCTAGTAAGAGGAGTAAGCTACGCTCTTTCCTTAACCAACTTTAGAACAAGTTAAGCGGCAATATTAACTGCTACCCTACCCCTAACAGTTAGCTCCGTTACGCTATAAGCCACCTAAAAGGAGATGCCGTGGACACTATATACCCGTTCCAACTAAGTATGGTAGAGGAACTAGTTACTATACTAGAAGCATCTTATAGCGACCTTAACCAAGTCGCCACGTTATAAAGGAAACTAAATAAGATAATATAGGGCTTTAAGAACTTCCTATTATACTTTACTAAATTCTACCGCTATGCTAAAGAGACTAAATGGAATGAACCCGCCTTAATTAATTGCCTAGTAGAGTCTCTAAACCCTAAATTAAAAGCATCTTTTATAGGAGTTAAACTGCTAGGTACTATTACCGCCTGCGCTAATATTATTAATGGCCTATATAACGACTTACTACGCCTCACCCTAAAATATATACCTTAATACTCTGCCCCCCAGCCACCTAAGACCTGCAAGGACTTAGACGCTATGGATATCGACACTAGAACCCTTTCCTATACCTTAAAAGGATCCGCCAAATAAGAGCGACGTATTAAACACAGCCTCTGTTTTAAGTATAGAAGCGACGCTTATATCTCCAGCTACTACTCCGTCCCTTTCCAAAAGAATTTATAAACGGTTAATACTAGCAGCCGTTTACCACACTAATCCTCTAGTTACCGTCCCTAATCTTTACCTGGTTCCAGCCCCGCATCTAATAAGCACCACTTATGGAGACAAAGTTATAACCAACATTCTATAGGAACCCCTTCCCACTTATCACTAAAAGGTGCGTCTTAGAGTTAAGTCGCTTTTTAGGACAGCTATATTACAGGATCTTATTAAATGTATTAGATATTACAAACCCTAACTCTTAGAATTGTAGTATAACTGTTAACTGCCGTCTTTAGCAGAAAGGTTAATAGGCTAACGCTTAAGTCCTAATTAACACAGGAGCTAGCGGTATAGGATTTATTAATAAGATCTTTATATAAGATAATAGGTTTACCCTAACACCCCTTAACTGGCATATTAACATATTTAGATTTAATGGCAAACGCACTATCTTAGGCTATATTACTTATATAGCGGCCCTAAGACTCCAATACCTAAACTATAAAGAATTAATTAAGCTCTTTGTTACCACCCTAGGTTACCTAGTAATCCTTAAACAACCCTAGATAAAGCTATATAAGGTAACTATTAACTAGGACAACCTTAAGCTTCTATTTACCGCCTCTTATTGCAAGCAGAAGTGCCTTATAACTCGCGGCTTAGACCCTAAACTAAAACCCAAAAATTCCACCAAATTCTATAAATATAAGATTTCCACCAACGTCCACCAAGGACCCGGAAATTATACTAAATTACACAAACTAACCCTAATTACTACACTGCCCCAAACCAAGTAGAAGCTTAATATATAAAAGTACCAGAAGAACTAGTATTCTACTATAAAAAAGATGCTTAAAGAGCCCAAACTTAAATCTAATACTAACTCTATATTTGACACCAAACCCAAAACCAAATAGGAAACTATATAAAGAACTAAGGATAATCTAAGCCTACTTAACGCCTTAGATATCTATATAATTAGAGCTACTCTGCTTGCATAACTTGCTAGGAAACTAGAACATACAATCTTTGCTATTATAATGGCCAATATTAAGAAGGCCTTAGCGCTAAAGAAGCATACTAACCCCGCTATAAAGGTACTAGTAGAGTACTATAAATACCTAGATATATTCTTATAAAAGGAAGCTAATAAGCTACTGGAACGCCGCCTATATAATTATAAGATTATAATTAAAGAAGGAAAACATCCTAGATTTAGACCCCTATATAGGATATCCTAAAACAAACTTTAGGTACTACGGAAGTACTTAGATAAATATCTAGACAAAGGATTTATTAGAGCAAGCTCTTTACCTATAGCCGCGCCAGTAATCTTTGTTAAGAAACTTGGCGGTAGTCTATGCTTTTATATAGACTACTAAGCTTTTAACGCTATTACTGTTAAGAACTGATACCCAATCCCATTAATTTAAGAGATACTAAACTAATTAAGTAAGGCTCGCTTCTATATAAAGCTTAATATTATCCACGCATTTAACCGCCTCTATATCGCGAAAGGAGATAAATGGCTTACTGTATTTCGTACTTAATACGGATTATTTAAGTACTTAGTAATGCCATTTGGCCTCATAAACACCCCAAGTTCTTTTTAACACTTTATAAATAATACCCTGCACCCGTACCTAGACGTCTTTTATACTACTTATATTAACAACATCTTAATATACAGCAATAATCTGGCCGAATACTAAAAATACGTTAAACTGGTCCTATAAGCCTTGCGCGGAGCTGGCCTATAGTTAGATATAGACAAATGCAAGTTCTACAAAACGGAAGTTCTATACCTTGGACTTATTATTTCCATAGACGGCATATAAATAAACCCTAAGAAAGTTAAAGTGATTATAAACTGGTAAGAACCTAAGAATGTTAAGGACGTAAGGGCCTTTATAGGATTCGCCAATTTCTACTAACAGTTTATTGATAACTTCTCCGCCTTAGTTTTACCCCTTATAGCCTTAACACAAAAGGATAAAGCCTTTATCTTTAATAAGGAATATAAGAAAGCTTTTACTTACCTAAAAGTTATATTTACTACTACACCTATACTCTAACACTTTAACCCAAACCAAATGAGTGTTATAGAAGCTAACTTATCCAACTATATCACTGGAGGCATCCTGTCTTAATATAATAAGGAAGGAGTATTATACCCTATAGCATACTTTTCAAAACAACTAAGTCTAGCCGAATACAATTACAAGATCTACGATAAGGAACTATTAGCTATTATTAGATATTTCAAACAATAGCAACCTAAACTAGAAGGCTCTGGATTCCTAATTAAGGTTCTTAATAACTATAAGAACCTATAATACTTTATAACTACGAAACAGCTAAGCTACTAACAGGTGTTACGGACGCTTTAAGTACGATGTTACGACTACTTGGAGAAGAGTCGCAGGAAGCTAGTTAGTTGATACAGGCATGGACCAGGATAGATCTGGTGGAACTATATAATAAGGAATGGTAAGCAAGTCACATAATGTTATACGCAGTGTACGAAGTATACGCAGTATACGCCACGTATAATACGTATAACACGTACCTCACGTACAAGAGAGGATTTCTTAGGAGTACGGTTGTGTATTTAAAGGACCTTAGTCCCTACCGTAAATAGTTCTCTCCTTATAGTGAATCTTAGAATATAATTGGAGTTAATCTATTAGGCAACCACTCTACCAGTTATTATTACGTTGTTAATTTGTTCTTACCTATATACCTAGCCTAATAACAGAACCCACCGTAGTTCCTACTATAAGGTTCCGTTACATATTCACTACCAAGGTTACAGTATTAAATAAAGTCGAACAATATGCCACCTAGAGCATTAGTTATAACGGCGTCGGTAATAGCCACAACCTTAGGACCAGGAGATACCAGTATAGACAATAGGGATTCTTAAGTGGTTACACGAGGTTAGTTATAGGAAATAGTTAATTACTTACAAGACAATAATAGGATACTTAAAGAACGCATTAATAGAATTAAAGCAGCGAAGATTAAGTTACCTTTAGTTAAACAATTCTTAGAAGAGAAGTTAAAGCTTAAGGGATTTCTTACGCAGATACACTTTAAGGTAGTATAGGAAGGAGCAAAGTTAGTAATATTATTAGATTAAGTAGCCTATGCAGGATTGTTCCTAACGGGGAGGGCACTTAAGTGGTTTAAGCTATATCTTACGGAAATATAGGCTAATGGCATAACAACTACTAACTAGGACGTATAGTATATATTTGCCAGTTAGAACGGGTTCGCGGAATAACTAATATAGATATTTGGAGACCTAGAGGCCACAACCACAGCGGAACAAAAGCTTCAAAACTTAGTACAATACACTTTAGCAATTAAGTATATAACACAGTTTTAAATACTAGCTACGCAGGTTGAGTGGAATAATAGGGCGCTTATGGCACAGTATAAACAAGGACTTAAGGCTAAAGTCTAAGACGTAATTATCTTAATAGAAGATGCGGATACTCTAAGAGAGTTAATAGATTAGTTAATAAAGATTAATAATAGGGTCTACTAAAGGGAATAAGCTAAGAGAGGGTAAGACAGAGTTCTACAGTCATATAAGGCGCAGAGTACGCAACAATAGACACAGAGTTAAAAACTATGGAATGGCGCAGAGCTAATAGACCTAAGCGGTACTAAAGAAACCTAAAGGTAGAAAAAGAAACTATAGAAACCTAGAGGTTAAGGATTAAGTAATTAAAGGACCTAGAAGCAGAGGCCAAACCAAGAATCTTAGCAGTAGAAGATGTTTAGGCAGACTCTATAGCAAGAAAGATAGTTTAAAGATAGGGCTTATATAAATTGCGGAAAACAAGGTTATTTCGCTAAAGACTATAAAGGTGGTTAAAGTAACCACGCGGTAAAGGGAACTAGGCCAGCAGACGGCACGTATATATAGAGGGATAATAGTGCACTATAAGGAACAAAAGAGTGTTCAATTAACAGTTTTGCGTATTGTTATAACAACGCATACCAAATTTATGAGGACGCTAAGTACGGCGCAAGCTATTAGCTATAGGAGCTATTATTATCTAAGTTTAGAGGAACCAACAAACTAGCTCGCAGATTAGACATTAAAGATAATAAATTTAACACAGGCGAAGCATTTACTAATAATAAGGCAATAAAGGTAGCTTACTAGGAGCATACAAACCTTAGAGAGGTTAAAACAGAAGTAGAGACTAAAACTATTACAAAACAAGGTTTAGTAACGGGTATTACAACACTATTAGATACAATTTCCATTGCTTTATAAGATAATAGGAGCAATATTCAGAAGAAACTAAGTAAGTAGACAACTGCTAGTGCTAGCTTATTACTTAATAAAGGCAAAAGGCTATAGGCTTAAGATTCTTAAGAAGAGATAAAAGAAGCTTAAGATTCTTAAGACGAGATAAGACACACCTAAGGACCCATAACGGACGAAAACTAATAGGAAAGGGTAGTAACTCAGTTTAGTAACAAACAAATAAGTATAGGACGCAAGTTTAAGAACTATAAGTTTAGAGAACAAATAAGAACGTCAGCAATCCTAGGTAAATATAGTGTTCAGCCTAAAGATTAAATAGTTAATACTAGGATTAAAAAGCAAGACGACTATAAAGATCCAGCTACAAGACGCAGAAAATAAGAAACTATAGATAAGTTTAGGACAAGAATTATCACATAATAAAAGCAAAAGCTAGATAAGAGGTCAGCTATGCTAGGTTATATAAGGGACAGAGCACCTATGCGAAGAGTTACTAATAGGCTAAGTGCAGGAACACCTAGGGTAAAATGGTTAGACAAACTAGAATAAGAAGAGGATCTAAATATTCTAACTAGGTTTAAAAAAAGACATACCAAAGAATGTTATAATGCAGCGATAATAAGGTACTTTCTAATAGATAGACCATATACACTAAACCAGTTATATGGAAAGTGGTATAGGTAACAACACAACAATAAATAGGCAGATTTTTATATGTGGCTAGACAAAAAAGTTGTCTAAGACTAACCTATTATAGAAAAACATATAAGTCACATTAAAGGAGCGTTAATTATAATATTAAAGAACCTAGAAGAAGGATCTAGGGACTAGAGAAGTAAGCAACAAATCTTAGTACCCGCAGCAGAAATACTAGTAGTTAGGTTAACTAGGTATAGGTTTAAACTTAAAGATAAAAATAAACTAAGAGTTAACCTAAAACATATAGCGCATTATACACTATTATAGATAGCTTGTGTGGATAATATGTGTAACATATATAGAGCACCTAAAGACAAGAACCGGAAGTACCTAGTAAAGATATATTAGGCACTAGAAGAAAAGTGGTTTAGAAATGCTAAGTATATACATAGTTAGCACCTAGTAGAAGTACAAGGTTAAGGAGACTTAATACTTTAACTAGGAAGATTCCTTACGGAAAAATGCCTAGATGGATAATAGTGGTGGAAGTGCCCAGAGAACACTTGTCTATAGTATATAGAGGAAAAGAAACAAACTAAGTATTAGCCAAAGTTAGACTAAGTATAGGCAGGATCTAGCAGCCAATAGTTAGGAAAAGGGGAGGCGCATAGGACTAGAGGGAACTAGTATTAGAGCCTTAGACCCTTAAAGGAATTTAAGGATAATATCTAAATTTAAGAGCTAAGTAGCAAGATCAGCAGTTTAAAGTGTTGGTAGATAGTGGAGCAACTAGGAACCACATATCACCAAAGGTAGTAGAAAGGATAGGGTTACCATACAGATAGAAGAAACACCTATATCCACTTATAACAATTTTAGGAGATTAGATAGCCTATAAAGAAGGTATTATTAATCTTAAAATAGGACCTATTCAGTTAACTATTAAAGGGAGACCAGTTAGAATGTCTTTTAATATCCTACTATTGGGATAGGATAAGGCGATACTAGAAATGCCTTAATTACAGGAATACAATCTAAAGATTAATTGGGTTATAGGTCAAGTTAATATTAGGGATATACAACGGCGTAAAGTACGACAGTAAACTAAATTGGTATAGTACTAAGTTAAAGCGATATATAAAGAGACTAAGCAAGGCTTAAGTTATATACTAAAGAGATACCATAAGTATGGTAAAAAGTTATGGTTACTAGAAAGTAAAAAGCTGTTAGAGCATGCAGCTTAGAACTATAAAATAGAATTAGAAGAGGGAATAAGTCTAAAGTTCTTTCCAATCTATAAGCTTACTAAAACGGAGTTAGTAGCGCTTAAGGAGTTTATTTAGAAGAACTTATAAAAGGGATATATTAGACTATTATAGTTATTAGTAGGATATCCAGTACTACTCATCCTAAAGAAAAACGGAAAACTCAGGATGTGTATAGACTATAGACAGTTAAACAGCATTACTAGGAAGAATAGGTATCCTTTACCCTTAATTAGTAAAATCCAAGATAGAATTAGCAACGTAAAGATCTTTACAAAGATAGATCTAAGATGGGCGTACCATTAGATTAGAATTAAGGAAGGTAATAAATAGAAGGCAGCCTTTAGGTTAAAGAAAGAACTATATAAGCTATTAGTTATGTAATTTAGGCTTATAAATATACCAGCAACGTTCCAGAAGCGAATTAATAGTATATTAGGAGAACACCTAGATGAATTTATTATAGTATACCTTAACAACATTATTATCTACTTAAAGAGTAAGGAAGAATATAGAGAACACGTTAAATAGGTCTTAAAGAGACTACAAGAAGAACAGATGCTAGTAGCAATTAAGAAATACGAGTTCTTTACTAGAAAGACCAATTTTATTAGATTTATTATTAAACTAGGCCAACTTAGTATAGATCTAAAAAAGATCGAGGCTATAGTGAATTGGCAAGAACTAGAGAATGTTACGCAGTTAAGATCATTCCTAGGGTTTTGCAATTACTGTAGAAGGTTTATAGCGCAATAGTTATAGGACATCGAGCCATTTACGCAGTTAATAAAGAAAGAAGAACTATAGGCATAGGGAAAGGAACAATAAGAACTATAGGCATAGGGAAAGGAATAATAAGAACTATTTAAGAGAATTAAAGAGTTATTTACCTAAGAGCTAGTTCTTAAGATCTACTAACCAGGTCTAGAGACGGTTATAGAAATAGATACATCAGACTTTGCACTAAGGGCATACTTTATATAGAAATATTAAAATGGATGGCACCTAGTGGCATACTATAGTTGAAAGATAATACCACTAGAGTTAAACTATGACATCTATAATAAGGAGTTGTTAGGTATAGTTACAGCACTTAAGAAATAGAGAGCATTCTTACAAGGTATAGAGAAACCATTTATAGTTAAGACGGACTATAAGAATCTTACAGGATTTCTAATAATAAAGGAACTCAACCAAAGACAGGTTAGATAGGCGGAAATGCTTATAGAATACCATTTTGAAATTCAGCATACTAAGGGTACAGATAATGCACGAGCAGACGCTCTAAGCAGAAAGGCTAAACTACAAAGTAAGGAAAAGCTATTAGGAGCTTTATTACAAAAGGATTAAGATAGATTAATTAGGTATAATTATCCAAAGATTATAGCAACTAAGGAAAGTTAGGTCTATAAATCACTAGAGAGTAATTAGATATAAAAGATCTAAGAAGCATAGATAGAGGATCCAGACTTAGAGTAATATAAAAATAGAGAAGTAATATATATGCCTAAGTCTATCACAGAAGAATTTATTAAGGAATTCCACAAGGGAATAATATAAGGATACAACGGAGCTATAGGCTTAGTGTTAAGACTTTAAGAGGAATACATTATTTAAGGAATCTAGGGACTAGTAAGATAAGTTATAAAGAAATATCTAAATTGCTAAAGGAACAAACCAACAAAGCATAAGCCGTATAGAGGGCTATAACCTGTTGAGACACCAGGAAGACCATAGGAGGTTATATTATAGAACTTTATTATTAAGTTACTAAAGTCAAGAGATCCTATTATAGGACAAGATTATAACGCGATTTTAGTAATAGTGGATAAGCTAATAAAGTAGGGATACTTTATAGCATATACTAAAGAGATATTAGCAGAAGATGTCGCTAGAATCTATATAAAAGAAGTATTTATAAGATATGGAGCACTAGATAAGATTATATTGGATAGAGATCTAAGATTTATAGTAGTATTTTAAGAAGTGTTTTTGGCAGAATAAGGGGTTTGCGCAGTAATATCTACAGCGTATTATCCGCAGACGGATAGATAAACGGAAAGACTAAACTAGACACTAGAGCAGTATCTAAGGCATTATATTAATTACGCACAGAATAATTGGGTATTATTATTACCAGTTACACAGTTTACATACAATGCAACACTATAAGAAGGAATAGGGACATTACTATTTAAGGCAAATTACGGATATAAGCTAAGAATATCATTATCGCCACGTTAAGTAAAAAAGACAAGTAGCACAGCTAAGCAAAGAATAGAGACGTTAATAAATCTTTATACAGACCTTAAAGAAACAGCTAAACTAGTATAAAAACAAATAAAAAGGTACTATAATGCTAAGAGATCTAAGGGACCAGATCTTAAGGAGGGGGATAAAGTATAGCTACTATACAAAAATTTTAAGAGTTAATAACTAAATAAGAAGTTAGACCACGTCAGACTAGGACCTTTTAAAGTTAAGTAAAGAATTTTATTGGTTACATATAAGTTAAACCTACTAGCTAAAATGAAAATCTACCCTATATAACACGTTGCAATGCTAGAGCTAGTATATAGGAATATTAAGCCACTAGTCTACAAGGCAGACATATATAGAGGACAAGAGAAAGACAAATGGTAAGTTTTAAAGATCATTAATTACGAGAATGTAGATAATGAAACGTAGTATAAAGTAAAGTAGATAGGCTATAGTAAGACTACCTAGAAACCACTAAGCAACCTAAGGAACGCTATAGGAAAGGTATAGGAGTATTAGAAGAAAGTAGGTTAGGTAATATTAATAAAGAAAGATCGCCAAAGAATAAGTTACCTAAGGGGGACCTAAAAGAAGCAATTGCCAAGCTACTTAGAGTTGTTTCCCTTATAGGAGGAGAGCCAGTTCTTTTGTTACCTAGCTTGGACAGACCCTGTTAAACTAGTTTCTACTCCTTAAAACGGACCTTCTTACGCACTTTTTTAAGACAAAGAAGACAGGCAGAGGCCAATAGACGGGCTTTAAGGGTACGCTGTTAAGCAGCTATAGCCTCCTGCTCCGCTTCCCGTAAACAACAAAGCTTATCCAAGGCGCTTAAGAGCTCACTATTAAGCTTTACAGCGGTAGATTAAACACAAGACCCTATAACAAGTTACTTAGGGAACTCGAAGACTGTTAAAAGTCATAGGACGCGCATACTTAGCGTTAGAAATAGAGCGAACATCGTAGAATAATTAAACATTTGCTTTAGTGCACTCCGAGTAAAACAAGGGTTGTTAAGACGAGGGACTTGCTATTACAACATACACTAACCCTGCTTTTGCACAGCGAGAATATGGAGACGATATTATCTCACTAAGCAATAGTATGGCAGCCACGGTATGAGCACAACATTGCGCTTATAAAGAAGAAGAAGCTTTAGGTATAATAAGTAAGGATATTAACCAGACTAATTAAACAGACATTACACCTCTAGTGGACAACTTGGAGATATTAGGAATCTTTAAGAACAAAAATAAAGAGGAGGGAGATAGTGTTACAGACGCTTTAAGTATAATATTATAACTACTTAGAGAAGAGTCGCAGGAAGCTAGTTGGTTAATATAGGCACAGACCAGAATAGATCTAGTGGAACTATATAACAAGAAATAGTAAGCGAGTCACATAATATTATACGCAGTGTATAAAGTATACGTAGTGTACGCTACGTATAATACGTATAACACATACCTTACGTATAAGAGAGGATTTCTTAGGAGTATGGTTATGTATTTAAAGGACCTCAGTCCCTACCATAGATAGTTCTCTCCTTGTAGTAAATCTTAGAATATAATTAGAGTTAATCTGTTAGGCAACCACTCCACCAGTTATTATTACGTTGTTGATTTGTTCTTACCTATATACCCAGCCCAATAATAGAACCCACCGTAGTTCCTACTACAAGGTTCCGTTACAATAGGCCTATTAGTTAGAATATCTGTCCCGTTTCTAATTCTCTATTATATATTACCTAGGCGTTTAAGGCTAGAAACCTAATACCCTAACCTAATATTTACAAGATGCACTAGCTTAAGAAGAAGCGCGCTCCTACCGTAATTAGACTCTACTTCGCCCTAAACTATTTAAACCCCCTACTAAAGATCTCTTAGTATATGTACTTGAAATAACCAATTAAACCATTAAACAGATCATAGCCAACGAATACCTAAATAACGAGTTTATTTAAGAGACGCTTAAGCTAATTCAAGACAGCGTTAGACGCTCTAAAAGGATTTCTCTAAGTAAATACAAAGCCTGTAGAGGCCGCTTATACTACTAGAACCGTCTAGTTATACCTAACCATAACGAACTTAAGCTTAAGCTCCTTAAACATATATATAATTTACCAGTAGCCAGTTACCCAGGCCAAGGAAAACCCCTAGAACTGCTCTAACAAGAGTACTACTAGCCGAATATAAATAATATAATATAAAGATATATCGCCAGCTACTATACCTACCAACAAGCTAAAGCTTTATATAAGACATATAACAGCTTTCTAAAGCCACTACCTATTCCGGACTAAAGATGGAAAGACATCTTAATTAACTTTGTTATTAATCTCCCTAAAAGTAAAGGCTGCACAAATATTATAGTAGTTGTAGACTAACTATCTAAGATGAAACACTTAATCGCCTACCCTAATATATTAGCACCTACCATTGCCCAACTATTCCTAGACCATATATAGAAACTCCATAGACTTCCCAAAACAATTATCTCCAATAGAGGCAGACAGTTTGTCTCTATATTCTAAAAAGAACTAACTACCTAACTCCGCATTAAAGCACTATTATCTACAGCATACCACCTAGAAACGGATGGTTAAATAGAATATATAAATGCTATTATAGAATAGTATATCCGGATATATATGTCGTATTTGCAGGACAACTAGATAGACTAGCTTACATTTACTAAGTTTACTATAAATAACTCTGTTTTGGAAACTATAAAGGTCTCCCCATTTCTGGCCAACTATGGCTAGTATCCGTAAATAGGTTTTAAACCCTTTAGTAACGTTCCTCGCCCAGCCTATTAAGCCTTATAGGTTGCAGAAGCAAATAAATTCGTAAAGAAGATAGAAGAACTATAAGAGTTCCTTATTAATAAAATAACATAGGCCCAATCTATCTATAAAGCTATAGTAAATAAGAACCAAACCCTAGTACCGGCCTACTAAATTGGTAACTTTATCTAGTTGGATATAAGAAATCTAAACACAAAACAACCTACCAAGAAATTTAATTAGAAGAACGCCGGCCCTTATAAAGTTAAGAAAGTTATCTCTTCTTATACCTACTAACTAAAGCTCCCTAATACGGTTAAAATCCATCCTATATTCCACACGTTAGTCCTTCGCCCTACTGCCCCTATATTAGATACCCTGCCTAGACAGATCTAGGACCCTCCCCCACCAGTTAAGGTAGATAGTAAGGATGAGTACTTTGTTAAAAGAATTAATAATATTAAGTACGATAAACAAAAACGCCAATATATATATCTTACGAAATGGAGAGGTTTTAATAAGCCTATATAGGAACCCATTAACTCTATAGGACTTATACAAGCCATAGAAAACTTTTACGAACTCTACCTAGAACTACTACAGCCCCATCTCGCAGAAGCTTAAGTTTAAAGGGGGGGTACTATTATAGGACACCTCTATAACACCTTACACACGTCTACCTGTTTCCACCAACGTAGTAAGAAGAGACCAACCACAAGACGGCAATCTGTTATATTCCGCTAGAATCCACCGAATTTCGCTATATTCCGCCAGAATCCACCAAATTCTGCCAAGTTCTACTAGGACCGCCCCTTAAATCCTATTCTGCTCTATATACGTGTCGACTAAGCAACTAAACTAACGATATATACCCTTTCTTCCCGTTTCCTTACCTTCTCTCCTCACGCAACGTCTTAACTTTATTACACAGTTTATGTACATAGCTTAATAATATCTACTTTGCTATATATTATCGTCGCTTATACTCGCTCCGTAACAATATCTATAAGCGTATAGAGGTAGCATTCTGGCAAGGAGTCTCCGCGGCCTATAGCTAGCGGTAGATATTCTTAAACTCATCCTCTATATATCCGTTAAGTAGTGTATCTCTACCCTTATTTACAAACTAGTCCTTTTCCCACTACGCGTCCCTCTATTATAGAATCTTTAGGTACTTCCTAATATTATCCTCCTATAAGGACTAGTAACTATTTATCCCCATAGCCTTCTACGCCTAGTAGAGGTCCGTTAGGGTGTAATAGGCGCTCCTAAAAGGTACATATTAGATAAGACAGATAAAGGTTTCACTAATATCCCACTAATGTCCTAGAGGAAACATAGTTAGATAAATAAGGGGCAAAGGGTTTTACTAGTGTCTTAGAAGGATTATATAGGGAGCTAGTTCTCCTCTAGAGAAGAACTAGCGATTAGTCTTTAAATAAAAGAGTTTAGAAAGCATTTGTCCTTTAATATATAAAGCTTATTCTACCTTTAACTTACCTTCTATTAGCGACTTAGTCAATCAAGGCACGAGCACAGCAAGAAGGACGCATGCAAGCCTGTATAATTGGATTGTCTATAAACGAGGATCTAAAGCTAGAGAAAGGAAGGAGAAGAATAGCAGCGCCGCTTAATATTTTATGTGGTCCTTAAGTTACGTAACTCGCGTCTACCATAATCCACGTCTGCCAAGATCCACCGTTTTCCACTAGCGCCGTAACACCTTCTACTTACCTAAAACTCTTATTCTATACTGTTAATTAGATAATTATATATTCTAGTTAGACTGGCCTTTTACAATTTTAATCGCTTATAATCCTTTACGGAAGGAACGTACGGCTATTAATTAACAATGATGGACTATACCTCCTTACCCCCTAAAACAATGCCCTTACTATAAGAGGCTGATAGAGTCTCCCTAGAGGAGCGCATCCCCTCTACTTATAAAGGAGTAGACTAGGAAGCTATAGCTGGTCTATCTAACCTTCCGAGACCCTTAGGAACGATTACTACTAGGGAGTTATTAGAGCGGTTACTATGCGAGACCCTACAAAAGACAAAGGAGTTAGAGATATAATTAAGATAAGCATGTTAAGACTACTAAGGACAATTGTAAGGATAATTAGGAGAAGTATAGACACCCTAGACACGAAGCGGACTCAAAGGGGTAACGCTATACTACGCTATAATATTAGAAAAACCTAAATTCCGTATAAAGGAACCTAATAAGTATAATAGTAATAGTCTCCGGAACTGTAATTGTTTTATCTGTTAATGCGAAACTAAGTTTCGGCTAGACCCAAAATATTACTCTAATAAGTATAATTAGACACTAATTGCTTCTACCTTTTTATATGGCACCGTTAAGAGTTTATGGATACGCTATGAGAAGAAACTTACTATACCCCTTAAATTTAGTAAACTTAAGTTTTAGTTAGTTAATTAGATCTAAGACCCTACTAATTAAGGGATGGATTATAACTAGCGATACTATAACGCCAAATAGTGAGAAGGCTAGAGTGTAGTCTAGTTTGTAAACTACTTAGAAGAACTAGAAGATAATATACCCTACTTAGACCTATGGGATGACGCTATATAACTTTACTAGCTACTTGCTAAGTTATAACCTAAGATTTAATAGGCTATATAGGAGAAGGGCGAAATTTCTACCTCTTAAGAAAAGCTTATCTCTAAAGCTACTTAGATTAAGAACGCTAAAAGAAACTATCTGGGGAAGTGAAAGGAATGAGACGCTAATAATAAAGAGCGTAGAACTAGACCTAGCTTTAATAAAAGGGGCAGATTCCGACCTAACTACTCTATAAAAGGATAACATAAGTAGGCTTTGTAACCCTAGAGCAACGCTAGTTAACCCTAAAATAATAATAGGCAGAAACTATGGAACCAAGAGTTACGCAGCTATTATTACTGTGGTAAAAAAGGCCATATACAGCGCTTCTACTGGCAGAAGAAGTAAGAGTATATTTAATTGGGAAAAGAAAAAGCCTAGTGGATCTTTACTCCCTTACACTAGGCTAGTAAGAGAAGGAGGGAGTAAGCTGCTGTATAGTTATTCCTGTCTCTATTTAAGTTAATAATAAATGGGTAATGTGAGACTGCCTTATGGACAGCGGTGTGACTATAGGGTTTATTTCTTAATTACTAGTAAAAGAATTGGATTTAGACCTTAGTAGCTTGTAGGTACGCACTGTTTAAAGTATTAAAGGCTACTGGATTCCGACTATAGGGAACAAACTTTTTCCGTGGCTAGCTAGGACCGCGATAGTCTATGGGATATGCAGGAGATGCGCTTCTACGCTATAGAAATTAAGGGGAATGACCTTGTTTTAGGATACCTATAGCTTTACCAAGTTAATCTAGATATTAATTGGCCTTCCGCCTTGTATTAACACCGGAAGTCTTAACCGCATATTATAGTTGAAGATTAAGAGACTTTCTTAAGCCATATATAAGAAGAAGGGTGGGTATATGCTATATATACTACTCTTAACCCTAAAAGTGGGGACGTGGAGTATTTATTTTTGGATGTCTGGCTATGCGTAGTTAAGGAACCAGAGATTTTATAGGAATATATAGACCTGAAGGATATTGCTAATAAGGAAGCTGCGCATACCTTACTTAACCCTATATTGGTAGAGTATAAGATAGATATAGGAGACAAGGAACCTTTTTTTAGACTACTATATAACCTGTTAGAAAACGAGCTGGCAGTATTACGTTAGTATATAGTAGATAATCTTTAGAGAGGATAGATTTGGCCTTCTATAAGCTAGGTAGGGGTACCAATTATATTTATACCTAAGAAGGACAAAACCCTTTGCCTCTATATTAACTATTAGGCGCTAAATAAGATTACTATAAAGAATTGCTACCTACTACCCTTAATAGGGGAGCTTATTAATAGGCTATTAGGTATAAAGATATTTACGAAATTAGACCTAAAAGATATATACTATTAAATCTGGATTAAAGCTGGTAATGAGTGGAAAATGGCGTTCTAAATATAGTACGGCCACTTTAAGTACCTGGTGATGCCATTTGGGCTTACCAATACACTAGCGATATTTTAGGCCTATATTAATAAGGCATTGTTAGGCCTATTAGATATAATATATATAGTTTACCTTAATAATATTATAGTCTACTCTAATAACTATGAAGTATATACGTACTATATGCAAATAGTACTAGAAAGACTGCGGGAATATAAGCTCTATATAAACCTAAAAAAATGCTTATTCTATATTGCTAGCGTTGATTTTCTGGGCTTTATTATTAGCGTTAACGGAGTATTAATGGAGAAAATCTAGGTAGACGCTATTAGGGAATGGCTATACCCTATAATATTTAGGGAAGTATAGGTTTTTATAGGCATGGCGAACTTCTACTAAAGGTTTATTGTTTATTACTTATAAGTAATGCTCCTAATTACTAATTTACTAAAGGGATTTAAGGATGGCAAGAAGTTAGGACCCTTTATATTTAGGGAAGCTGCTAAGCAGGCTATGGACTAGTTGAAGGATTTGTTTATATTGGCGCCTATTTTAATACACTTCTACTAGGAGCTATATATATACCTTAAAACGGATGCATCCGGCTTTGCCCTAGGGGCAATTATATCTTAATTAAAAGACGGAGAATGGTATCCTGTGGCGTTTTAATTAAGGAAAATGACCCCTATAGAGTAGTGTTATATAACGCACGACTAGGAGCTACTCGCAATAGTTGCAGCAATAAAGCACTGGCGATATTATTATATAGGAAGCAATTATCCTATTAAAGTCCTTATAGACTATAACAACCTAAAATGCTTTATAACTATAAAGGTGTTAAGCGGTTAACAAGCTAAATAGGCAGAGGCACTATTATAGTACAACTTTAAAATTATGTACTGCCTAGGAAAGATAAATCCCGCTAATAGGTTATTAAGATATCTAGATTATAAGACTAGGAGAATTTAGAATAGTATAAGGGAAATAATTCCTATATTGTAAAATTTGCTTAGGAAGAAAGAAGAGTCTTTCCCTAGAACTATAGAATTCTATAGTAGGGTAGAGGTCCTAGTAATATAGCTGCAAAGCACTATAATAATGGAGCTATAGGATATGGTTATAGACTAGGTTATAGACTAAGTAGATATTATAAAGTTAGCGTACTCTAGAATTAGCAAGAATTCTGCAGGATATACTAGAGGTGTTATGGCACCTTTGACCTAATAGTGTATTAGCTGCAAGTTTCCAGATCTAGAGGGGATAGGTAAGATGCCTATCCGCAGTATGGTATACTATATAATAGTAGGAGAATCTGCTAGCACTAATAGTTTGAAACGTCTCGTGCTATGCCTAGGGTTTGTAATAGTAGCGGGCGAAACGGAAATAAGTGATTTATATAAAACCTTTCCAGATCTTCTTCTTTAGGCGTAATAGAGGGACGCCTTTATTGCTAGGGAGAGGTGGAAAGATATAGTGGAGACTAACTTAGCTGGAGTTACTAAGAAGCTATAGTAGTAAGACTAAAAGGGTCTGTTGCGCTTTAAGGGTGCTATATATATCTTAAAGGACTAAGTGGTTTAAGATGAAATTCTAAAGGTCTTTTATAATAACCCTCTTAGGGGTTACTATGGTGCTAACAAAACCCTTAAGGCCGTTTAAAGGAAATACTTTTAGGATGGAATGTCTAAAGAAGTTAAGGACTATGTATTAAGATGTAATATGTGCTAAAGGGTATAGATATCTAGGCATTGCCCCTATAGTAAGTTATTAGTACTTCCTATTCTATAAGGACTAATGTTAGAATTAATAATAGATTTTATAATAGGCTTACCCCCTACTAAAATAAGAATAGAAGAGGTTGCTAACGCTATCCTAGTAATTATTAATAGATATATAAAGTTTTTAGGGTATTTTGCTATTATAATAATAATTACGGTAGTAGAACTGGTAGACCTGTTTTTAAAGTAGTAGCTCTTATTTGGCACGCCAAGGGGAATTATGTCTAATAGAGGTACCGTATTTAATAGCGTATTTTGGTCTTTATTCTATCTTTTATTAAAAATACGGTGAAAGATAAGCACTGCCTTTTACCTATAAACAGATGGGCAAATAGAGTGTCTAAATATGTTGTTAAAACACTACCTCCGCTACTATATTAATTATTAATAGGATAATTGGCCATTGTGGTTAGCTCTGGCGTAATATATATATAATATAAGTATCTATAGTAGTATAAAAATGACCCCTTATAAAGTACTATTTGGGGTAAAAGTAAATAACCCCTAGAATGTTAAGGATATTGTTCCTAAAAGAGAGGCACTAGCGACGTCTAAGAGAATTAAGTAAATAAGAATTTGTAGAGAAGAACTTAAAAAGTACTTGCTAGACGCCTAGGCTATATAAAAAAGGTACTATAATGAGGGATATATGCCTAAAGAATTTAAAATAGGAGACGAAGTCTTACTGTCTATAAAAAATATTTGGATAAAATGTATTAAGAAGAAGCTGGACCACAGGTAGCTTAGACCCTTTAAGATAGTTAGGAAAACTAAAGGAAATTAAGCCTATAAATTAGAATTGCTGAAATTATATCTAATATATCCTATATTTTATGTTTCCTTATTAGAGTTATACTAGAGAAGAAATGGTGTAGATCTACCCCTATTTAGTGAAATTAATAGGGAACTAGAATGGAATATAGAAGATATTCTAGACTAAAGATGGCGTTAGAAGAAATGCGAATTTTTAGTTTATTAGAAAGGATACTCCTAGGCGTATAACAGTTAGGAACCTAAGGAGCACCTTTAGCTAGAATACTATATAGTAATTAAACCTTTCCTAAAGACTATAAATTAGGATTTAGTAACGGTTCTGGATATACTATAGATAAGACAATAAGGAAGACCCTATAAATTAAAACTATAAGGTTAAGTATAGGCATTAGAAACGGGAACGTTTTACTATTATAATAAGGATTCTAGAATCCTGTAAGAGAAAGCTATAGGGATCTATATAAGAACTACTAGGGATACTATCTAAAGAAGACACTGTTTGGGAATAAGTAGTAGTACTAGAAGAAGGGGCCCTAGGGATTTAAAAGGGTTCCTTAGGGATAAAAGGAGAGTATCTGGTCTAATACTGGAGATACGCGGTAGAGTTAATAATATAAAGAGGACCAAAAAGATATAGAGCGAAAACTTAGAAATTTTAAGAAATTATAAAGTACCTATAAGAATACCACCCGTTTATTATATATGGAGATTATAGCGGTATGCTGCTTTTATATGGACTGTTACCAAAAATAAGAATAGAGGCATCCATAAAGTATGAAGTTGATTCCCAGTACTAGGGCATCCTAGAGGCACTAGAGAGGTACTATATAAAGCTATCCTATAAGAAGAAAGAAAGAATAAGATAATAACTTAAATACTAAAAGTAGCAATAGGAGCCTCCTCCTCTATCTTAATGTTATTACTAGTAGTATTTTTACCAATATTCTTCTTAAAGTGGTAAGAACTAGACGGATCACCACGATCAGGGGATTGGCGGGGAGAACGTTTATCTTTGTTACTATCCTTAGTGTTATCCTTAGGTTCCAAATCAGCATCTAGGCTGGAATTAGAAAGTTAATAACTAAAGAGTTAGTATAGTTCCTAAATGTGTTACTAAAGAGACTTACCTAGCTAGAAAGGCCCGCGTAAGGGTATAAATGTTGTTATTTATAAGAACGAACTGCTTATATATACGCTCCTGGATATTATGTATCTGAGATTACTATGTTTCTATAGTAGTAGAAACCCTTATTAAATTAAAAAGGCTGTAAGTAATGGAAGATACCTTCTATCCCCATCTTTTACTATTTTAATGCAGATAGAAATCTCTAATGGCGCGTTAGAGCTGGTAAGTCTTATACGCGTAAATAGCGGGGATTTAATATAGTTAGTGAAGTCTAGAATAGGATGGAATGGGAAATACTAGAATATAGGTTTTTTTCTGGCTGTAATAGTGGGAACACTTAGATCTATTCTTGCTAGAGCGCGGTATCTTATAGGTATAGGACGGGTCTAATATAAGCGCGTAAACGCAACGACGGCAGTACTTTAGAGAAACTACTATAGGAGTAATAGAAGTGGTCTATGGTGCCAATAGAGCATGGATAACGCTACCGCTAGTCTAGGGACGTGTAGTATGATTATAAGCCATTATAAGAGAACACTATGGGAAGTTAGTATTATTAAAGAGATAAAATAGGGATCCTATTACCTATAGACGTGTTATAAGAAGAGAACAGAGTAGTAGTAGAAAGAATAGCTGGTGTAAGGGCGCGAAGAGGCTTTAAGGAAGATTTAAAGGAACAATATAAATTCTATCTAAATCTAAGGGTATATAGCTCTTGCAGAGAACAAGACGTTGCATAAAGAAGAGAAAGGAATTATAGGAGAATCCTATAATTAAATAGTTAGGGGTCTTGGTAGTTAATACATGCGCATATACGCGCGCGGTCTTTAACGGACTTTAGTAATTCGATTAATCTGTTAGAACTTGGCAGAAGTTAATCAAGCTAGCAGAATTCGGCAGAATTTGGTTAAAGCGTCGGACTTTATCTATTAAGTGTTTTACCGAGACATTCCTACTATAACTGGGCTAGTCCCATTATAGTACCCCCCCTTTTAGCCGAAGGTCTAAAAACAATTCAATTTAGTTAAGAATTTATTTTTATTATATCGTATTTTGCGTTAGGTAGCGGTGTAGAGTTTTACTATTTCTAATCGTTAAATAAACTAATTAGGATTTTCTATCCCTGGGATAGAAAATCGCTATTAGCTTAGTAAAGGCGGTAAGCCAAACTAATATCTTTATAGTAGGTCTTGGCAAGGCAAATCTAACCAATTAGACAACTTTAACTACTAGTTAAAGTTCCTTAACATCTTGCGCGTTATATAACCGTGTTATAAGCGTTGTGGTATTTTTTAAGTTCTTTTTAATTTCAAGTTTCCTGCTATTATGTTTTATATATTTATATCAGGTGGCAGTCATTTGCCTTTATATTATGTCCATCCAGCTAGAGTAGGTCGCGAAGGATAGTCCTTATGGAATTCTTTTACCAAAGAAGGCGCATTAGCTTTAATCTAGTTATAGATTTCCCAGGTTCGTGTTTTATATTCTTCCCACTTAATAAGAAGTTTAAATCGTTTAGATTATATTTTCCATCGTATATTATTAATTAAGTTAATAAAGTAAGAACTGTTACCATTATTAACAATTATGGGAGGTGGTGGCGGCACTTCGTGGGTTATAGCAAGCTTACATAAAACATCGGATGTATTTTTATCTTAGTTAGTAGTTTAAGCTTATAAGCATATGGGCTTAATTTCTTCTTAATTTGGTATAGGCCCGCAAATTTCTAATTAAGTTTCTTTAAGGGCCGTTAAGTCTTTAGGTTTTGTATATTTAGGTAAACTATATCATCTTCCTTAAAGTCCCATACGGGAGCTCGTTCTTTATTTATATACCATTCCTATACTGTTTAAGCATATATTAATTTACTTTATAATAGTTCCGTTAACTGCTTTATTTAATCAGTAAAGTTATATATGTTAATTAACTAAATCCGTTTAATTATGGGTCCTATTATGTTAATTTTGGGTTATAGTTTAAATTTAAGTCGGGGGTCTTATCCGTAGGTCGCGTAGAACAGCGTCACGCCTATTAATACGTTTATTGTATTGTTTGTAGTAAACTCAGCCAAAGGCAGCCATTTTCCCCAGTTATCTTGCAGGTAGGAGTAGCATATTTATAGGTATTGTTCCATAATCGCGTTTATAATTTCAGTTTAACTATCTGTCTCCAGATAAAATGCAGTTAAGAGTTATATTTAAATGCTTAATTGTTTATATAGAGCTTGCTAGAAGTCTAAAATAAACTAGCTTCTATAGTTAGATATTATTAAGTTAGGAAGTCCGTGTAGCTTAAAGACGTGCTTAATAAAACATTCGGCTACTAATATCGCATTAATTAAGTCTATGGGGATTATATATCGCATTTTTATAAGACAGTTAATAACTACCATAATATTTATAAACCTATTACTATTAGGTAAGTCGACTATAAAGTTAATTAAGATATCACGCTATCTTTGCATTGGAATTGGTAGCGGTTAAAGTACTCCTTACTTCTTTATATAAGAGGTCTTTCTACGCACGCACATCCTATATACTTGAATATATTTTTGTACATAGTTATACATTATAGGCCAGTAGTATACTTGTTAAATAATCTTATAAGTCTTTGCACGGCCAGGATGCCCTACTATAGGGGAGTTGTGTATAAATCTGAGTATCTTAAATTGTAAAGGCTTGGAATTCGGAACTACTATCTTCTGTTAATAGTATAATTAATTGTTTTAAATTTCGCATTTAGCGAGTATAATATCCTTATACTGTCGTTTTCCTGTTTAAATCGCTTTTATTATATCTATTATCTATATATTGTTCTTATATTTATATTCCATTAGCTTATTAATTTCCATTTCCTATTTATTAACTTCTAATTTGTTTCTATTAAGTTCCATATCTAGGAATATAGGACGTAGTTTTTTAAAATAATTAGGGGGTAATAAGATCCATAATTAATTTATAATCTATTTGTCTAAAGTATTTACAGGTAGATCTTATAATTGTTATATTAATATATTAGGCTTCTAATTAAGTTTACCCAGTTAGTACGTAATCTTAAAGTTAAATTATAAAAGGTATTTAGCCCAACGAATTTGGCGCTGCGTTAATTGCTTTATAGTTATAAAGTACTACAGGTTCTTATAGTCGGTTAACATATATATTAGGAACAACAATCCTTCTAGCTTAGGACGCCATTATTTAAAGTATCTAACAATTGCAAGTAGTTCCTTATTATATATCTTGTAGTTTAATTTAGTAGGGGCGAGTTTCCAAGAGAGAAAGGCTACTGGACGTAGCTCGCCGTTCTTATTATATTGTGACAACACTCCCCCTAGCGCATAATTAGACAAGTCCGTTTTAACAATATATTTAAGGTTAGGGTTAAAGTGGATAAGAATTAGAGTAGTTATAAAGCAATATTTTAAGTTATTAAAAGCTTGTTTACATTTAGTAGACTATTTAAATTTTATATTCTTCTTTATGAGGTTTACTAATAGCTAGGCAATTTCTAAGAAGTAGTTAATAAATTAATAATAGAAGTTTGCGAATTCTAGAAATCCTTAAATATCTTATATATTACTAGGGCTTCCCCAGCTTACAATTATAGCGATTTTCTTAGGGTCCATTTTAATTCTATTATAGAATATAATTAGGCCTAGGTACATAACTTTAAACGTATAGAACTTGCATTTCTTAATATTATATTATAAACCTGCGTCTCGCAGGCGTTTAAGGACTATTTAAACGTACTTCTAGTATTTAGAAAGCGAAGACAAGTAAATTAAGATATTATTAATATACATAGTAATAAATACATTAAGGAATTTATAAAGCGTATTATTAACATATTGTTAAAACATACCAGGACCATTCTTTACACTAAATAGTATTACTAGGTATTTAAAGAGTCCCCATTATATACGAAAAGCTATATACTTCTCGTCTCCTTTTATTACGGAACCCGACCGCAGGGGCCTCCATAGGAGAACCCCATGCTCTCGCGTACACCTCGCGTACAGCTTATGTCAGCTACGCGAGGGTATATCACCTCCTTACGCCCTCGACCCTTACGATTGATCGCGCAACGTCTTATAGACTCCCGAAATACATACGCTTTATAGCTATTACCCACGTTCTATAATATTATATTACGCCTTTTTTCTTCACCAACGCTCAGCCTATAACTAATTCTACGTCTCTATAATACTGCAGACACTGCTAGAAGCAGCATATCCATAAATTACCTTACTTCATACTCCCAAAGAATTAATAATAGTAGGACGAAATTTCTTACTAGCTACTATATTAAACTTAAAGAATAACCTAATACCTATATTAAAACCACGACACTAATCAGTCCTAGGAGGATTTAATTTGTTAGCCCTAGCCTTAACCCCTAAAGGGAAGCCTAGTGGCTTAAAAGACTATAATAACTATAAGGGGGATATTAATAATATCTTATCCTTTATTAACTATATAACCACGGATAAATAAGCCAAAGGGCTACTACCTATTAAGATCGAGATATAAAACGCCGAGATATTTATAAAAATGGTAGTATAAGAACCTAATAAATACTACTACCTTCTACAGAACTACTATCTAAAGCTTATATAAGCTAAGATGCGTACTGCCTAAGATTATAATATCATCTAAGACTTATAAGCTTATAAAGCGCTCGCTAACAACACACGCCAAGAGATTAAAAACGACCTCTATATATCTAAACACGACGTCTAACAATTAAAAAAGACTAAGATTACACTTATTACTACAGTTACCAAAAGAGAGGGTATAATTAAATACCTATAATCTCAGCTTAATAAGCATATTTATAACAATACTAGACACCTCTCTACTGTATACAACGCCACCTAAGTTTTTACGCCCCCAGCAACCTTACCTACTTAACGCTTAATAGAAGGTTAGCACTAAACAGCTTTACCTAACGGGAACCCCTACTATAGTAGCGGCGACGACAAAAGCTATAATAATTAAACCTAAACTACTACTATAGGGTCTAATACACGCTACCCTAATCCCTTAATCTTTAAGGGTAACTATAAAAAATATAGCTACTAGAAGATATAAACCCGCGAGAAACTAATCTAGAGCGCCTACCTTTTCCCTATAGAAGATACTAAGATTAGCTATATTATTAGACAAACAAAAGGCATCCCATTTAATAGGCTTTTTGCTTAATAGGAGACTAGCAGTTCCTAAAAGTAGTAGTTCCACTAAGAAGTCCTTAACGACCTTAACTAAATATACCGCAACTATAACCTAGTAGCCACTAGTTAAGCTAAACTCCGCGCCCTAAAGATAAGTCCTACTAAATTATTTAACAAGTTCTATATTAAATTCTAGAAATACACTGGAGTTCTTACCTAAGATAATACTAAAGACCAGGAAGATCTCCTTAAAAAAGTTACTTATTACCTTAGTTACGCAACCGCTAGCTATAACTATAACAACGTTTACAATATAGTAGCAGCCCTATAGAAGATTAAACGACGGCTAAACTAGATTACTACTATAAACCCCCGCCTAAAGACCTTCCTATAAAAGCCCTCCGGACCTACTAAACTACTAACACCTACTACCCTAAGTAACACCACTGGTCCTAATATCAACCTCTCTATACCAGCCTTCCTGAAAAAGCTACTAGATAAAAAGCGCAAGCTACTCTAGAAGCTAAGGCGTTGCTATAGATACTATTAAGAAGGCTATTATAGCTATAACCCAAACTACCTAATAGCTAGGTTTAGTAGCTGCCGTTAAATACCTAACCCTATACCCTAGACACCAAATATATTACTATATGCCACTACCGCATAAGACAAAGATACAGCAACGGTAGTAGAATTAGACATAGAAGCGGAAAACGCAAAGTCCTAGCCCTAAGTCACAGGTTAGGACACTCTAATAATAGAGGGATCTATATATTGGCTTACTTAATAGATAGCTTAATAAAAATAAAAAAATAGAAGTAAATAGTCTTACCTATAAAGGGAACTACTATTAAGAAATAATATAAAACCCGTTCTATAATTAACTACAGAGCTACTAATAAATTTATAGATACCTAATTTATGCGTACTTATAACCTACCTACCTTACCCCTCACTAAAGCCCGCGCCCTATAACTCGCTAATAGTAGTTATACTGCACAAAAGATTACCTATATAGCATAACTCTACAGAAATATAAATGGACACTAGGAGGAGCTCTAGGCCTATATTATACCACTTATAAACTACCCTATTATCCTTAGAATAAACTAGCTTAAATAATATAACCCCACCATTAACTAGCAAAAGAGAGAAGTAACCTTTAACTCTAAATACTGTAGAGAGACTTACCTAGGGTATAGCCTAGCCGCCTCTATCTACTCCCTAGGATATCAACCTAAGAAAACCCTTATTACCCCACCTATAACTAACTGCCACTATATAAACGCCGCGGCCTTCTACCGCATAGTATGTAGGAAAGGCTAAACCGTTACCACAGCCTCCTAATTACAACTATACAAGCTTAATAAAGATTAGGACCACATCCTCTATAGTAATAGGATAGATATAGTCAACCTCCCAAAAAACAATGCCCCTATAGAACTCTATAGACTTTCACCCTTAGACTTTAAGAAGTTTATAAAGCTCAAAAAAGGACTTACTAATAAGAAACTCCGCAAGCTCCTCCCTAAGAGATACTATAACTTTATCAACATATACTTATAAAAGAGCGTAGATATACTCCCCCTATATTAACCTAACAACTATACTATTAATATTAAATAAGGAAAAACGCTGCCCTATAAGAGACCTTACCTAATATTAAAAGACGAACTCCTAGTTGTTAAAAATTATATCAACAAGTACCTTAATAAAGGGTTTATTCGTCCTAGTATATCCCCAGTAGCCGCTCCTATCCTCCTTACTAAAAAGCTAAAAGGAGGTGTTTAATTCTATATTAACTACAAAGGACTTAACACTATTACGATTAAAAACTAATACCCTATACCGCTTATACGCGAGACCCTTAAACAGCTTAGCTAAGCCAAAATCTATACTAAACTCAATATCATTACCGCCTTTAACCGCCTCTAAATATGGAAAGGTAATAAATAGAAAACCACATTTACATCGCGCTTTAGCCAATTTAAATACACTATTATACCTTTTAGCGTATATAACGGCCCAGGCAGCTTCCAAAGCTATATTAATAATGCCTTACGGGACTACCTTAATAACTTCTACTCCGCGTACCTAAATAATATACTTATTTATAGCAACAACCCTTCTAAGCATACTAAGCATATTTAAAAGGTCCTATAGCGCCTTAGAGATGCAGGACTTTATATTAATTTAAAAAAGTGCAAATTTTTAGTTATAGAAGTAAAATATCTTAAACTAATTGTTACTACTAAGGGTGTCCATATAGACCCTAAAAAAGTATATATAATCACCGGATGGCAAACCCCTACCTATATTAAGGACATATAAGCCTTCCTCAGTTTCGCCAACTTCTATTAGAAATTTATATACAACTTCTTAAGTATTATAGCACTACTTACAGTAATAATGCGAACAAAGGGCCTTTCTGTAAAAGGAAGAAAAACATATCTACGTTTTATCTAAACGCCTAAATACAAAAAGGCGTTCCAAGACTTAAAAGATATATTTACTAAAGCACCTATCCTAGCTTACTTTATACTAGGATAATAACTCTATCTTAAGACTAACTCCTTAGACTATGTTAACGCGGGCGTCCTCTCCTAAATAGATAATAACAGTCTCCTCTACCTAGTCGCATTCTACTTATCTAGGCTTATACTACAAGAATATAACTATAAGATCTATAATAAGGAACTCCTCGCAATTATATAAGCGTTTAAGGAATTCTAACTAGAACTCTCCTTAGCAGAACCTAACTAGCTAACTAAGGTCCTTACAGATTATCGCAACTTTAAGTACTTTATAACTATAAAACAACTAAACCGACGCTAAGCATATTAGAACGAGTTCCTTTCTAGTTTTAACTTTAAAATCACATATAGGCTAGGAGTATAAGGTACTAAGCCTAATAGCCTAACACGCCATTCGCAAGACCTTCCTTAGTTAAAAGATAACCCTTATAATTAATTCCAATAACAAACAATCCTAAAAGCACGAAACTTAGCCCTAGGTATACTACCCAAAACAGAACCAACTGCCCCTTAGCTTTATACTACAGAACTAGAGTTACTCCCTAAAATTAACAAGCTTATTACCGCAGTATATAACACCCCTATTAACCTATTACTGCATTAACTAATTACCGCAAAGATCGCTAGTACCTATACACTACCTACTAACCTCCAAAGCTTAGGCTAGATTAATATAGCAGCCTTAGAAGTAAAAGAGAACAGGCTCTATTATAGAGCCGTCTATTTATCCCTAACTTAGAAGACCTATAACGGCAACTAATCCAAATAGCCTACAACCTCCAATTAAGCGGCCACCCAGGCAAAGAAGGAACCTATAAGCTTCTCAGCCAATACTACTTCTAGCCCAAAATAATAGACTTAGTCAAACGCTTTATAAGCGCCTACCATGGCTATAAACATGCTAAAGCATTTTATATAAAGTACCAAGGACTACTATACCCTCTACTAGTACCTATACGACGATAGGCAGATATCGCCATAGATTTCATTATCAACCTACCGCCTTATAAATAATATAGCCAAACCTATAAGAACATCCTTATAATAATATACCAACTTATAAAAGAACGCCACTACGTCCTAACTAAAGGCGTAGCCATAAGCAACATTACCAACACCTTCCTCCGCGAAGTCTATCGACTATACAGGTTACTTAACTCTATCACGTCTAACCAAGGCACATAATTTAACTCTAATATATAGAGGCGGATCTGCCAACGCCTTAGTATCTCTATTAAGATATCTACATCCTTTTACCACGAAACTGCGGGATAACCGGAAAACGCTAGCGCTAGTATAAAGGCGTACTTACGATAGGTAGTTGCCTATAGTTAGGACAACTGGGTAGACCACCTTCTGCTAGGTAAATTCGCAGCAAATAACCATATCTTAGCCACTATAGGACTTACCCCGTTCTTTATAAATAAAGAATATCACCTATAATCCGGTATAGAGCCACCAGAGCCTATTAATAAGAAACTACTATATAGAAAACGCCTTAAGATGCTACTTGCCAATTAATATATAGACCGTATAAAAGACCTACTTAACTACTATAAAGGAGAGATGGCCTAGGCCTAAGCAAAACAAGCTTACTTCGCTAACCGCTATAGAATACTACCACCTAAGATACGTGTTAGCGACTAGGTATAGTTAGATACACGCAATATCTCTATATAGAGACCTATAAAGTCACTTAATCACAAGAACCTTAGCCCCTACCAGATTAAACAAGTCATTAATAGAGAAGCTATATACGAACTAGAGCTCCCGCCTACCTTAGCCACCCATAGGATATAGCCTATGTTTTACCTATAGCTACTATACCTTTACTAGCCTAACCCTCTACTAGGACAAATATAGCCTAAACCCCTACTGGTACTAATCTAAGATAAAAACAAAGACAAAAACCATAAGGAGTAGACTATTAAACGAATTATTAACTCTAAATACTTTAGTAAAGGCAAAGGACGGCGGCTCTACTATAAAGCTACCTATATAGGATTTAATATAGATTAGCCAGAATGGCAACTATAGGAAGATTTTAAAAACGCAAAAGATCTAATCAGCAATTTCTACTATATAAACCCATAGAAACCAGGCCTAAGTAGAGATTTTATACCTAATCCCCTATAGGAGCTGTTACAGCTAAATTATTATATATTACCATCACATAACCACTCTAATAAGATATTAAGGAACTTTAACCGCCGGTTAAAGTTATCTAATTAGTCAGATTCTAGACGCTAAGGAGAAGCCAACTAATTAGGATTTTCTATCCCCGGGATAGAAAATCGCTATTGGCTCGCTTACTACTAGCGCCTTAGTAACACCCTTGTACCTTACTAAGTCCCCAACAGCCTCCTTCCCCTCTATAGCCTAGTACCTTCGCATAGTAGCAACCTACAAGCTTTAAGTTAGAAGCACCTATATAAGCCCGTTATACCTATAATAATATTCCTTCTTCTAGATACCCTAAGCATTTCCCCCTATATATATATAGCAACCACAGCGTCGCCGGAGCTCCGCCTCAATAGGAGGGGGGGTAGTGTTATGGAACCCGACCATAGGGGCCTCCATAGGAGAACCCCGTACTCTTACGTACACCTCGCGTATAGCTTATGTCAGCTACGCGAGGGTATATCACCTCCTTACGCCCTTGACCCTTACGATCAATCGCGCAACGTCTTGTAGACTCCCAAAATACATACGCTTTATAGCCATTGCCCGCGTTCCGTAACACCTTTATATATTACAGCGCTGGTGAAAAACGGTAGATCTTGGCAGACGTAGATTATAGTAGACGCCAGTCACGTGACTTAAGGACCGCATAAAATATCAAGCGGCGCTACTATTCTTCTCCTTCCTTTCTCTAGCTTTGGATCCTCGTTTATAGACTACTAATTATACAGGCTTACGCGTCCCTTATACTATGCTTATACCTTAATTAACTAAGTCGCTAATATTATCTAAAGCTCAACTACTCTTTCTTTCTAAGAAGGAACTCAAATATATCTATAAAGGACATAGAATAGGACCCTAAGGATATTACTAGGACCATAAGGACAGGACAGACCCCTAAAAACCAAAAGAATATAAATAGAATACAAAACCTAAAAATAGGATACGCATAGACCAAAACCCCTAAAAAATAAATAAACACTAGAAATTACCTAATACCCCTACCACTATACTAAGAAATACAGCAGCTGGCAAAGCTGCTGTAGGACCCATAAATACCTCTAATAGTAAAATAGTCGCCGTCTCAACCCCCTAGGAAGAGCTTACAGCAGCTAATACCAAAGTTAAACGGCTTTAAGAGCTGCTTAAAACCAGAGACACCCCTATACCTAGTAAGGAGTTATCAGACACCTAGAGACTTGCTATAATTCTTAAAACCTTAGCCTAACATATAGTATTAGCATTATTACGGTCCGCGAAGGTTATAGACCCCCTATTACTTACAGACAGAACTAACCCTATATTTAATAATTAGAAGCTTTAACTATAAGACAAGCTTAAAGTTAATATAGACCACTTCCCTACTACCTAAGCTAAAATAGCCTACGTTTTCGGCCGTACTAGCAGGGACGTATAGACGTATCTACGTCTATAATACGCCTAGGACTTAGCAGACCCCTTCCTCTCTAAAGAAGAAATAGTTAACTACCTATCTTCCATTTATAAGGACCCCTTTAAGACATAAAACGCCCGCCTTAATTATAAAGCTCTTAATATAAAGACAATAGAGACCTTTTTAGCCTTCTAGACCCGCTTTCTGCACCTAGCCGGCCAAGCCCAAATTCCCTATAAAGACCTAATACTAGACCTCTTTAACAAGCTTACCCTAGACCTACAGCGCGCCATACTACCAGTTTTTACTACTATATAGACGCTAAAGGTACTTATAGACTACTACCTAGCTATTAACCAAGGCCTTTATTAAATTAAGGCATAATCTAAACAGTATAAAGCTAGAAACTCTCTAAACTAGACTATAAGCACTTTATAAACGGCCTATAACACCCTAGCATAATCTATAACTCCTATAGCACCAGCCGTACAGCCCGCTATTAATTTAGCAGCTAGCTGTGTAGCTAGTCCCGCTATAGGTCTGGCGTATACTTAGCCTATATATAACAACCCCTATAAATAGGCCCTTAGTAATTAAAGAGCTTGCTTCTTATATAGCTAAAAAAACCACTTTACAAAGGATTGCTAGATAAAGGCAAAAACGGGCGAGGTTCTATTAATTTAGAAGGATAATATAAAGTTAAAAAAAAAAGGAACCCTAGAGAAAGACTCCTCTTTAAGGTTAAAAGGGATTAATATATTATATATTAATCTAGGTTAGCTAATTAGTAGAAGAAGCTACACTATCCCTTATACCTTATTCTGTAATAAATATTAAGTTTTAACCTCTACTTTAGCTGACTCTAGAGTAAATACCTTTACCTTAATAGACACCTAGTGTGCTATAAAGCTAGCTAACCTTTTAAATATACCTTTTAAAGAACTACCTAAACTAATTCCTATTCGTGGGTATAACGGATAGATAGGACTACCTATTATAACTATCTTACGGATTTACCTCTATATAGATAGACAAAGGTAGTATAATGTCCCCTTTCTTATTACGGACCTAGGAAGCCATAATATAATCTTAGAAAGAAAATAGCTAGCCTATCTAGGCTTATAGCTTAATATATAGGGTAAACGGCTTATCTAGCCTAAAACCCTACCCCTAATACCCTCTTTTATAAAGGAAATTAGCATTACAATAAAAAACCTTATACGGCTATAGATAGACACCGTTTACTAGGCCGATGCTATATATAGGGACTAGGCTTTTAAAAAGAACGTATAGCTTAACCTATAACAAATCTATATACTACACCGCCCCTAGACTACCTATATTATACCACCCATACCAGAGATTAAAAAAGTTAGTAAAAAGCTAGCGGAGCTCCCTATAGGGAATTCAGGCCCTATATAGCCATAAAGAATAGCAAGGGGCATTAAATACTATACTAAACGTATAAACCAGAGGGATAACTTATAGAAGATAGAATAGGAGCTAAGAAAGATTATAAACCCTAGGCCGCAAAATACAGCCTAATAATAGTCCGTAAAGAAACCTACGGGCCTCCTACTAGTTAATATCTGCTATATTAGCGCCGTAGGATTCTACTAGAACTTAGTCTAACCTAATACTATTACCTTTACTACTAGCTTATATAAAATTAATTAAATAATTAAGGAAAAGGAAAATAAGCTTAGTAAATAGGAAGGTAAGCTTATAGATAAGAAGCTAGTAGAATAGAAACTACCCTATTAACACTAGAAATTTAAGGACGTATTCTCTAAGGCAGTATTAAATATACTCCCGCCTTACTAACCATATAACTATAAAATTAAGATTAAGCTAGATAAGGAAGACATACTTAGCTATAGCCCCCTTTATTAGCAGTCTACTGCCAAATTATAGGCTATAAAGTAGTACCTTATTAATAACCTAAATAAGGGCTTTATTAAACCTA
>Ga0307507_10002466_pt1 | contig 38714 bp, 8 predicted proteins | sample 7_EM_MG_FD_207223 | JGI IMG/M metagenome (GOLD analysis project Ga0307507, IMG submission 207223) | Populus trichocarpa ectomycorrhiza microbial communities from riparian zone in the Pacific Northwest, United States - 7_EM | ecosystem: Host-associated > Plants > Roots > Unclassified | place...
TTAGCTATAATAATAATATATATTATAAAATTATAGATTAAAAATGTAATAAATTACTTAAAAAACTATTTTAATAAAAACAGTATAATAATAAGTTTAATTTTAAATTTTTTTAATATAATATAATATTATATATTATAAATATTAAATATAATTAATAATATAAGCATAAATACTTTTATTTTATATATATATAATTATTATTCATTGCTTAACGTCCGATTTAGATCCCTATTAGGCCCACGCGGACTACTCCTTATATACATATAGGGAGAAAACTCTTTTAAGAAAACCCCGTAATCCATCTCCCCGCCTTTTGGGACTCGTCTATAAGGCGCCTATAAGTTACCTATAGTGCTCTACTACCTTACCTTTTGACCTTCTTGGGAACCACTGCTGCTATAATAAGCCTACGGACGCGCTAGTATCGCAAACTTTGCTCTACTACTATAGAGTTATTAGGGGGCGCCTATTACTTACCCCTTTACCTTCTATTACTATTTCCTTTGCAACCTAAAACTGGTCTAGTATATTTTAGCTAATAAGCCACTGGGTAACCGCCTTAAGACCTTTTTATATTAAAAGTAGTATATTATAGTTCTCTATACTAGCTACTAAGAGCATAGCTTCTTAGTTAGTATATAGGGGGCATAATAGTATTATATATTTTGGTGTCTATCTTAGCCAGCTATATTTATATCTTAGGCTGCCTACTAGGACACCTACCTAGTAAAGCCAATCTTTTAGTCCTATTATCCCTATTCTTAAAAGTGTTGCTATTATATTTTCTGCCTTTGTTAGGCCTTTTTAGAGCTCTTAAGTATTTACCCCCTATGGCATTAACTATGCTATGGCTTAGGTTTCTCTTGCCTAAGTCAGCCTCTATACCTTTAACTCCCATACGCCTCTCCAGCGTTGGTCTGTTACGGCGCTGGTGGAAAACGGTAGATCTTGGCAGACGTGGATTATAGTAGACGCGAGTCACATAACTCGAGGACCGCATAAAATATCGAGCGGCGCTGCTATTCTTCTCCTTCCTTTCTCTAGCTTTGGATCCTCGTTTATAGACAATCTAATTATATAGGCTTGCGCGTCCTTCTTCCCGTGCTCGTGCCTTAATTAACTAAGTTGCTAACATTATCTAAAGCTTGTTACTACTCTTCTTTTCTAAAAAGGAACTTAAAAATATCTATAAACTATAAACAGGATAAGGATATAGAAAAGGACCTAAAGGACACCAACAGAACAGAACAGGACCCTAAGGACAGGACAGAACCAAAAGAACACGAATAAAACACAAAACCTAAGAATAAAACACGCATAGACTAGAACCCCCAGAAAATAAATAAACACTAGAAATTACCTAATACCCCTACCGCCATGCCAAGAAATATAGTAGCTGGCAAAGCCGCTGCAGGACCCGTAAATACCTCTAATAGTGAAATAGTCGCCGTCTTGACCCCCTAGGAAGAACTTGCAGCAGCTAATACCAAAATTAAACGGCTTTAAGAGCTGCTTAAAACTAGAGACACCCCTGTACCTAGTAAGGAGTTATTAGACACCTATAGACTTACTATAGTCCTTAAGGCCCTAGCCCAACGTACAGTATTAGCATTATTGCGGTCCGTGAAGGTCGTAGACCCCCTATTGCTTACGGACGGAACTGACCCTACGTTTAACAATTAGAAGCTTTAATTGTAAGATAAGCTTGAAGTTAATGCGGACCACTTCCCTACTGCTTAAGCTAAAATAGCCTACGTCTTTAGCTATACCGGCGGGGATGTATAGACGCATTTATGTCTATAATATGCCTAGGACTTAGCAGATCCCTTTCTCTCTAGAGAAGAGATAATCAACTACCTGTTTTCTATTTATAAGGACCCCTTTAAGATATAAAACACCCGCCTTAATTATAAAGCCCTTAATATAAAAATAATAGAGACCTTTTCGGCCTTCTAGACCCACTTTTTATACTTAGCTAGCTAAGCCTAAATTCCCTATAAAGACCTAATACTAGACTTCTTTAATAAGCTTACCCTAGACCTACAGCGCGCCGTACTACCAGTTTTTACTACTGTATAGACGCTAAAGGTACTTATAGACTACTGCCTAGCTATTAATTAAGGCCTCTGTTAAATTAAGGCATAAGCTAAGCGGTACAAAGCTAGAAACTCTTTAAACCAGACTATAAGCGCTACGAGAACGGCCTGTAGTGCCCTAATATAATTAGCAACTCCTATAGCACCAGCCGTACAGCCTACCGTTAATTTAGCAGCTAGCCGCGCAGCTAGCCCTGCCGCGGGTCCGGCGCATGCTCGGCCCACGTATAGTAACCCCTATAGACAGGCCCTTAGCAATTAAGGGGCTTGCTTCTTATATAGCTAGAAGAACTACTTTACCAAGGACTGCCTAATAAAGGCAAAAATAGACGAGGTCCTGTTAATATAAAAGGATAGCGTGGAGTTAGAAAAAGAGGAACCCTAGAGGAAGACTCCTCTCTAGGGTTAAAAGGGATTAACATATTATATATTAATCTAGGTCGGCTAGTTAGTAGAAAAAGCTACACTATCCCTTATACTTTATTTTATAATGGATATTAAGTTTTAACCTCTACTTTAGCTAACTCTGGAGCGAATGCCTTTGCCTTAATAGACACTTAGTGCGCTGTAAAGCTAGCCGAATTTTTAAATGCGCCCCTTAAAGAACTGCCTAAACCAGTTCCTATTTATAGGTATAACGGAAGAATAGGGCTACCTATTATAACTATCTTACAGATTTACCTCCGTGTTAACGGACAAAGGTAGTATAACGTCCCCTTTCTTATTACGGACCTAGGAAGCCATAATATAATCTTAGGAAGAAAATAGCTAGCCTATTTAGGCTTATAGCTTAATATACGGAATAGACAGCTTCTCTAGCCTGAATCCCTACCCCTAACCCCTTCCTTTATAAAAGAAATTAGTATTATAATGGAGAACCTTATACAGCCCTAGATTAATACCATCTACTAAGCCGATGCTATGCGTAGAAACTAGGCCTTTAAGAAGGACGTATAGCTTGATCCGTAATGGATTTATATACTACACCGCCCCCAAACTACCTATATTACGCCACCCGCACCAAAGACCTAGGAAATCAGTAGTAACCTAGCTAAGTCCCCTATAGAGAACTTAGGCCCTACGCAGCTATAAAGGAAGGCTAGGAATACCAGACGCTATACTAAACTAATAGACTAAAAGGATAACTTACGGAAAATAAAATATAAGCTAAGGAAGACTATAAACCCTATACTACAAAATACGGCCTAATAAAAGTCTGTAAAGAAACCTACAAACCTTCCCCCAGTTAATATCTGCTGCATTAGCGCTATAGGATTCTATTAGAACTTGGTCCAACTTAATACCATTGCCTTTACTACTAGCTTATATAAAATTAATTAAATAATTAAGGAAAAGGAAAGCAAGCTTAGCGGATAGGAAGGTAAGCTTATAAATAAGGAGCTAGTAGAACAGAAACTACTCTATTAACACCAGAAATTCAAGGACGTATTCTTAAAGGCAGCATCTAATATGCTTCCGCCTTACTAACTGTATAACCATAAGATTGAGATCGAGTTAGATAAGGAAAACACCCTTAACTATAGCCCCCTTTGTCAGCAATCTACTGCCAAATTACAGGCTATAAAGTAATATCTTATTAAGAACCTGGATAAGGGCTTTATTAAGCCTAGTAGTTAAGTCCCTTTTGCCTTACCAATTCTCTTTATTAAAAAGCCAAATGGAGGACTTTGTTTTTATATTGACTACTATAAGCTAAATAATATAACCCGCAAGGACCGCTATCTACTACCCCTACTTAATAAGACACTGGCCCAAATAAGTAGAGCTAAAGTTTTTATAAAGCTTAATATCCGCTAGGCCTTTTACTAAATTAGAATAGACCCCAGATCTATAGATCTTACTATATTTCAAACCCGTTATAGAACATATAAATATAAGGTACTTCCTTTTGGACTAACTAATAGACCAGCTACATACCAGCAGTATATAAACAATATACTCTTTAACTACCTTAACAACTTCTATACAGCCTACCTAGATAATATTATAATTTACTCTAAGAATGAGCTGGAATATAAGGAGCACGTCTATAAAGTCCTATAACAGCTCCACAAGGCTGGTCTCTAGGCTAATATTAAGAAGTTAGAATTTAGTGTTAAGCGTACAAAGTACCTAGGGTTTATTGTTAGTACGGATGGAATTAAGGCCAACCCAGAAAAAATGGCCGTAATTAACCAGTAGACACCCCCACAGACTATAAAGGGGGTATAATTATTTTTAGGTTTCTGTAACTTCTACCGATGTTTTATTAAGAACTATAGTAGGATTGCCTAGCCTCTTAACCGCCTTACTAGGAAAGACCAGCCCTTCTACTTTAATGCTATATATATGCAGGCCTTTAATAAGCTTAAAAAATGGCTGGTATTAGCTCCTCTACTCGCCCACTTTAACCTAGAATGGCCCTTAATGCTAGAAACGGATACCTTAGACAGCGTAATAGCCAGTATTTTTTCCTAGAAGTAACTAGACGGAGAATAGCACCCCGTTATATACTATTTAAAGACTATAATAGATGCTGAGCTAAACTACCATATCTATAATAAAGAAATGCTGGCTATTATCTCTAGCTTTTAGCACTGGCGTACGCAGCTAGAGGGGACCCCTAAGCCTATTAAGGTAGTTTTAGATCACAAGGCCCTAGAATACTTTATAATAACCAAGGCTCTTACGGCCCAATAGGTATGCTAGGCGGATATTCTATCTTAGTTTAACTTCTTAATTATATATAGACTAGGCGCTATAAACCGTATGGATGCTCTTATAAAGCGTAAATAGGACCTAGGTAACTAGATAGCTACAAAGATCTTATTATAGACCTAGATACTACTATAACCAGAGTACCTTAACCCCCAGATACAGGCAGAACTAAGTATAGACTTCTTGGGCGCTAAGATATATCCTATTAACCCCTTAGGATTTAATCTTATTAATAAATTGCTATAGATAAACTGTATAGCCTCTTCTCTATAGGAGTACCGTAAGAAGGCAAAGAATATTACCAGCCCCTAGTCCCTTAAAAACAGATTACTTAAGCATTAGGAACGGCTAGTAGTAGCAAAGAAATAGAACTTATGGACTCGGCTTATTACTAAAGCACATACCTAGGTCTCTACGGCCTACCCTAAAAAGAATAAGACCCGCAAAATTATTAGTAACTGATATTACTAGCCCGGAATAGTTATAGATATTAACCGCTATATACAGAACTGCAATAACTGCCATAGGTCTATAATTCCGCAAGATAAGACCCTAGGACTATTAAAGCCACTCCCAATACTAGAACGCCCCTAGCAGCATATCTCTATAGATTTTTATAAGCTGCCTACAAACCGTGACGGATATGATATGGTAATGATCCTAGTTAACCGTTTTAGCAAGCGCCCATTCTTAATCCCCTATTACAAGGATATTAATGCTAAGGAGGTAGCCTAACTATACATCTATTATATCTACCGAATTTATGGACTACTAGATACTATTATATCCAACTACAGGCCATAGTTTATATTAGCCTTCTAGAATAAGTTTACTTAGATTCTTAGTATTAAGCTAAAGCTTTTTATAGCATACCACCCCCAGATAAACAGTTAGACAGAGATTATAAATTAATACCTAGACTAGAGACTCCGGCCCTTTATTAACTACTTTTAGGATAACTGGGGCGAACTATTACCCCTAATAAACTACGCCCAGGCAACCCTACCCTATAACTCTATAGGGTTTGCACCTATCCAGCTAGAAATAGGATATTTACCCCATACTAGCTTTAACTGGAATAGACTAGAAGGCCTACAAACCGTACGCGAAAAACTATCTTATAAGGAAGCCTAGCAGTACGCTAAATGCCTAGAAGAAGCCTAGACAGTAGCCTATAAGAACCTAAAAAAGGCCTAGAAATCAATAAAACAGCAGGCAAATAAGCATAGGCGCGAGCCTAACTTTACTATAGACGATAGGGTCTGGGTTACAATAAAGAACTAAAAGATAGAATAGCCTAGCCGCAAGCTAAACTATAAGATGGTAGGACCATATAAGATCCTTAATAAAGAAGGCAACTTGTATAAGGTTAAGCTCCCAGACTTAATTAAGGTTTACCCTGTCTTTTCACCGGATAAGCTATAGAAGGCTGCAAATAACCCACTACCTAGATAAAAGAATAAGCCTCCCCTGCCAATTTAAGTTAATAGTAACGATAAATAGGAAGTTAATAAAATACTAGCCTATAAACTAGTATAAGAAACGCTACGATACCGTATCTAATAGAAAGGCTATAATTTAGACCTAACCTAGTACCCTACCTAGAACTTTATAGGCTGCCCCTAGAAGCTTAAAAAATTCTATAACTAATACCCTAATAAACCTAGACCCCCGAAGTACCTTAACAAGTAGATAGAGTGCTAGTATAGCGAAGATAATAGGCTGCCTATTAAGCATAAGGATAAGAATACCCCATGGACATAATACGGATATATAAAGCCTAAGGGCAGGCTTTTTTAGAGGGGGGGGTAATGTTACAGCGCTGGTGGAAAACGGTGGATCTTAGCAGATATGGATTATAGTAGACGTAAGTTACGTGACTTAAGGACCGCATAAAATATCAAGCAGCGCTGCTATTCTTCTCCTTCCTTTCTCTAGCTTTAGATCCTTGTTTATAGACAATCCAATTATATAGGCTTGCGCGTCCTTCTTCCCGTGCTTATGCCTCGATTGACTGAGTTGCTAACACTCCAGCGTTGGTCCAACTAATATTGTATTATAGAAGATGGTTTCCTAGCGTTTTTTTATGCTCTACTTTAGCTCCTTTCTCTTTCTTACTATTATCTTTGCTAGCCTCTTACGCGTCTCCCTTCCTCCTCTATATAGGCCTGGGCCCTAACGCAGCACTATTCTTCTTCTGCTTTCTTTACCTATTTCTCTAATATCTCTTCCCTGCTTTAGGGTTGTTGGTTTATTCTCCTATAAGGCGCCCTAGGGTCCCTCTATAGTTTATTTAGGCGTGTCTTAATATACTTTATAATATTAGAGTTACGTTTACTTTACACCCTTTACATTACAGCGGCTTTAATATATAGTTATAGGGGGGGAATATTGGCTTCCTTCTTAAGCAGTAATGTGGCTGTTCGCTTATACCCGCCTATTATGCTCTAGAGGCAGGCTATTTGGACCTTTTAAAGTGGTTTAAGAAGTAATTTAGGGGGGCCCTTTTTAGTTTCTCTAATAGCCCAAACACTGGATCTATATGTTATAGTTAGCCGGACAACTACTATATATAGTAGGCGTAACCTCTGGAAGCATGGACCCTATATAAAATTAACAATCCTAAATAATATAATATACTATGCTTGGCCCTTATAGGCCGCTTATACCGCATATACGCTCTACTAGAGCTTACTGTTTACCTATACTCCTAATACCCTTAGGCCCTAAACTAGTTGACCCCTAAAGCCTTAGATATAGATTATATGCTAGAGATCTGCAGATTAATTATATTTTCTTATAAAATAGATTAGCTGGTATTTCTCTAGTAAGAATTAGACTCTATATTATCTTACCTATTTTATATAGGTATTATAGGCTTTTTCTAGTATTCTATAGTTCTCTGCGGCTGTTAACCCATATATAATTAGGTTTGTGTCGTTAATAAAGCCTATCCCTAGGTCGCCCCTTCCTTAAAGGTGTTAAGTAAGTTGCTTATAAAGAAAAGGAAGAGTATAGGCAAAAGAGGTAATCCTTATAGTATACCTATTATAACTGCGATGGGGGGGCTCTAGTATCCGCTAAAGACTAATAATATCTCTTTCTAGCCTATAAACCCTTAAATAAATTATATAATCCATTCTGGGAAGCCCTTTGCCCTAAGGATATATAGAAGGCGCTTATAGGGTATATTATTATAGGCGCCACTAATATCTAGGCTAAGTATTAATACTATAAAGTCCTTGCGCATAGCCTATGCAGTTTTAATAGTAGTAGTAAGTAGTGTAAGTGCTAATAGTATTAAGCGATTCTTTCTTACCCCTATTTGGCTTTATAGTAGTAGGGCGTATTTCTCTGCCGTATCTACTATATAGTCCGCTATAACCTTTTCTAAGATCTTGCTTAGGGTGTTTTCTAAAGTAATAGGGCGGTAGCTTCCTAGGATTAAGTAGTCTATTTTATCTTCTTTTTATAAGATAACCATCGTTATAGATCTTCTAAGTTACGGGTAGTAGCCTATTACAAAGTATGCTTTAGCTATATCTATAAGCTAAGGTGCTATAAGTGGACCATAGGTCTTTAAGGCTTTGTTTAGGATCCTATCTGGTCCTAGTACTATATTGTTTAAGAGGCGACTAATAGTTCTAGCTATTGCTTTGGTTATTATATCGCTGTTAACCCTTAGGCAAGTTACTAGTGTTTTACTAGTAATATTACTAAGGTCTACTAAAGCTAGTTAGGGGAAAAATCTTTCTATAAGGATCTTTACCTTCTTATTATTATTACTTATAGCCTATAGTTCGCCTACTCTTTATAGGGGTAGTAGGTGTAAGTCTTTTACTAGGTATCCCACCTTTTTTTTTTTTACCTATCTTGCTATGGTCCAAAGGCCCTTATTATAGGGGATACTTAGGTTAGTAGTATATTTATTTATAAACCGTCTCTAGTTATTTCTTGCTTCTTTTTTTAGGGTATTCTTTAGCTGGTTTCTTATATCTTTGTATTATCTCTTATCTTTAGGGTTATAGCTACTTATATATTTCCTTCTTGCTTGTTATTAGCTAGCTATAAGAACCATATATTATACAAATTATACGTATCGCGTATAAGGGCCTAGTTTTAAGACTAGGCAATGCTCTTCTAGCCTATTTTTAATTACTACCTAGATCCTTTCTAGTCTTTAGTTAATTTTTTTAGGGGTAGCTAATAAGCCTCGCTTATTTAGTATTAGGTGGATTTCTTCTAGGTCTTAAAGTTATTATTTAACTATATTAAGGAAACTGTCTATTTTAAGCTTCCTTATTGCGTATCTTTTACTATTTAGTTGCGCCTTAATATCCAAATCTAGCTATATCTAGATGGGGATATAGTCTAAGGTAAGTGCCTATTTTTCTTTAGGGATGCACCTTTTAAGTCTCTAGTATAGGCCATTGTCTATAAATATAAGGTTAATTATACTTCTGGCGGTGCCTTATTACCATATAATTGCTCCTAGGAGAGTGGCTAGCTTAAGGCCCTAGATATCTATAGCTCTTAGTAAGTACTCTACCTATTGTTTAGCAGCAATATAGATACCCCCCTACCACGGGTAGTAGAGGTTTATATCTCCTAATAGAATAGACTTTATGCCTTTGGTTTCTAGTAAGCTTATTACTAATATAATATTCTCTATTTGTGGGACCCCTTTAACCCTAGGGTTATATATATTAATAATTTATACCAGTCCCCTATATGTCTAGATTGCTATAACTGCAATATCTAGGTTAACTGCTTGCTATAACTATAAAGATAGGCTAACAGCCTTACTAATTATAAAGCATATATATATAGCTGCTTTTAGTTCGTATAGGAGCTAGAATCCTTAGGGGCAGTATATTAATTATATATAGGTATTATAATACAGCTCTTATATAGTAAGGATATAGTGTTTCTCTAGGTTTAGACTATCTAGTAGGGGCCTTACAAGGCAGTGGTTTGTATTGCCGCAGTTATACTATATAATAGATAGGTAGCGGACCCCTAGTAAGGGTTATTTAACTTTTCTTTATTCTTTACTTCCTCTATTTCTACTTTCTTTAAAATTTTTAGAACTTCTATCTCTTATATCTATACCCTGGTCGCTACTTATTTTATATAGGGCTTTCTATTCCCATATCTTGTATTCCTACTAGCACTTCTATATCCAAATCTATTATCGTCTTTAGTTCTTCCCCTGGTCTTACTAGTTAGCTTTATACCCTTTATAGGTTGGCTATAAATATTAGATTTACCGCATTTAGTCTAATTTTTAATTATCCTAGTTTTAAGCTTGCTGTAGCTGTCTATAGGGGTCTTTCTATAGGGCGTTCTCTCCCTTGTGTCCCCTATAACCCTTATATCCCTATTTGGTCTAGTAATATTGCGCGGCATCGCTCCTAGCCCGTTAAGGCTTGGGATGGCTGGCCTAGCCCCCTAGTATTAAAGGTAGGGAATACTAGGAAGGCACCTACATCCCCCTAGCTTATTACCTATTATTTCTATTTATATAACCTAGCGTGTAGTTATTTCTATAGCTATTAAGCCCTTACCCTCCATTTTCTGTATTTAATACAGTCTACTCTCTCCCATGCTTTATATATGCTTTGGTAATAGTTTGTGTATTTTATTTAGTCTTAATTTAAGTAGTGTCTTATATTATAGGGGCCTACATAGTGGCCGTAGTACACCTATGCTGCGTATATAGATTAGGTGTGTCCCTATTATATATAGCAATAGCATTATTCTAGGCGTAGTTTGTAGTTATAAAGCCTTATATTATATATAAGGCTATTTATAATTATTTCTTTTTAAATAAGGAGTTTTTACATTCCTAGTGTATATATACTAATAATAAGGGAGCTATATATTTAACTAGCGTCTCCCTAGCAAGTCTCTACTCTTATTGTTCTTATTATATACTTAGATTATATTTTCCTATTAAAGCTATTAGATTTGGATAATCTTAAGTCCTAGTATAAGGCATTCTATATATTTTACTATCTTCTATATAGTTACTATATTATTCGCCTGGCGTCCCTTTTCTACCCTAAGGCTTATAGAAACCGCTAGGACTTTAACTAAGTAGTCTTTATAAAGCACTTTTATGCTAATATATTCTCCTAGCCTATCCCCTACCATTATAGCTCGTTTCTTTGCCTATTAGTCCTTTAGGGTGACTCTAATATCTCTACTTCTTAGGTGTTAGACTATAACGGCGTTATAGACTTTTTTATAAATTTTTATAAGGACTTCTATTTTTAATTGTCCCTTAAGCCCCTCTACTTTTTCTATATTTAGTTATATTATAATTATATACCTAGTTATTATCTTAAGGGGGTTAGGTTCCCTATGCTATAAAAGCATAGCTATAGTGGCCTAGATACGGTTTGCTAGTAAAGAGGGGTTTTATTTATTTTTAATTTTGCTTAGCCGTTAAAGGATTTAATTAAGGGATTGCTAAAGAGGCGCCTAAGGAATACTAAACTGGCGGAGCTATTCTACTAGCTATATTAGTTTGTTATAGCTAACGGTTACTCCCCTATAATTATAGATACTAGACACGTCTAATAGGCTTTATATTTTATTAGATGCCTTCTTAATAAATATATTTTCGCTTTATAGTATAGTATTTACCCATTCTTATTATAGAGGGCTATTACTAGGCGTGATTCTAGCGGTTGCGCGTAAGTATAAACCACTGTCGTTTGATATATGCCTCCTCTATAATATAGGCATCTTAGGGGGATTCTCTAGGTGTTTTTCAAGGTTCTTTTTGGTTGGTTTTGGTCTTTTTAGGCTAGGTACAGTAAGAGCTCCTAAAAATTCCTTCTATAAATATCTCCTATCGCTTTATATATATATATATAATTTATTAAGTTTTTTAACAACTTTTGATTTTATATAAATAATAATAAAATAATAATAAAATGATAAGTTTTTTAAACTTATATAATTACTATATAATAAACTAAACTATTTATAATATATAAACTGTATAATTATATAACATATAAGAAAAGTTCAATTTTTAGTTTAATTTTATAAAAAAATATTAAAAATATTTATATATTGCATAATTTTACAGTTTTTATATTGTAAATAGTTTAGTTTATTATATAGTAATTATAGATTACCCCTTATATATCTTAACCTTAGAGCTCTATTTTTGAATTTTAAACTAAAATAACATTGTGAAAAAAGGAGCTCTTGCTGCACCCAGCCCAAAAAGACCAAAACCAACCAAAAGAACCCTAAAAATCACCCAGAGAATCCCCCTGAGATGCATATATTATAGGGAAGGCACACATTAAACGATAGTGGTTCGCACTTATGTGCAACCGCTAGAACTACGCCTAGTAATAGCCCTCCACAACAAAGACGGGCGAATACTATACTATAAAGCGGAAATACCTCTATTAAGAAAGCATCTAATAAAATATAAAGCCTATTAGACGCGTCTAGTATCCAGAATTATAGGGGAGTAACTATTAGCTATAATAAACTAATATAGCTAGTAGAATGGCTCCGCCAGTTTAGTAAACCTTAGACGCCCTTTTAGTAAACCCTTAATTAAATCCTCCAACAGCTAAGTAAAATTAAAAATAAATAAAACCCCCCTTTACCAGCGAACCGCACCTAGGCCGCTATAGCTATGCTTTTATAGTATAGGGAACCCACCCTCTATAAGATAATAACCGGGTATATAATTACAATATAACTAAACATAGAAAAAGTAGAGGGGCTTAGGGGATAATCAGAAATAGAAGTCCTTATAGAGATTTATAAAGAGGTCTATAACGCTGTTATAGTCTAACACCTTAGGAGCGGAGACATTAGAGTTACCCTAAAGGACTAATAGGCAAAGGAATAAGCTATAAGGGTAAGGGACAGGCTAGGTAAACGTATTAGTATAAAAGTACTCTATAAGGATTACCTAGTTAAAGTCCTAGCGGTTCCTATAAGCCTTAGGGTAGAAAAGGGACGCTAAGTAAATAATATAGCAATTATACAGGAGATAGTAAGACAAATAAAACGCCTTATTTTAGGACTTGAGATCACCCAAATCTAATAGCTTTAATAGGAAAATGTAAACTAAGCATATAACAAGAATAATAAGAGGATATAAGGGTTGCTAAAGACTTGCTAGGGAGACGCTAGATAAACGCATAGCTCCCTTATTGTCAGTATATATACACTAGGAATGCAAAAACTCCTTATCTAAAAAGGAATAATTATAAATGGCCTTATATATAACACAAGACTCTACAACTACAGACTACGCCTAGAACAATGCTATTGCTATATATAATAGGGACACACCCAAACCACATACGTAGCATAGGTGTGCTGCGGCCACTATATAGGCCCCTATAATATAAGACACTACTTAAACTAAGACTAAATAAAATACGTAAACTGCCACTAAAGCACACATAAGGCGTAGGAGAGAGAAGACTATATTAAATATAGAAGACGGAAGGTAAGGGCTTAATAGCTATAGGAATAACTATATGCTAGGTTATATAAATAGAAACAACAGGCAATAAGTTAGGGGGATATAGGTACCTTCCTAGCGTTTCCTACCTTTAGTAATAGGGGGCTAGGCCAGCTATCCCAAGCCTTAACAGGCTAAAAGTGGTGCCGCGCGATATTACCAGACCAAATAGGGACACAAGGGTTATAGGGAACACAAGGGTTATAGGGAACACAAGGGTTATAGGGAACACAAGGGTTATAGGGAACACAAGGGTTATAGGGTATACAAGGGAGAGAACGCCCTATAGGAAGACCCCTATAGATATCTATAATAAGCTTAAAACTAGGACAATTAAGAATTAGACTTAATGCGGTAAATATAACATTCGCAACCAACCTATAAAGGGTATATAGCCGACTAGTAAGATTAGGGGAAGAACTAGAGATAATAACAGATTTAGATATAAAAGCACTAGTAGGAACACAAGACATAGAAATAGAAAGCTCTATACAAAATAAGTAGCGACTAGGGTGTAAATATAAGAGACAAAAGTTCTAAATATCCTAGAGAAAGTGGAAATAGAAGAAGTAAGGAATAAAGAAGAGATAAAGGACCCTTACTAGGGGTCCGCTACCTATCCATTATATAGTATAACTGCGGTAATATAAACTACCATCTTATAAGGCCCCTACTAGACAGTCTAGACCTAGAGAAATACTATATCCTTACTATATAAGAGCCGTATTATAATACCTATATATAATTAATATACTACCCCTAAGGATTCTAGCTCCTATATAAACTAAAAGCAGCTATATACATATGCTTTATAATTAGTAAGGCTATTAGCCTATCCTTATAGTTATAGCAGGCAATTAACCTAGATATTGCAGTTATAATAATCTAGATATATAGGGGACCAGTATAAATTATTAATATGTATAACCCTAGGGTTAAAGGCATCCTATAAATAGAGAATATTATATTAGTAATAAGCTTACTGGAAACCAAAGGCATAGAGTCTATTTTATTAGGAGATATAAACCTCTACTACCTATAGTAGGGAGGTATTTATATTGCTGCTAACTAATAGGTAGAGTGCCTACTAAGAGCTATAAACATCTAGGGCCTTAAGCTAGCCACCCCCCTAGGAGCAATTATATAGCAATAAGGCACTGCTAGAAGTATAATTAACCTTATATTTATAGACGAAGGCCTATATTAGAGACTCAAAAGGTGCAACCCTAAAGAAGAATAGGCACTTACCTTAAACCATATCCCTATCTAGATATAACTAGATCTGGATATTAAGGCGCAACTAAATAGTAAAAGATACGTAATAAGGAAGCTTAAAATAGACAGTTTCCTTAGTATAGTTAAATAATAACTTTAAAACTTAGAAGAAATCTACCTAATACTAAATAAGCGAGGCCTATTAGCTACCCCTAAGGAAATTAACCAAAGACTAGAAAGGATCTAGGCAGTAATTAAAAATAGGCTAAAAGAGCACTACCTAGTCTTAAAACCAGGCCCCTATACATAATACGCGTGGTCTATATAATGCGTGGTTCTTATTACTAGCTAATAACGAGCAAGAAGGAAATATATAAGCAGCTATAACCTTAAAGATAAGAGATAATACAAAGATATAAGAAACTAGTTAAAGAATACCCTAAAAAAAGAAGTAAGGAATAACTGGAGACGGTTTATAAATAAGCACACTTTTAACCCAAGCCTCCCCTATAATAAGGGCCTTTGGGCCATAGTAAAATAGTTAAAGAAAAAGGTAGGGCGCCTAGTAGAAGACTTATACCTACTACCCCTATAAAGAGCAGGGGAAATACAGGCCACTAATAATAATAATAAGAAGGCAAGGATTCTTATAAAAAGGTTCTTCCCCTAACTAGCTTTAGCAGACCTTAGTAATATTATAGGTAAAACACCAGTAACTTACCTATAGGTTAATAGCGATATAATAATAGAGGAAATAGCCAGAACTATTAGCCGCCTTTTAAATAATATAGTACTAGAACTAGATAGAATTCTAAATAAGGCCTTAAAAACCTATAGACCACTTATAGCACCTTAGCTTATAGATATAGCTAAAGTATACTTTACTATAGGCTACTACCCGCAACTTAGAAGATCTATAACAACGGTTATCCTATAAAAAGAAAGTAAAGTAGATTACTTAATTCCAAGAAGCTACCGCCCTATTGCCTTAAAAAACACCCTTAGTAAAATCTTAGAAAGGGTAATAGTAGTGTCAGTATACTCGCTTTATCAACGTCCACGAATATCACTTATAGTGGTACGTATGCGGTGTTGAAGTTGGTAGTTAATTGTTATCTAGAAGTAAGGGGTTGCTCCAAGGTCAGGTTAGCTAGCCTCGCTTCGTGGTCTCATAACCACGTTACATAACTAATATTCCGACACTAGAGCAACTCTAAAAAGAAGGCTAATCTACACTCTAAAGTTAAGTTTACTTCTAGACTATTTGTAATGTATACGCAATAGCTTCTACACTCCTTTTATAGGTCCGTAATTATATAACCCGTATTACGGCTTATATAAATGTCTCTAAACCAAAGCCTGTAAAATACTGTATTACGGAGATACTACGCTAAGGAAGAGAAGAAGAAGAAGAGTTATTAGGGGTAGTAGGTTAATATATCGCGAGGGCCGCTAAGGCGCTAGTGGTAAGCGAGCTAATAGCGATTTTCTATGCCGGGCATGGAAAATCTTAATTGGTTAGTTAAATTCAGGGTCCGCACTATTACAATTAGTTACCTAACGCTAAGCTAAATCTAAGTTCGTTCGTTTAACCCATCCTATAACTTATAGGTTAATTTAGTTTATATTAATAAGCCATTAAAGAGCTGCGCAGGGTTTTCCCTTTATTATAGCGTTAGTAGGGTTGGCCTCTCCATTAATCTATTTCACCTCCGTAATCTGTCTCCGTTTATAGGCTTACCGGAGGCACATTATATTAATCATTAGGCGTTTTTCTTGGGTGGTTCCAAGTCGTACTAGACAGTTATATAAGGACTTAGAGTTAGTGCAAAGCATAAGTAGAAGGTTGATTTGTAGGATCTTATCTACTGTAGACTTAATCACAACGCCGATATTAAAGCCGTGGGCTGTGCCGTAGAGTTTAGAAGCTAGTACGCTTTAAGTAACTCTTTTGCACTTAACTAAGCTCTAATAGACGATATTGGCCTTCTTTATAGCATTAGCTAGTACAAGGACGTAGCCGATCTACAAAGAGAGGTCCTTATTATTAGTAAATAACGCGTCCGTAAATACCAGTAGCTATAGGGTTTTAATATCCAACTTAATAAACTTAAGACCTCTATTAGCGTTCTCGATTTGCTAGTTTAGATACTTATTTAACTATTTTACGTCTTTCTTATTAGGGTTAATTACCTAGGCGGTAAAGGATAAATTAAATAAGGCTTTTAGCTGGTATACTAAAGTGATATATGCACCTCTAGCACGTTAAGCAATATACTAGTCCTTTGGAGTTAAGGTTCTTATAGCTCCTCTTAATTCTATACTCATGGCAAGCTTAGTGCTAATTGTACTAAGGTTTATATATTGTTGTTTCTAAGTAAGTATAGTACTCCCGTTAATTAGTAGCTGAATAACTCTACCATTAAACTTAATGGGCGTATTAACGGTAAGTTGTTCCCGTTCCTTAGCTATAAACTTGGCCTTATGCAGCTTGTTTTACTCTGCGTTTATAAAGGTCTTATCTACCAGGAATAGAGTATTATTAGTTTATAGGCCTATAATACCAAAGGGTTTGTTACTCTGTAGGAGGTAGGGGTTGTATGTAGACTAGTCTATATGCAACTGTTAGATGTAATATGAGTAATATATCTTAAACTAGTGGTTACCAGCTTCCGGTACTTTATAGAGTGGTTTTATAACCTTTAGAACGGAGGCCTTGTCAATCCTAAGTTACTTAATTAGCAGATGCGGAGGTCATACGTAGAACTCTTAATTTAGTGTAGTAGTTGATTATACGTAGGCCTATAAAATATCTTAGAGGTAAAGTCGTGCCTATAGAAGCTTTATAGCGGCAATATAGAGAATTAGTTGTTGGCTAACTTGTTAAATAGTTAGTAATTAGGTAAGAACCAGTTCCTTTTCTAAGTTATTATAAGCTTGCATGACTAGTTAGGATTTCTTAAAGGCTTTATTAGTTCCCTTATTCTTAATCTTATTAATAAATTGCGAGTTAAAGAGTTATACGCCTTGTAGTATATCTATAAGTCTTATAATCTTGAAAACTCCCTTCTTAAGTAGACTAGTAAGCTCCTTCTGTTAGAAGGCGCTAAATTGGGTACTAAATTAACTGTCATCCTATAGGTAGATGGTGATATCAGTTATAGCTATAAGTAGAGGGTATTTGCGAGTGCGTCCTCTACCTCGTTTTAGGGGTTATTGCTAAGCTTTAGTAGGTCTCTCTAAGACAGTCTTAAAAAGGGCTAACCTAAGTAGAGGTTTAGGTGGTAATTCTAGTCTAACAATTTGCTCCTGCAATTTAGTTGCTTAAAGGTAGGGTTTTACAACTATAGATTAGAAGGCTATAGGTCCGCTAAATAGCTTAACAGTATATATTTCACCCTTAATGGTAAGTAAGGTAAATAGCCTATCCTAATAGCCGCTTTGGCCAGTGTTTCCTTCTCTCTAGACCAAAATAGGTGAGTTTAGTGGGAGATTATAAATCGCATTAGTATTGGGTCCGTTTCGCATATTTAGCGTGTTGGCGATCTGTCGTTTAGCTTGTAGCTTCTATATCTCTACTATAGCCTTTTTGATTACGGCAGCGCGTTATATAACGGTGGGGAATAGTGCATTAGATTTAACCATTTGGGGGTAGGCTCTAAAGACTAGAAGTATAGGAACTAGTCCTTTAGGGCTAGCTAAATTGTTAATTGCTTTAAACGCTATTTAGAGTCCCATCTCCTTATTAATATTGGGGATTTCAGTTATAATAATCTGGTAGGCTCGCCGTAATAGATTATAGTAGCGCTCTACTATTCTAATAGAGTTATATGCTTTAACCAGTACTCCCTTTATACTAATTCCTATAATGGTAGTGTATTGCTTAAATTCCTTACTAATAAAGTTCTTTCTGGCGTTGTGGGTAATTAGGTCTAGTGGCCCTAGGTAGATATTAATCTAGCATATCCATAGAACATTTTATATGTATTTAGCGCTAATGTCTTATAGCCATCTACTAGCTTGGAATTGCGTTCCTTTATTAATAACGTATAGGAGGGGTAATCCGCTAATGTATATAATGTTAACAATAATATTGTAGTTAAAATTAACGTTGTTTTATAGGGTAAAGCGGAATCTGCCTAGTGATTTACTAAACTTCTAATAGTGGTGGCAGAACTTGGTTAGTTGCTTAATGGCCATTCTATTAGTTTTATGGCCAGTATGGTAGAGTAGCTTTTGCAATTTCTCAACTAAGGGATATCTAAATTGGTGATATAGGCGCCGTAGCTCTATATCTGTTAAGTAGTAGGGGTTCGCGTTAAAGGATTTAGATAAATATAACTATAGTAATAAGCTCTATAGGAGAAATAGGTGGCCAAACTGTCGCACTACTGGCACTTTTTTGGTGTAAGTGATAACAACGTTTCTAAGGTTATTGTAGTAGATTTAGAGTCTGTCTATATCCGCTAAATAGAGTAAGAAGGGGGTATCTATATAGATAATATAAAACTATATCTTGCCTATAGGGGTAACAACATCTGTAGTTTTAATGGAGATAGCAATTCTAATACCAAACTACACGTTAACTTGTTCTTTGGTTAAGGTATTAAGTCTTACAGATTGGTCCGCGTTCTATAGTGTCTGGAATTATCCGTAACCGGCCATAGACTTCTTTAACGCACTAGTATTGATTATAATTCCCATAAATATTGTGGAAGTATAGCGTGAAATGGTGGTTATTATATTATAGTTAAATGGGTCAGTTTCCGTAGTAGGTTCCATAGAGGTTGCAGTAAGTAAATAAGCGCAAGCCTTGTTGGCTAGTTTTACGCTTATAGAGGTTGCTTTGTCTGTAGTAAGAGTCCCAAATAATATAAGGTAGTAGCCGTTAGGGTCTTCTAGTTCTTCCTTACTATTATTGTTATTAGTATTTTTATCAGCGTCTATATCTAGTATAAGAGCTTTAAAAGTCTTATTGCACTTATTGTCGTCGTCTCCTTTATAGTAGATAGTATATTGTCTAAAGCGTTCTTTAAAGTTACTATTGCGGCCCTTGCTATTGTTAAAACGTCTTTTATACTTATTTCTAGAATGGTTCTGCTTCTCCTCTATGTGTTTCTATAAGCGGCAGCTCTCCTTTTAGCAAATATAGCACTTGGTCTTTAGGGACCTAATAGTGTTTTGTCTATAGGAGCGGGTTTGATTACGGTTGTTATGGATGTCACGGCGGTATATGCAATCCGTAAAGTAGGCTCCTTAAGACGGTCTTATTAAGGCCTAGAAAGGGTATTCCTTCTCCTATATAACTATAGAAGATTATAGCTTGCTAATTAACTAGGAGAGGTCTTTAGAAGAGTTAGAAATGGTAATACGGCATACTAGTACTCCTTGGTAAGCGGTAACTAGCTTATTCGTAAAAAAGAGGTCTGTATAAAATTCTAGGTATAATCTATAGCGATGTTTTAAGAGCTTATTAAGGAGTAGTTAGAAACTCTAATAGATTTGCTTATTAGGGTTCTCGTTAATAATTCCTTAGAAGTTGGTAGCGTTCTATTTAGTAAGGTTTCTCCAATAGTACTCTGGTCCTTTAAAGAAGTAACGCATATAGTTGCATGCCTTAGTGAATAATCTAGTTAAAAGGCTGCTATTATAGTAGTGATCCTAAGCAAGTCCCTTTAGTATAAGTTAGGAATGCAGTTATATAGCCTTTAGGAGGTAGACTAGCTCTCTTATAGATATTATAGAAGATAGTCAACTTAAAGTCAAAGCTATTACTTACTCTATTGTACTTCTAGTCGTCTGTGTAGATCTTAGCGATAGTAGCTGCCTCTTTGCTATATATAGGCAGGTGCATAGCAGGGTCAGTATTGGCAGTACTAGGGTGAAGATACTGGGCAGGAGGAGCACCAGATAGGGTAGGAGCGGTTACTAAAGGGAGGGTAGAGGCAGTTGCCGTAGGCAATAATTACTGGTTCTGCGTCTATAGGAGTTAAGTGAGGAGGGTAAGTAGTTAATCCTAGGTAGAGGTAGGTGCAGCTTGCTGTTAGGTGGCAGTTGGTGCAGTTTGCTGGGGTATAGATACAACAGCTAGTTAGGGTGTTATAGGGGTAGGTATTTGCGTTCTAGGTATTGTAGCTATAGCTATAGGCTAAATTGCAGGCGTTAGAGGTAGTAGAGGTAGTTAATAATTTACAGGCGTCGGTACTGTGTGGGAAGGTAATAGGCTATAGGGGGGGGTTGTAGGAACTAAAGAGGCTATAACTAATGGGGTTATAGCTTAATTTAATATTAGAGCTATTTATATTAAGTTAAGTTATTCTTATAGTGCTACTATAATTATAGGGCTGACTTCCTTAAGAGCTCCTATAATTTCCTTATCTGTCTATTCGTGAGGTTCCTCTTCTGTAAGGACATTATATAGAACCTTATAAAGTGGGTATCTATTGCTGTGTGTGGCGACATATACTCCTCTTTGGAGTAGGTAAGTATGGAGCTTTACTCTAGTAACAGAGCGTATCTTTCTAAAGTCCTTAATAGTAAAGCCTTCAAATTCTTCTTGGAATAGCGACCGTAGTATATAATCCGTAAAGTTCTTATATGTATACTTATAGATTTTCATTTCCATATATTCTTCCAGGTCTTCCTCTAAGGCAGTTGCTACATTAATCCTGTAACTATGTCTGGCGATTCTCTCCTTCTATTTAGGATCCATCTTATTGTGCAAAGCAGTGTACTAGTCCTTGTGTATATTTAGTTTAAGGTTAAGGTTAAGGTCAAGGTTAAGGTTAAGGTCGTTAAGGTAAGGGTGTTAAGGTAAGGGTGTTAAGGTAAGGGTGTTAAGGTAAGGGTGTCAAGGTAAGGGTGTTTTGGGTATATACGTCCTTTATAGCCATTGGGCCTATAAAGTTCTTAGCAAGATTACTATTCTCTCAGCAATCTGTTGTATTGGCTGTAAGGCCAGTATAAATTCTCTTAAGCTTAAGGGAGGTTGCAATCTTCTCTAAGTAAAGATACAATTCTCTAGGCGATCTAACGCGTTAGCAGTTAAGCTGATACGTAGTCTTGAGCTTTAAGGGTGATGTAGCTTTCTCCTTTAACTAGAATAGATAAGGCTAGGCGATCCGTGTACTGTTTCCAGTACGGTTCTCAAGCTCTAGCTTATTGCGTATTTCCTAATCTATACGTCTACTAATTAGTGTCGGTATACTCGCTTTATCAACGTGCACGAATATCACTTATAGTGGTACGTATGCGGTGTTGAAGTTGGTAGTTGATTGTTATCTAGAAGTAAGGGGTTGCTCCAAGGTCAGGTTAGCTAGCCTCGCTTTGTGGTCTCGTGACCCCGTTACATAACTAACATTCCGACAAGTAGACTATATAGTAAATATAGCTAAGGAACACGCCCTATTACTATAAAGTTAAATAGGGGTAAGAAAGAACCGCTTAACACTATTAGCACTTATACTACTCGCTACTACCATTAAGTCTATATGGGCGATATAAAGGGACTTTATAGTATTAATACTTAGCTTAGATATTAGTGGTGCCTATAATAATATACCCTATAAGCGCCTCCTATATATCCTTAGGGCAAAGGGCTTTTTAGAATAGATTATATAATTTATTTAAGGGTTTATAGGCCAGAAAGAAATATTACTAGTCTTTAGTGGATACTAGAGCCCCCCTATTATAGTTATAATAGGAATACTATAAGAATTACCCCTCTTGCCTATACTCTTCCTTTTCTTTATAAGTAACCTACTTAACTTCTTTAAGGAAGGGGTAACCTAGGGAATAGATTTTATTAATAATATAAACCTAATTACATACGGCCTAATAGCCGCAGAGAATGATAGAACACTAGAGAAAGCCTATAACACCTATATAGAATAGGTAAGATAATATAAAGTCCAATTTTTACTAGAGAAATACTAGCTAATTTACTTTATAAGAAAACATAACTAATTTGCAGATCTCTAGTATATAATTTATATTTAAGGCTTTGGGGGTTAACCAGTTTAAGGCCTAAGGGTATTAGAAGTATAGGTAAATAGTAAGCTCTAATAAAGCATATATATATTATAAGCGGCCTATAAGGGCTAAGTATAGTATATTATAATATCTAGGATTATTAATTTTATATAGAGTCTATGCTTTTAAAGGTTACGCCTACTATATATAGCAGTTATCTAGCTAACTATAACGTATAGATCCAGTATTTAGGCTATAGGAGAATCTAAAAAAGGCCCCCCTAAATTACTTCTTAAACTACTTTAAAAGGTCTAAATAGTTTGTCTCTAGAGTATAATAGGTAGGTATAAGCAAACGGCTATAATACTACTTAAGAAAAAAGAAAAAAGAAAAAAAAAATTTAAGAAAAAAGAACACCAAAATCGAGATCCGACCCATACTGTCCTATGGGGGTTCTTTTCCGTCTCATCTTGTCCGCACGGTCAAGCTGAGAGTGAGGATCTCGTCTGTTACTAATGCAGCGGCGTTACATCGTGGCTAAAGGGCGCTTTCAAATGCTCAGTCCTTAACACCATCAGAACAGCAGAGTTTTCGCGGGTCTTGGCGTGCCAAGACTCAAAAAACACCACAGAAGAACAGAGGAATCGTTTTAAAAACTACCCAACGTCTCTCTACCTAGACGACCGATCTAGGGCCACAAGCCAGCGCTTATACTTGCTGGCAGAAGCGATAGGTCTAAGGGGACGATAGGGCACCTCTATACTTATTCTGCTCTAAGACTACTACGGCAGTAAGGGCACAGGAAGAATCTCAACACCATTAACCACATTTAGCAACGTTAATCCACCTATTAACAAGGCAACGTTAATCCTACGACGTTAATCCTATAATGTTAATTCTCTGGAACAGACCTGAAACGGACCTGGAACGGACCCACGGGATAGGCTGGAACGGACTTAGATACAGGTGTTGGTTAAGATAAAAGGACAATAAGTTTGGTTAGTAGGCGGCTAAAGGACAATAGCTGCGCGGCGTTAAGTTATTATAGGCCCACGCCTGCAAGACACGGTTGGCCTATTATCGCAAGAGCGTCACAGGTAACGCGAAGCAGCAATAGCTATAGGGCGTAGTATATAATGGCAGCAACGGACAACTCCAGGAACCTTACCCCTTTACTAGGCTCTGACTCCTGGTGGACCTGTCTTAGAAGAAGGATCAACACCTTATTAACAACACTGTCTGTATAGCCTAAAAGGACGGACGCGCGTGTCGGTCTATTTAGGCAGGGGCAGGCTGTAAGGATAGGCTTATAGAGCAAATCAGGTGCACATAGGCAGTGGCTGGTTTTGGTTAGCTAGCTGCTATAGAAGCAGACAGACGTGTAGGCGTCCAAAGTGGAAAACTATAGTAGAGGGCCCTGGCAAGAGGGCCTCTGCAACTCTGCTTTGTATATAACTCTTATAGCTCTATAATACAAATGTATCCTAGACTAAAGAAATGGCCAGAACCATTAGCCGCCTCTTAAACAACACAGCACTAGGACCAGATAGGATCCCAAACAAAGCCCTAAAGACCTATAGACCACTTATAGCACCTTGGCTTGCAGACATAGCCAGAGCATGCTTTGCAATAGGCTACTACCCGCGACTCGGAAGATCCATAACGACGGTCGTCTTATAAAAAGAAGGCAAAGCAGACTACTTAATCCCAGAAAGCTACCGCCCTATTGCCTTAGAAAACACCCTAAGCAAGATCTTAGAAAAGGTTATAGCGGACTATATAGTAGATACGGCAGAGGAACACGCCCTACTACCACAAAGCTAAATGGGGGCAAGAAAGAATCGCTTAACGCTATTAGCACTTATACTACTCGCTACTACCATTAAAACTGCATGGGCTATAAGAAAGGACTTTATAGTATTAATACTTAGCCTAGATATCAGCGGCGCCTATAATAATATACCCCATAAGCGTCTCCTATACATCCTTAGGGTAAAGGGCTTCCTAAAATGGATTATTCAGTTTATTTAAGGATTTATAGGCCAGAAAGAAACGTTACTAGTCTTTAGCAAATACCAGAGCCCCCCTATTATAGTCGTAATAGGAATACCACAAGGATTACCTCTATCGCCTATACTCTTCCTCTTCTTTATAAGCAACCTACTTAACACCTTTAAAAAAGGGGCGACCTAGGGGATAGGCTTCGTCAATAATATAAACCTAATTATATATAGGCCAACAGCCGCAGAGAACTGTAGGATACTAGAGAAAGCCTATAATACCTATATAGAATAGGCAAGACAATATAGAGTCCAATTCTTACTAGAGAAATACCAGCTAATCTATTTTATAAGAAAACGTAACTAATCTGCAGATCTTTAGCATATAATCCATATTTAAGGCTTTAGGGGTTAACCGGTTTAAGGCCTAAGGGTATTAGGAGTGTAGATAGATAGCAAGCTCTAGTAGAGCGCATATACAGCATAAGCGGCCCATAAGGGCCAAGCATAGTATATTGCCATGTCCAGGATCGTTAATTCTATATAGGGTTTATACTTCTAGAGGTCACGCCTACTATATATAGCAGTTGTCCGGTTAACCATGACATATAGATCTAGCATTTAGGCCACTGGAGAAACCGAGAAAGGCCCCCCTAAATTACTCCTTAAACCACTCTAAAAGGTCCAAACAGCCTGCCTTAGGAGTATAATAGGCGGGTATAAGCGAACGGCCATAGTACTGCTTAAGAAGGAAGCCAATATTCCCCCCCTATAACTATATATTGAAGCCAATGCAATATAAAGGGTGTAAAAGGAACGCAACTCTAACGTTATAAAGTATATTAAGACACGCCTAAACAAACTATAGAGGGACCTTAGGGTGCCCTATAGGAGAAGGAACCAACAACCCTAAAGTAGGAAAGATATATTAGGAAAACAGGTAAAAAAAGTAGAAGAAGAATAGTGCGGCGCTAGGGCCCAGGCCTATATAGAGAAGAAAGGGAGACGTATAAGAGGCCAGTAAAGACAACAGTAAGAAAAAGAAAGGAGCCAAAGTAGAGTATAAAAGAGTACTAGAAAACCATCTACCATAATATAATACTGGTTGGACCAACGCTAGAGAGATAAATAGGAGTTAAAGGTATAGAGGTAGACTTAGGTAAGGGGAACCTAAGCTATAGCATAGGTAATACTATAGGGGGTAAATACCTAAGGGCTCTAAGAGGGCCTAATAAAGGCAGAAAATACAATAGCAATACTCTTAAGAACAGGAATAATAGGACTAAAAGATTGGCTTTACTAGGTAGGTATCCCAGTAGGTAGCTTAAGGTATAAATATAGCTGGCCAAAACAGACACTAAAATACGTAATACTATTATACCCCTTATACACCAGCTAAGAAGCAATGCTCTTAGCAGCTGGTATAGAAAACTATAATATACTACTTTTAACACAGAAAGGCCTTAAGGCGGCTACCCGGTAGCTTATTAGCTAAAATATACTAAACCAGTTCTGGGTTGCAAAGGAAATAGTAATAGAAAGTAAAGGGGCGAGTAATAGGCGCCCCCTAATAACTCTACAGGAGTAGAGTATAGTATATAATACTAGCGCGTCTATAGGTTTGTTATAGCAGCAGTAGTTTCTAAGAAGGTTAAAAAGTAAGGTAGTAGAGAACCACTAGTAACTTATAGGTGACTTATAAGCGAGCCCTAAAAGGTAGAGAGATGGATTACAGGGTTTTCTTAAATAGAGTTTTCTCCCTATATGTATATAAGGAGTAGTCCGCGTGGGCCTAACAAAGATCCAAATCAGACGTTAAGCAATAAATAATAATAATAATACTACTTAAGAAGGAAGCTAATATCCCCTCCCTATAATTATATATTAAAGCCGCTATAATATAAAGGGTATAAAGGGAGCGCAACTCTAATATTATAAAGTATATTAAGATATACCTAAATAAACTATAGAGTAACCCTAGGGTGCCCTATAAAAGAATAAACCAATAACCCTAAAGTAGGGAAGATATATTAGAGAAATAGGTAAAGAAAGTAAAAGAAGAATAGTGTTATATTAGGGCCCAGGCCCATATAGAAGAGAAAGGGAGATATATAAGAAATTAGTAAAGATAATAGTAAAAGAGAAAAAGGAGCTAAAGTAGAGTATAAAAGAGCACTAGAAAACTATCTACTATAATATAATACTAGTTAGACCAACACTAGAGAGGTATATAGGAGTTAAAGGTATAAAGGCTATTTTAGGCAAGAGGAACCTAAGCTATAGTATAGTTAATACTATAGGGGGTAAACACCTAAGGGCTTTAAGAAGGCCTAATAAAGGCAAAAAATATAATAGCAACACTCTTAAGAATAGGAATAATAGAACTAAAAGATTAGCTTTACTAGGTAGGTATTCTAGTAGGTAGCCTAAGATATAAATATAGCTGGCTAAGACAGACACTAAAATATATAATACTATTATACCCCCTATATACTAACTGAGAAGCAATGCTCTTAGTAGCTAGTATAGAGAACTATAATATACTACTCTTAATATAAAAAGGTTTTAAGGCGGTTACTTAGTAGCTTATTAGCTAAAATATACTAAACTAGTTCTAGGTTACAAAGGAAATAGTAATAAAAGGTAAAGAGGTAAATATTAGGCGCCCCTTAATAACTCTATAGTAGTAGAGTTAAGTTTACAATACTAGCACGTCCATAGGCTTATTATAGCAGTAGTAGTTCCTAAAAAGGTTATAAAGTAAGATAGTAGAGCACTATAGGTAACTTATAGGCGCCCTATATATAAGTCCTAAAAGGTAGGGAGATAGATTATAGGGTTTTCTTATTTTCTTAAATAGAGTTTTCTCCCTATATATAAATAAGGAGTAGTTTATGTGGGCCTAATAGGGATCCAAATTAGATATTAAGCAATAAATAATTATTATATAGTAATTATATAAGTTTAAAAAACTTATTATTTTATTAAAATTTATATAAAATTAAAAGTTATTAAAAAACTTAATAAATTATATATAATAATTATTTATTACTTAACGTCTAATTTAGATCTTTATTAGGCCCATATAGACTACTCCTTATTTATATATAGGGAGAAAACTCTATTTAAGAAAATAAGAAAACCCTATAATCCATCTCCCTACCTTTTAGGACTTGTATATAGGGCGCCTATAAGTTACCTATAGTGCTTTACTACCTTACTTTATAACCTCCTTAGGAACTACTACTGCTATAATAAGCCTACGGATGCACTAATATTGCAAACTTAACTCTACTACTATAGAGTTATTAAGGGGCGCCTAATACTTACCCCTTTACCTTTTATTACTATTTTCTTTATAACCTAGAACTGGTCTAGTATATTTTAGCTAATAAGCTACTAAGTAACCGCCTTAAGACCTTTTTATATTAAGAGTAGTATATTATAGTTTTCTATGCTAGCTACTAAAAGTATTACTTCTTAGTTAGTATATAGGGGGCATAATAGTATTATATATTTTAGTGTCTATCTTAGCTAGCTATATTTATATTTTAGGCTATTTACTAAAATACCTACCTAGTAGAGCTAATCTTTTAGTCCTATTATTCCTGTTCTTAAAAGTATTGCTATTATATTTTCCGCCTTTATTAGGCCTTTTTAGAGCTCTTAGGTGTTTACCCCCTATAATATTAACTATACTATAGCTTAGGTTTTTCTTGCCTAAAATAGCCTTTATACCTTTAATTTCTATATACCTCTCTAGTATTGGTCCAACTAGTATTATATTATAATAGATAGTTTTCTAATACTCTTTTATACTCTACTTTAGCTTCTTTTTTTTTTATACTATTATTTTTATTAATCTCTTATACGTCTTCCTTTTTTCTCTATATAGGCCTGGGCCCTAATATAGTACTATTCTTCTTTTACTTTCTTTATCTATTTCTCTAATATATCTTCCCTACTTTAGGGTTATTGGTTTATTCTCCTATAGGGCACCCTAGAGTTACTCTATAGTTTATTTAGGCGTGTCTTAATATACTTTATAATATTAGAGTTGCGCTCCCTTTACACCCTTTATATTATAGTGGCTTTAATATATAATTATAGGAGGAGGATATTAGCTTCCTTCTTAAGCAGTACTATAGCCGTTTGCTTATACCCGCCTATTATACTCTAAAGATAAGCTATTTAGACCTTTTAGAGTAGTTTAAGGAGTAATTTAAGGGGGCTTTTTTTGGATTCTCTTATAGCCCAAATACTAGATCTATATATTATGGTTGGCCGAATAACTACTATATATAGTAGGCGTAACCTCTAGAAGTATAGACCCTATATAGAATTAACAATCCTAGATATTATAATATACTATACTTAGCCCTTATAGGCCGCTTATACCGCATATACGCTCTACTAGAGCTTGCTATCTACCTATACTCCTAATACCCTTAGGCCCTAAACTAGTTAACCCCTAAAGCCTTAGATATAGATTATATACTAGAGATCTATAGATTAGTTACATTTTCTTATAAAATAGATTAGCTAGTATTTCTCTAGTAAGAATTAGACTTTATATTATCTTACCTATTCTATATAGGTATTATAGGCTTTCTCTAGTGTTCTACAGTTCTCTACGGCTGTTAGCCTATATATAATTAGGTTTATATTGTTAATAAAGCCTATCCCCTAGGTCGCCCCTTTCTTAAAAGTATTAAGTAAGTTGCTTATAAAGAAAAGAAAAAGTATAGGCAAAAGAGGTGATTTTTATAGTATACCTATTATAACTATAATAGGGGGGCTTTAGTATCCGCTAAAGACTAATAATATCTCTTATTAGCCTATAAACCCTTAAATAAATTATATAATCTATTTTAGGAAGCCCTTTACCCTAAGGATATATAGGAGGCGCTTATAAGGTATATTATTATAGGCGCCACTAATATCTAGGCTAAGTATTAATACTATAAGGTCCTTGCGTATAGCCTATGCAGTTTTAATAGTAGTAGCAAGTAGTATAAGTGCTAATAGTGTTAAGCAATTCTTTCTTACCCCTATTTAGCTTTATAGTAGTAAGGCGTGTTCCTCTACTATATTTACTATATAGTCCGCTATAACCTTTTCTAAGATCTTGCTTAGGGTGTTTTCTAAGGTAATAGGGCGGTAGCTTTCTAGGATTAAGTGGTCTACTTTACCTTCTTTTTATAAGATAACCGTTATTATAGATCTTCTAAGTTATAGGTAGTAGCCTATTATAAAGTATACTCTAGCTATACCTGCAAGCCAAGGTACTATAAGTAGACTATAGGTCTTTAAGGCTTTGTTTAGGATCCTATCTAGTCCTAATACTATATTATTTAAAAGGCGACTAATGGTTCTAGCCATTTCTTTAGTTATTATGTCACTGTTAATCCTTAGGTAAGTCACTAGTATTTTACTAGTAATGTTATTAAGGTCTACTAAAGCTAGTTAAAAGAAAAATCTTTTTATAAAGATCTTCGCCTTCTTATTATTGTTATTTATAGCCTATAGTTCGCCTGCTCTTTATAGGGGTAGTAAGTATAGGTCTTCTACTAGGCATCCCGCCTTTTTCTTTACCTATCTTGCTATAGTCTAAAGGCCCTTATTATAGGGGATGCTTAGGTTAGTAGTATATTTATTTATAAACCATCTCTAGTTATTTCTTACTTCTTTTTTTAGGGTATTCTTTAGCTAGTTTTTTATGTCTTTATATTATCTCTTATCTTTAGGGTTATAACTACTTATATATTCCCTTCTTACTTGTTATTAGCTAGCTATAAAAACTGCGTATTATACGGACTATATATATCGCGTATAGGGGCCCGGTTTTAAGACTAGGTAATACTCTTCTAGCCTATTTTTAATTGCTACCTAGATCCTTTTTAGTCTTCGGTTAATTTCCTTAAGGGTAGCTAATAAGCCTTACTTATTTAGTATTAGGTGGATTTCTTTTAGGTCTTAAAGTTATTATTTAACTATATTAAGGAAACTATCTATCTTAAGCTTCCTTATTGCGTATCTTTTACTATTTAGTTACGCCTTAATATCTAAATCTAGCTATATTTAGATAGGGATATAGTCTAAGGTAAGTACCCATTCTTCTTTAGGGATACACCTTTTAAGTCTCTGGTATAGGCCATCGTCTATAAATATAAGGTTAATTATACTTTTAGCAGTACCTTATTACCACGTAATTACTCCTAGGGGAGTGGCTAGCTTAAGGCCCTAGATATCTATAGCTCTTAGTAGGCACTCTACCTATTATTTAGTAGCAATATATATACCCCCCTACTATAGGTAGTAGAGGTTTATATCTCCTAATAGAATAAACTCTATACCTTTAGTTTCTAGTAAGCTTATTACTAATATAATATTCTCTAAGCATACCTTATTAAACCATATATATATAGCCTAGTATCTCCTATATTTACTCCCTAAATCTAGGACAAGAAACTTTTAGAGCTCTTGTTGCACCTAGCCTAAAAAGACCAAACCAACCAAAAGAACCCTAAAAAACACCCTAATAATCCCCTAAGATGCATGCATTATAGGGGAGGCACAGGTGGAACAATAGTAGTACGCAGTTGCGCGTAACCGCCAAACCCATACCCAACAATAGCCCCCCACAATAACAATAAGAACGGGCGAATACCACACTAGAAAGCGGAAATACCCTAATTAAGAAGGCATCTAATAAAATACAAAGCCTATTAGACACGTTTAGTATCCGGAACTATAGGGGAGCATCTATTAGCTATTACAAACTAATACAGCTAGCAGAATAGCTCCAGTTTAGCGAACCTTAGGCGCCCCTTTAGTAAACCCTTAATTAAATCCTCCAACGGCTAAACAAAATTAAAGATAAATAAAATCCCCCCCTATAGGCGAACCGCACCTAGGCCGCCGTAGCTGCGCTTTTATAGAATAGGGAACCTACCCCCCTAAAGATAATAACTGGGTATATAATCACAATATAACCAAATATAGAAAAGGTAGAGGAACTTAGGGGATAATTAGAAACAGAAGTTCTTATAGAGATTTATAAGGAGGTCCACGACACCGTTACAGTCCAACACCTTAGGAGTAGAGATATTAGAGTTACCCTAAAGGACTAATAGGCAAAGGAACGGGCTGTAAGGGTAGGGGATAGGCTAGGAGAGCGTATTGGCATAAAAGTGCTTTATAAAGATTACCCAGTTAAAGTCCTGTTGGTTCCTATAAGCCTTAAGGTAAAAAGGGGACGCCAGGCGGATAATATAGTAATTATATAGAAAATAGTAAAATAAATGGAACGCCTTATACTAGGACTCGTAATTACCCAAATTTAATGGCTTTAACAGGAAAATACAAACTAAGTATATAATAAGAATAATAAGAGGATATAAGGGGCGCTAGAAACTTGCTAGGGAAATAATAGATAAATACATAGCTCCCTTATTGTCAGCGTATATATACTAGGAATGCAAAAACTTCTTATCTAAAAAGGAATAATTATAAATGGCCTTATATACAATACAAGGCTCTATAACTACAGACTACGCCTAGAATAATGTTATTGCTATATATAATAGGGACACACCTAATCCATATACGCAGCACAGGTGTGCTGCGGCCACTGTACAGGCCCCTATAATATAAAATAATATATAAATTAAGACTAAATAAAATACGTGAACTATCACCAAAGCACATATAAGGTATAGAAGAGAGAAGACTATATTAAATACAGGAGATAGAAGGAAAGGGCTTAATAGCTACGGGAATAACTACACACTAGGTTATATAAATGGAAATAATAGGCAATAAGCTAGGGGGACGTAGGTATCTTCCTAGCATTTCTTACCTTTAATACTAGGGGGCTAAGCTAGCTATCCTAAGCCTTAATGGGCTAAAAGTGACGCTGCGCGATATTACCAGACCAAATAGGGATATAAGGGATATATAGGACACAAGGGAGAGGACGCCCAGTAGGAAGACCCCTATAGACGGCTACGGCAAGTTTAAGGCCGGGATAATTAAGAATTAGATTTAACGCGGCAAACATAATATATATAGCTGGCTTATAAGGGGCATATAGCTAACTAGCGAGAACGGGGGAAGAACTAGAGGCAATAATAGACTCAGATTTAGAAAGGCTAGTAGGAATATAAGATATAGAAATAAAAAGCTCTATATAAAATAAGTAGTGGCTAGGGAGTAAATACAGAAGATAGAAGTTCTAAATATTTTAAAGAAAGTGGAAACGGAAGAAGTAAGGAGTAAAGGAAAGGTAAAGGACCCCCACTAGGGGTCCGCCACTTAACCATTATATAGTATAACTGCGGCAATACGAACCACCGTCTAGTAAGGCCCCTACTAGACAGTCTAGACCTAGAGAAACACCATATTCTTGCCATATAAGAGCCGTATTATAATACCTATATATAATTAATATACTGCCCCTAAGGATTCTAGCTCCTATATAAACCAAAAGTAGCTATACGCGTATACTTTATAATTAGCAAAAATATCAGCCTTGCCTTATGGTCATAGTAGGCAGTTAACTTAGATATTACAGTTATAACCATCTAGACATATAGGGGACTAGTATAAATTATTAATGTCTATAACCCTAGGGTTAAAGGGGTAGCATAGACAGAGAATATTATATTTGTAATAAGCTTGCTAGAAACTAAACACGCGGAGTCTATCCTACTAGGAGATATAAACCTCTACCACCTATGATAGGGGGGCATCTATATTGCTGCCAATTAATAGGCAGAGTGCCTACTAAGAGCTATAGATAATAGGGGCCTTAAGCTAGCTACCCCCCCAGGTGTAATTATATGGCAATGGGGTACTGCTAAAAGTACAATTAACCTTATAATTATGGACGAAAACCTATACTAAAGACTTAAAAGGTGCTCCCCTAAAGAAGAATGGGCACTTACCTTAGACTATATCCCTATCTAGATATAACTAGATCTAGACATTAAGGCGTAACTAAATGGTAAAAGATTTGTAATAAGGAAGCTTAACATAAATAGCTTCCTTAATATAATTAAATAATAACTCTAAGACCTAAAAGAAATCCACCTAATACTAAATAAGCGAGGCTTATTGGCTACCCCTAAGGAAATTAATTAAAGACTAGAAAGGATCTAGGTAGCAATTAAAAGTAGGCTAAAAGAGCACTGCCTAATTTCAAAACTGGGCCCCTATGCGCGATATATATGGTCCGCATAGTGCGCGGCCCTTATAGCCGGCTAATAACAAGCAAGGAGGAAATATATAAGCAGCCACAATTCTAAGGACAAGAGATAATATAAAGACATAAAAAACTAGCTAAAGAATACCCTAAGAAAAGAAGCAAGGAATAACTAGAGATGGTTTATAAATAAACATACTACTAACCTAAGTCTCCCCTATAATAAGGGCCTTTAGACCATAGCAAAATAGGTAAAGAAAAAGGTAGGACGCCTAGTAAAAGATCTACACCTATTACCCCTATAAAGAGCAGGCGAACTATAGGCCACAAGCAATAATAATAAGAAGGCAAAGATCCTTATAGAAAGATTTTTCCCTTAACCAGCTTTAGTAGACCTTAGCGATATTACTAGTAAAACACTGGTGACTTACCTAAGGGTTAACAGCGACATAATAACTAAAGAAATGGCCAGAACTATTAGCCGCCTTTTAAATAATATAGCACTAGGACTAGATAGGATCCTAAACAAAGCCCTAAAGACCTATAGACCACTTATAGCACCTTGGCTTACAGACGTAGCCAGAGCATGCTTTATAATAGGCTATTACCCGTGACTTAGAAGATCTATAACAACGGTTGTCTTATAAAAAGAAGGTAAAGCAAACTACTTAATCCCAGGAAGCTACTGCCCTATTGCCTTAGAAAACACCCTAAGCAAGATCTTAGAAAAGGTTATAGCAGACTATATAGTAGATATAGTAGAGGAACACGCCCTACTACTATAAAGCTAAATAGGGGCAAGAAAGAATTGCTTAACGCTATTAGCACTTACACTACTTACTACTACTATTAAAACTATATAGGCTATACAAAAGGACTTTATAGTATTAATGCTTAGCCTAGATATTAGCGGCGCCTATAATAATATACCCTATAAGCGTCTCCTATATATCCTTAGGGCAAAGGGCTTTCTAGAATAGATTATTTAGTTTATTTAAGGATTTATAGGCCAGAAAGAAATATTACTGGTCTTTAGCGGATACTAGAGCCCCCCTATTGCAGTTATAATAGGAATATTATAAGGATTACCTCTATCGCCTATACTCTTCCTCTTCTTTGTAAGCAACCTGCTTAATACCTTTAAGGAAGGGGTGACCTAGGGGATAGGCTTCGTTAATAATATAAACCTAATTATATATAGGCCAACAGCCGCAGAGAACTGTAGGACACTAAAGAAAGCCCATAATACCTATATAGAATGGGCAAGATAATATAGAGTCTAATTCTTACTAGAGAAATACCAGCTAATCTATTTTATAAGAAAACGTAACTAATCTGTAGATTTTTAGCATATAATCTATATCTAAGGCTTTAGGGGTTAACTGGTTTAAGGCCTAAGGGTATTAGAAGTATAGGTAGATAGTAAGCTCTAGTGGAGCGTATATACAGCGTAAGCGGCCCGTAAGGGCTAAGTATAGTATATCGCCATATCTAGGATTGTTAATTCTATATAGGGTCCATGCTTCCAAAGGTCACGCCTACTATATATAGCAGTTGTCCGGCTAACCATAATATATAGATCTAGTATCTAGGCCACTAGAGAAACCGAGAAAGGCCCCCCTAAATCACTCCTTAAACCACTCCAAAAGGTCCAAATAGCCTGCCTTAGGAGTATAACAGGCGGGTATAAGTAAACGGCCACAGCACTGCTTAAAAAGGAAGCTAATATTCCCCCCTTATAACTATATATTAAAGCCAATACAATATAAAGGGTGTAAAAGGAACGTAACTCTAATATTATAAAGTATATTAAGACACGCCTAAATAAACTATGGAGGGACCCTAGGGTGCCCTATAGGAGAAAAAACTAATAACCCCAAAGTAGGGAAGATATATTAGGAAAACAGGTAGAGAAAGTAGAAGAAGAATAATACGGCGCTAGGGCCCAGGCCTATATAGAGAAGAAAGGGAGACGCGTAAGAGGCTAGTAAAGATAATAGTAAGGGAGAGAAAGGAGCTAAAGTAGAGTATAAAAGAGTACTGGAAAACTATCTACCGCAATATAATACTGGTTGGACCGACGCTGGAGAGATAAATGGGAGTTAAAGGTATAGAGGTAGGCTTAGGCAAGGGGAACCTAAGCTATAGCATAGGTAATGCTATAGGAGGTAAATACCTAAGGGCTCTAAGAGGGCCTAATAAAGGCAGAAAATACAATAGCAACACTCTTAAGGACAGGAATAATAGGACTAAAAGATTGGCTTTACTGGGTGGGTGTTCTAGTAGGTAGCCTAAGGTGCGAATATGGCTAGCTAAGACAGACACCAAAACACGTAATACTATTATGCCCCTTACGCACTAGCCGAGAAGTAATGCTCTTAGCAGCTGGTATAGAAAACTATAATACACTACTCTTAATATAGAAAGGCCTTAAGGCGGCTACCTAGTGGCTTATTGGCTAAAATATGCTAGACCAGTTCCGGGTTGTAAAGGAAATAGTAATAAAAGGCAAAGGGGCGAGTAATAGGCGCCCCCTAATAACTCTATAGGAGTAGAGTACAGTATATAATACTAGCACGTCCGTAGGTTTGTTACGGCAGCAGTAGTTCCCAAGGAGGTTAAAAAGTAAGGTAGTAGAGCACCACTAGTAACTCGCAGGCGACTTATAAGCGAGCCCTAAAAGGCGGGGAGATAGATTACAGGGTTTTCTTAAATAGAGTTTTCTCCCCATATATATATAAGGAGTAGTCCGCGTAGGCCCAACAGGGATCCAAATCGGACGTTAAGCAATAAATAATAATAATAATATAATATTCTCTATTTATAGAACCCCTTTAATCCTAGGGTTATATATATTAATAATTTATACCAGTCCCCTATATATCTAGATTGTTATAACTATAATATCTAGGTTAACTACTTACTATAACTATAAGGATAGGCTAACAGCCTTACTAATTATAAAGCACACATATATAGCTGCTTTTAGTTTATATAAGAGTTAGAATCCTTAGGGGCAGTATATTAATTATATATAGGTATTATAATATGGCTCTTATATAGTAAGGATATAGTATTTCTCTAGGTCTAGACTGTCTAGTAGGGGCCTTATAAGGTAGTGGTTTATATTACCGCAGTTATACTATATAATGGATAGGTAGTGGACCCCTAGTAAGGGTTATTTAACTCTCCTTTATTCTTTACTTCCTCTATTTCTACTTTCTTTAGGATTTTTAGAACTTTTATCTCTTGTATCTATACCCTAGTCGCTACTTATTTTATATAGGGCTTTCTATTTCTATATCTTGTATTCCTACTAGCACTTCTATATCCAAATCTATTATCGTCTTTGGTTCTTCCCCTGGTCTTACTAGTTAGCTTTATACCCTTTATAGGTTGGCTATAAATATTAGATTTACCGCATTTAGTCTAATTTTTAATTATCCTAGTTTTAAGCTTGCTGTAGCTGTCTATAGGGGTCTTTCTATAGGGCGTCCTTTCCCTTATATCCCTTATAACCCTTATATCCCTATTTAGTTTAGTAATATTACGCGGCGTCGCTTCTAGCCTATTAAGGCTTGAGATAGCTAGCCTAGCCCCCTAGTATTAAAGGTAGGGAACGCTAGGAAGGCACCTACGTCCCCTTAGCTTATTACCTATTGTTTCTATTTATATAATCTAGCGTGTAGTTATTCCTATAGCTATTAAGCCCTTACCTTCCGTCTCCTATATTTAATATAGTCTACTCTCTCCCACGCCTTATATATGCTTTAGTAACAGTTTACGCATTTTATTTAGTCTTAATTTAAGTAGTATTTTATATTATAGGGGCCTATATAGTAGCCGCAGCACACCTATACTGCGTATATAGATTAGGTATATCCCTATTATATATAGTAATAGCATTATTCTAGGCGTAGTTTATAGTTATAGAGCCTTATATTATATATAAGGCTATTTATAATTATTCCTTTTTAGATAAAAAGTTTTTATATTCTTAGTATATATATGCTAATAATAAGGGAGCTATGTATTTAACTAGTATCTCCCTAGCAAGTCTTTAGCAACTCTTATATCCTCTTATTATTTTTATTATATACTTAGATTACATTTTCCTATTAAAGCTATTAGATTTAGGTAATCTTAAGTCCCAGTATAAGGCGTTTTATATATTTTACTATCTTTTATATAGTTACTATATTATTTACCTAGCGTTCCTTTTTTACCCTAAGGCTTATAGAAACCGCTAGGACTTTAACTAGGTAGTCTTTATAAAGCACTTTTATACTAATATATTTTCCTAGCCTATTCCCTACCCTTATAGCTTGTTCCTTTACCTATTAGTTCTTTAGGATAACTCTAATATCTCTACTCCTTAGGTGTTAGACTATAACAGTATTATAAACTTTTTTATAAATTTTTATAAGAACTTCTGTTTTTAATTATCCCTTAAGCCCCTCTGCTTTTTCTATATTTAGTTATATTATAATTATATACCCAGTTATTATCTTAAGGGGGTTAAGTTCCCTATACTATAGAAGTATAGCTATAGCGGCCTAGGTATAGTTCGCCGGTAAAAAGGGTTTTTATTTGTTTTTAATTTTACTTAGCTATTAGAGGATTTAATTAAGGGATTACTAGAGGGGCGCCTAAGGGATACTAAACTAGCGGAGCTATTCTATTAGCTATATTAGTTTATTATAGCTAATAGTTACTCCCCTATAATTACGGATACTAGACGCGTCTAATAGGCTTTATATTTTATTAGATGCCTTCTTAATAGAGGTATTTCCGCTTTATGGTATGGTATTCGCCCGTTCTTATTGTGGAGGGCCATTACTGGGCGTGGTTCTGGCGGTCGCGCGCAAGTGCGAACCACCGTCGTTCGACGTGTGCCTCCCCTGCGATGCAGGCATCTCAGGGGGATTCTCTGGGTGTTTTTCGGGGTTCTTTTTGGTTGGTTTTGGTCTTTTTGGGCCGGGTGCAGCAAGAGC
>Ga0307507_10002467_pt1 | contig 38711 bp, 9 predicted proteins | sample 7_EM_MG_FD_207223 | JGI IMG/M metagenome (GOLD analysis project Ga0307507, IMG submission 207223) | Populus trichocarpa ectomycorrhiza microbial communities from riparian zone in the Pacific Northwest, United States - 7_EM | ecosystem: Host-associated > Plants > Roots > Unclassified | place...
GGAGGATCAAATTGCCAACAGGTAGAAGGTGTCCGTTCGTCACCGCAGGTGGATTCTTACCTGTTGGGCGGTCTTGGCAACTGAAATCGAGCGTCATGCAGGGCGCAGGTGGATTCTCGCGTCTACCGCGATTCTATCGCTTAATGTAGTATAGACGGGCCCCTTTTGCCCACCTGCGCCGCTGAACAGGCGAAATCTCACCTGCACCCTCCGTTGAACAAGGGGGCAGCATTTCGTCCACCTGCGCCGGCGTCCAGATTGATTCTATTTTGGTGTTTTTTGAACAATTCTTCTATTACGTGATTCTACCTGACTTTGACGATGAGGCCTTATATACTAGCCACAGTGACTGCAGGCCTATGGGCGCTGCTGGGGCTCCTCTATATGCTTATAGAAGCTGCAAATAACCTTTCTATAGCTAGTGGTAAGCGCCAGCAGCTCGTTAATCCTTTGCGCGGTAAGGGAAAGACGGTAGAGCTGTTATACGGTCCTCTATAGGCGCTTAAAACGGTGACATGCCTTAACCAACGAATGTTTAAATTACTCCTTAATCGGCTTGTTGACGACTACGGGCTATATATATAGGAAGGTATATCGGCGGAGCAGAAGCTAATGATGTTTATGGCTAGATATAGGGGTGGTTTAAGTGGAGGGTTTATGGCGTGGGAGTTCCAGTACTTAATGTCTACGGTAAGCCTATTAGTAGTTAATATTTAGTAAATAAGATACTATATCTAACCTCTATTAGTGCCTTTTATGAGGTCCTTACTACGCTGTGTAAGCTATATAAGGATATCGTTAAGCTGCCGCCTAATTAAATATCTAAACGGGTAGAATCCGACGATAAAATATAGCCCTTTTTTGCAGACTGTATTGGCGCGCTTAATGGCTTGCATATACCAATATTAGTTCCTAAACTGGAGCAGTCAGCATGGCGAAATAGGAAGACGTGGATATTACAGAATATATTAGCGGCGTGCGATTTTAACATGAACTTTGTATATATATTGCCCGGATGGGAAGGCTCTGCCTATAACGGCCGAGTATTTGCTTTTGTAAAGGATTAAGGCTTTTGTACTCTATTAGGACGTTACTATCTAGCTAACGCTGGGTATGCAATGGACGATCCTATGCTACTAGTACTATATTAGAAAATTCGATATTATCTAAAAGAACAAGCTAAAGTAAACATGAGGCTAAAGGATAAGTATAAGCTCTTTAACCTCCGCCATACGTCTCTAAGGAATGTAATTAAATATATGTTTGGAGTCCTAAAAGCACGCTTCCTTATATTTAATAAAGGCCGTCGGGGGTTTAGTAAAAAGACATAAATTAAAATCGTTTGGGCGCTAACGGCAGTTTATAACTTTATAAACTAGAATGGGTGGAACCCATATAAGGAGGACTCTGGGTATAAAAGCGCTAAAAATAAGGATACCAACCAATATCTAATTCCGTATTAGGTAGATGAGCGATTGATAAGCTAGCGGCAGGAGGATATAGCAGAGGCAATGTGGGTGCAGTATCGCGACATTCTAGCTGCAAGAGGTAAGTGTTAATAAGGAAGTAGAGGTGGACGTTAAGGAAGCAGAGGTGGATGTTAAGAAAGCAGAGGTAGACGTTAAGGAAGCAGAGGTGGACGTTAAGGAAGCAGAGGTTAACGTTAAGGAAGTTAATATTTAGTAGTTATGTTAGAGCAAGAAGCTATAGGTATAACTAAGCTATAAGCGTAGTATTTAGAGCATTAATTTAACGTGCAACACCACTAATAAAAAAGTTACGATAGGTGATTTGTCTATAGATTAATTACATTACTAGCCTTTCTACTTAAATTCTTCTAAAATTAACCTTAGGTTAACCTTTAAGCTCTCCACTAAACTCCAATCCTTCCTTATCTGGCTTAAATTAATTAAGAAGCACCTGCTGCTGCTTTATATCAGCTACTAGCTGGTTAATATACCCCTTCCGAACCTCGCTAGTAAGTAAATTAAAGATAAAAGACCTGCTTTTAACCTTAAATCCTTTTAGAACAAGTTGCTGATTACTAGTAGGAAGGTGCCTAAAATCCTTAATAAAGTCACCTACAGCTCGCTCAATTGGTGAGCTTTATATTGCCAACAGTGTTATATTTAAAGAATTAAATGTTGCAGTCGCCTTAAAGATAGTCTTATTTAATGCGTCTATTACCTTTAACGACTTTAACGGACGGCTTCTATTAGCAGCTATAGTAGCGTTCTTTGTTGATCGCCTTATTAAGTTAAGTTGCTTTCCTTTCTTAGTAACTCAAGCCTTCTTTCCTACGGCACCTACCGCACTGGGTATAGACGATAGCAATTATGTTAAGGAAGAGACGGCTACTAATAGAGAACGTGATGGAGTTAAAGGCGTTAATATAGATAAGGAAGCAGATGATGAAGTAGGTAAGGGAGTTATACTCCAGTTTTTAAATAGCGTACCAGAAGGACTCCGTTTAATTAATCTAAGTGCTAAATTTAGGTTCCTACCGCCATTAATCGTATCACAATTATTAACCTTAATATTGGAGTCGTCGTCGGCTCTACTTATACCCATATTCTATAACGAATTCTCATTAAGCGCATTATTAATTAATGCGGCGTAGTTGCCTTCAGCCATTTTACCAGCAAGTAGATACGTTAATTGCTTATAATAAGCTGGCTAATTATTCTTAAAAGGTTTTCTTTTAATGTGTTGGTAAAAGTAGTTGTCTATAACCCCCTCCTTATCTATCTATGGTAATAGAGTAACCTTATGCTTGCCCTAGCCTAAACACGCCCTCTTGTGGGCTAAGAACTTACGGAAAGCAACCTTCCAATAATTATATTTATTGGTTAACTGGTTAATTATAAGCTCCTAACCCGATTTGATCTTAATAAAGGCAATAGCGTCCATATAGTCAGTAGCCTTAAAAGTAGCACCGTTGGTCTCCTTGCCTTAATCCACCAGTACCCATAGGTAGGTTAAAAAGGCCTTATTTAAGGCTGGAAGCCATACTAATCGAGGCCTATTAGGACTATCTGTACCCATCATCACCTTCTTCTTCCAGACCCGTTTGGCTGGTAGCTTGGCAGCAACAGGCTCCTACCCATCTTCGTCCCTTATTATCTTCGCCCTCCCTCGCTTCCTTGTCTGTCTTGTCACAGGCGCTAATACTAGCTCGGTAGGGGTGGTAGTGGTGGCGGCGGTGGGAGTAGTTAAATTATATATATTGGGTGGGTCTAATATGGGTAAGGATTAAGCCATAGGTAAGGCAGCAGGGTCGGCGGAGCTGCCCTTAGTAGACGTACCAAGCTTGGCTATTAGAAGGAGCAAGTATTTCACGAAGAAATTGAGTATATTAATAAGGGTCTAACTATAGGCTCTATCTAGGTGTTTTTTCAGCGTCTATAAGCTTAGACGTGGCTTATATAATCATGACTTACTGCCCGTCCTTAACCTGCCAATTATTCTACCAAACGAACGGCTCTTACCTGTTCGATATACACCCCTGCTGTGGCGCCCACTAGTTGCGCTTATAATCCTACAGACGGGCGCAGGTGGGTACAAAACAGGGGGTCGAACAGGTGGGCGCGAACAGGTCAAAAAAAGTTATCGAACGAGCCCTCAGACCATAGAATCAACTTTTTGACAAAAAAGGTTAGCGATATCCGCTTGCGGATATACGTATGTCCGCTAATTGATTCTATGGTCTGAGCTTGCTGAGGTAAGATTTAGCCGCAGCTGCATTCCTGTTAAGTTCTCTAGCAATCCTCCTTGAGTCTCCACGACAGCCGTACATAGCTATTAATTCTACGAATCTGATGCTTGTTCATCTAGTGTTCGCATGTGATACTTCGTCATCGTGACAGATAGGGAGTAGTAGCAACTGCGGTAGAAGGTAGAGAGCAGTAAGGAGGAGGATTTAAGGTCGCAAGGTTAGAAATTTAATGGGGTAGCACGGTCCCTTAGCATGGTCCTATATTATATAACCCGACATACAACAACCAATTAAAAAAGGTTAATATAGTATATTAAAAGAAGATATAATTTACCTTGCTAGCCTTATAAATAGCTTTAAAGTAGCCTTTATTATCTAAAATATACTATTAGTATAAAAGAGGTAGATAGCTTTAAATACAATTATAGTTGCTGTGACGGTGCTAGGGCACCGCCCCTGCAGCTGGCTTGGCGCTCCGGAGTTCGCCTATCCCTTACACTAATGAGGTGTTCAAAATGGTAGTCCGTGCAAGAAAATCATAAAATTGTCGCTGTTGACCGCCTGTGATTTGAGTAGTGCGCACGGGCCACACCTTTGAACACCAAAATCATTGGTGTAAGGGATGAGCATATAGCTCGGCTAGTGTTGCTGAAAGCTCCGTTGGTGCTTTGTTGGAATTATAAGGTCATAAGGTTATAGCGGAGCAGTCTTGAGGGTCTAATTAATGATAGAGATGACGCAGACGATGAATATTAATTGATTCGTGATGTAGTAGATTCGGTTAATGTCTATCTAGATTGACATGCAGAGCTTGCTCTCGCGACGTGTCTAGAGCTTAGTTAGCATCTCTCGCTTAATTCTGACACTCCCTTATGCTGACGACGCTCTCCTCATCTGTCCTAAATAGGCAATTATAAAGCTATTCCCAAATACCTTACAAGTGCCATTTGGCCTACGTATAGAGGGAAAACCTATAGTAGGCGAAAAACCTCCGTAACTTGCTCCGTCTCCGTCCGTTACTGTCTCTATTAGTTACCAATTCCTAGCGTTACACAGTGCTTCATAAATTGGTTAATTGGTAGCTATTTTATAAGCATATCTCCCAGCTAATCTTTGCCTGGTATATGTACTACTTTAAGTTAACCTCGCTGAACCATATCGTTTTATATAAAGAGGTATTGAGTCTTAATATGCTTGGCTTTCTAGTAGTATTTTATATTATATAAAAGGTCGACTATACCCTTATTATCACAGTAGAGCATAGGGATAAAAGGGCTGTTATTATCTCTCTCTTTTAGATCTCTTATTAGCTTCTTAAGCTATACTGCTAACCTTATTCCTTCTAATGCCGCTATAATCTCTGCTTCTATTAAGCTTAATACTATTAACTTCTGCCTTTAAGCCATCTAGATTACTGCTCCCCTATAGTGTATAATTGCTATGCCTTAGAATAATATCTAATCATATTCTGTTCCCCACGTAGCATCGGTAAAGATATTATAACTAATAGGTAACGTGAGCTTGTATAGAGGAAGGTAGACTACTTAACTTAAATAGGTAATTTCTGTTTTAAGAGTGCTGTTTAGATATTATAGTAGCTGCTTACTTAAGCGGTAATACAATTCTCCTAGTGCTGCTATAAACCTAGCTAACTAACTAACAGCGTAGCTGGTATTAGGACGTATGTAGTTTAAGAGGTAGATCGTAGAGCCAATAATCTACCAGTACACTGTTGCATTGTTATACTTAAGGGGACTTTCAATATCCGCTTTTAGAATAGTACTAGCTAGTATTAGTAGCTTAGCCGGATTATAGCTGTCTATTTTTAGCTATTTAAGTAGCTTCTTGGTGTACATCATCTAATATAGCTTAAGGGTTTAGTTTATATGGTCTTAATTAATTTAGAAGCCTATAAATACTTCTATAGGACCTAGGTCTTTGCATCTCTATTTTCTTAAAATTCTTGTCTTCGTAATATTAAGGTATTAGCGCTTTCCTACAATTAGCATATTATCAATAAATAGCAAGATATATACTTCATTTCCTATAAAGAGATTGGGGTTAGTATTAGCTGCTTTTAAACCTATACTCTTAAAGAACTTCTTAACTATCTAAAACCATTCTCTCGGTGCCTACTTTAGGCCATAAAGTAACTTATTTAGCTTTAAGTAGATGTCTTTTACGCCCTTAAGCTCAGGTTCAAAGTCTCTTAATAGGTTAGGAATCTGCATATAAATCTATTCTTGCAACGGCGGGTTTAAGAATGCAGTTTTAACGTTAATATGGTTAAGCTTAAGGTCCTTAGCTGCTACCTTTACCATTAGGAACCTAAAGGTGTTGTATTATATAACAGACATAAATGTCTTAAAATAATTGATATTGGGGGTCTGCTTGTCTCCCTAAATACACAGTCTTGCCTTCTTGCGAATTACTTCTCCCTTGGCATTATACTTGTGCTTTAGAACTAGCTTGCTTAGGAGTAATAATCTTCCTTCTAGTACTCTCCCCCTCATAATGGTATAGGTGTGCATCCTCTTAAATAAGAGGAATTCTTTAAAGATAGCTTTTATCTAGCTAGGAGTGTCCTCCCTTAAGGCCTAATCTAACTTAATAGCGTTAAAAGGTACTATAGGTGCTCCTATAGAGGTAGTGTTCTTAGCTTCTAGGTAAATAGCTTTTATAGCTATTACTAACTAAACCACTATATTGTTAAAAACCCTTATATTTAGTAACCTTCTAGACCTTATTCTCTGCGCATAAGGAATGCGTATTAATATGCTTTATACAGGCGTCTTACCCTTAGTATTACCTTAATTTAAGTGTCCTACTTAATCTTAACCTGGGCTTCCTACTTAATTAAAGCGGCCTACTTGGTCTTAACCTAGGCTTCCCACTTGTTCGGAGTGGCCTACTTAGTTACTATCTGGCCTACTTATAGTTCTCGCAACTAGAGTCTCTGTCGGCACGTTTAAGGTAGTAGGGGGAGGTGTAGGTTGGTTCGCGGCTTGGCTTATAGCGTAATTTAAGCGTCTTGCTTAATTTTAACCTAGGCTTCCCATTTAATCTAAGTGGCCTACTTAGTTACTATGTCTTGTAGCTTATACCTAAGGTGCTCTATAAGGGAACCTATACTTGTTCACTTTAGTATCTCTAAATAGCTTAATTGCTTGGGTATATAGGTTTATTATCTTAAATTAACTACTCTCTTTTAACCCTAGAAAAATGTAGTTAGGTTTTATTCTTAAATTATACTTCCTAGGGTGTTTCTCGAGCGTATTAATTGGATTGGCGTGACACCCAAAAACAACTAAATTCTTAAGGTTAGTGACTCGTTAGGTATATGCCTTATAGGGTATAATAGCACCACTATACTCGTTGTTAAATGGAAGTACTAAGGTTGGTACTTAATTCTTAATCTAGATAGTATATTTAACTACATAGCACCAAAGCTCTACTAGTATATTTCCTTAAAATAGAAGTAACCTTGTCTTAGAGTTAACTGTATAGATTACGCGCTTAATTGCGCCATTGTATAAGTGCTTGTATGGCGGACAAGGTTTAAAATTAATACCCTAGGGTATTAGTTTGTCTTAAAATCTATAGCCAAACTCCCCCTTTTTATTGTCCGCTTAAATCCATACAGCTTTAGTCCTAGTAAATCTCTCTACTCTTGCGATAATCTCTTTAATATGCGGTAGTACCTCTTTAGTTTAGAGGGTTTTAAGAGGAATAACCTAAGTATAGCGTATGGCGTTGTCTAGGGCTAGGAGGTAGTAGTTATAACCTCTAATTAATATACTAATTCGTCCCGTAGTATTTAGGTATAGCCCTTAACTAGGTATCTTCTTACGCTTAATTATCTTCTTGCTTAGTATTTCTTATATCTTCCCAGCTAGGCAAGCTTCGCACATACTCTTACTAACTAGTACTGCTCTCTTCTTAAGCTTTATACCTAGTAAGGAGTGCTGTAGCTTAAACAGGTCACTATAATTCGTATATCTAGTTCGGCGGTGCCATAGCTCAGCATCTGTTTTACTGACGTTTAGTTATAAATCGTATACTTCTACTATCGCATTAAATGCTTCTTAATGCTCTTATAGCACATAGAGGTTGTTCCTTATAGTGGCCTTAAACGTCGCACCTAATTTATGCTTGCCAGTAGCTTAATTGTCTAGGTTAAATATAATTAAGTAGCCTTCCTAAGTAAGAGTCCTTACTAAAATTAGCTTAATTAACTTAAATAAAGGTACAAGCCAGACGTCTTTTAGCTTTAGGGTACCGATTTAAACTTAACCATAGCCTATAGCAGGGATAACGGTCCCATTCGCAGTACGGACCTATTGTGGCGTATTCCATCTCTTTAAGTATATTAGGTCTGATTGGTTACTAGTAAAGTACTTAATTGCTCCTAAGTTAAGAGCCTAAGCTAGAGACGTTGTTATAAGCATAGCACGTTTAGGGTTAGAGTTAAGGTAGATTAAATTACTATTAAATTCTTCCTTAGCTATTACTATATTCCCTACTTCCTCTACCTTAGGAGTACCTTAATCTGTCTTCCTAGCGTTATTAAATTGGAATTGCTTAAGTAGGGAACAGTCTTTCTAGTAGTAACCTTTCTAATAGTATACTCTACACTCATCTCTTTCTGGTTGTCTTGGCTCTTTACTTACTTAAGACAACGAGCTATAGCGATGACGTAATAAGGAATAATCAAATCTACCAGCACGGCCTCTGCCCCTTATTTAACCTCAACCTCGGTTTCCTCTTCTCCCCCTAGGTTCGTCTTTCCTCTCGTATACAAGTGCTGCATTTTATACTTGTATAGGGAGAGCAGTCTCTTACTCCTAAAGAAGGGTAATACAGCTCTTAAGGTCTTGTTTATCTCATAGACACCAGGTCTTCGCATTCTACCACATAACATTACTTAGGAGGGCCAAAAGAAGCTACTCTTTAATATCGTCATTAGTAAGTGCTTGAGGCGTTAAGGCTAGATTAATCTTAAATTAATTAAGTATTTAGAGGAACTTAACGATTTATATCTTCGTAGGGTTAAATATAGTGCTATAGAACTCTCTATGGAGTCTAGAGATATAGACCTCGTCATTAACCTTATTAAACTTCTTTATTTCTTCCCACATTCCTTAAATATCATACGCCTTTATTATTGCACGCATCTCTTCCTAACGGTCGTCTCCTATCGAATTGTAGATAATGTGAAGGCTTAGTCAAAAGAACAGAATCTATTGGTAGCTAGTGAACGAGAATTCCAAGACGAGGACTAAGAGAAGGTTGAGGAAAGGACACGTCTATATATATGGCGCTAAGGGTCTAGGCGAGCCCCTGACTAGGGTCTATAACAGTGCCGTAACATCACCTCCCCCTTTAGGAAAAGCCTGCCCCTAGGCTTTATAGTTGTCCTCCCCGTTAAGAAAGCCACGTTGTCTTACTTCCTAGCACTAGATCTGTTGTAAATTACCACTACAGGCAGAGCAGTAAGGGTTGATAAGGTTAGCTACAGATAGAGCAGCAAGTAGTTAGTAAAAAAAATTTTAGGCCATATAGCGCCAGTCCTAACGTTAGGGTTAATACGTATATGCAGTCCTGCAGTTCTGCTGCTATATAGCCTAGCCTAGGCCAGTACTACATATTGCTAGGAGCCTTCCGTTCTTTGTTATTCCTCCTAGAACTCTATTATCTTCTACTCTCTATCCCGCCTTTTAAAAAGGCTCGCCCTAAGCCACTTAGTTAAATCCCCCCCGCGGGGGCTCCCCCCCAGGGTTAGTTAGGTTGGTTGGGTTATAAAAATAAAGGGCGGAAAAAAAATCTAGGGTAGATATTATCTTGTTAGGTGTCTATAGGGTCATAACAGGCATATTAGCGCTATTATTGTCGGTTTATAGCAGTATAGTGCTAGCATTAGGTAGTAATAGCAGGTTAAATATAGGTCTTAGTCTATTAGCTAGTTGGTAGATTGCAGGTATATTAGCATAATTATTTAGTCGGGTTTGGTTTAGTTAGTAGTAGTATAATACCAGCGTTAGTCTTTTCTTATTATTTACCAAAGCTTGCACAGCTTAGTATTAATTAGGGTTGTTTATTACGGCTTATAGCCTAGTCTTAGCCGAGGTCGTTCTTCGCAGCTTGCGTAGTTTAGTATTAGTCAAAAAGAATTGTCCTTCTATAGGCGTATTAGCACGGTTATTGTCGGGTCAGTCCTTCCATAGGCACGTCAGCATGTTTAGGTAGTATATAGATAATCACGCAAGATCGGATATAATACGCTGCACTACGCGTAAGCTATAGACGTATCTTTCCATATCTTTATTTTGATCGTCTAGGAATAGCTCCGGTTGGTTAATTGGTTAGTTGGTTAGGTTGGTTCTTCCAGGCTACAGCGAACGTATTGCTACTTGACTTGCCTCTAGCAAGCTTCTACGCGCTCGTGCAAGGTAGAATTGATGTTGGTCTTAGAATAATATAAAGGCTTAGTTAAAAGAACAGAATCTATTAGTAGCCAGTAAACGAGAATTCTAAGACAAGGACTAAGAGAAGGTTAAGAAAAGGACACGTCTATATACATGGCGCCAAGGGTCTAGGCGAGCCCCTAACTAGGGTCTATAACAGTGCCATAACAGATAATCTTATTTGCTTCCCCTCGTCTTCTTCTTCTATTAGCTAAATTAACTTGATTTAGGTCCTCTACACTAGTAACAAAATCCTAGCCCTCTAATATAATTAGGGCTGCCTTATAGGTGCGCTCCTAGTCTACAAAGTTGTCTCCATTAAAAATAACGATTTTACCGGCCTTATAATTATATATAGGTGTCGTTAAGGTTAAGGTAGAGGAGGTTATTTTCGGGGTCGATTTTCAAGTCAGGAGAGGTGTTACTACCCAGGCTTATAACCTGTTGGAATTACAAGGTCATAAGGTTACAGCGGAGCAGTTTTAAGGGTCTAATTGATGATAGAGATAACGCAGATGATAAATATTAATTGATTCGTGATGTAGTAGATGCGGTTAATGTCTATCTAGATTGACATATAGAGCTCGCTCTCGCGACGTGTCTAGAGCTTAGTTAGCATCTCTTGCTTAATTCTAACATGCTTGCCAAGGCGCTAAAACCTTGGCTAGTGTTGATAATCTAACGCCGATATAGCCTTACTTAGTACATAATTCAACTCTTATTATATTACGTTTTGAGTTAATAATAGCAATATATTTTAATTATAACATTAATAGAGCTATTTAAGAGTTTTAATTAAATACTTTATTCCATTTATTACAATTTTAAAAGAGCTAAGTAATAATATAGACAAGGTGAGTTTTGGAGGTTATACTAAGGTTATATTAAGGTTTTATTAAGGATCTAATGTGGTTATAGACCCTAGAGAACCAGTAGTTTAGAGCAGAAGAGGTATTTATTAATATTCTATTTATATTATTATCTTAATCTAACCTAACTATATTAGTTGCCGCTAAATCCCTTTTAGCCCTAAGAGAACAACTGCGATAACTCTTATGTTAGCACTGTAGGTATATATTTAGGTTATATCTATAATCTAATATAGAATAGATACCGCTTAACAGTCCAAATACGTAATTTTATAATAAGGTAAAGTAACTTCTAATAGTTATAAGAAGGATCTAATTGTCACGAAGTTCAAATAGATAAGTTCATTAATGAAATAGGTTAATAGATTGATGATCTGGTATCGTGTCTTTAGTGACGTGTCTTAGGGGCTCTAGAGCTTCGAGCTACGAAGAGATTTTATAATGCACGTGCTCCGTGCACGTAACTCGTGCACGTGACCCACGCCTTTAGAGAATACAGATTGTCTAACACACCTCCTTAGCTTTAAGCTCTTTGAGGTTAAAGCTAGCCACCTTCTTATATCTATTAATAAGTCAATTAAACCGTAATCTTATCTAAATCCTTCCGTCTTGCTCTAATACTGTCCCTTAGGTCCTCTAGTTGCTTCTCCTTATCCAGCTGCTTCTTAATATCCACTATCCTAAGGGGTCGTTCGGTTGCAAGTTCAGATCAGAATGAGGGCTTCAGAATGGAGTTGATCTGGAGCTCCAATCTGATTCTGAGGTGACTGTTCGGTTGAATTCCAGTTCAACTTGACTTTAGCCACAAATTTTTGATGTTCCTCTGACCGCCTAAAAAACACGCTAAAAGTTACTAAAAAGTTGGCAACTTTACCACATACAGAATCTGAACTGAGGTCTTGGCGTTAGTTCAAATAAGGAGCTTTGAGCTCCTTAGTTGAATCTAAAGGCTTCAGATTGCACACGTCCATGCAACCCGTAGAACCACAGACGCGTGTCATATCGGGAAGGAACGCGTTCGTTCTGCCGGACTTTCAGTTTAGATTCAATCTGACGCTTTTGCAACCGAACGACCCCTAATTATATTAACGAAGCTTTAAAACCTCTGCTTAGGTAGGGCCTTTATAAGTCCATCAGCAATTATCTCCTTTATTACTATCTATTAAAATCATACTCGTCTTATTGCGTATTCCTAACGTAGCTAGTATTAATAGATGTTAACGTATTAGAGCTTTGTAATTAGCTTTGCCATATCTTCCATAATTAGTTGAAGTGTCTGCATATTATCACATTTAATAATTAAGGGCTTGTTTAAGTGTAAAGATAGCTTCCTTTGCTGTCTGTAATAGGGCTAACAACTCGGCTTCTATGCTTGACGTCGTTACTATACCCTGCTTGTTTGCTCTCTAGGCGATTAGCCCCCCAAATAGCTTTATAATATATCCTTGCAAGCTCTTTCTATTAATAGAGTTGTCCGCGAATAATGCATCACTGGCATAGATAAATGATTGCGCTTTACCTTTACTATCTTTTCCATTGTCTTATCCTTTATTGCGTATTTCTTTATCTTTCCCTTTACTATTTGTTTCTTCCTTATCTCCTCTATAGTAGATTACTCTACTCCTCGTACCATATAGGTACTAGATTACTCTATTTGCCGCTTAATAATACTCTTGGCTTAGGTTCTAATTAAACCTTACTAGCTATAATACTGTAAAAGCAATATCCGGACGCGTTATAGTGGCTACATAAAGTATTAAACCCATTTTTCTCTAATATAGTATCGTAGAAGCTGCTTCTTTTGGTAGGGACATAGGACGGACTAGTAGGTCTATATTAGGGGACAGAGGCGTCGGACGGATTAATTAGTAATTAGTAGGGAGGAGTTCCAATTCTGCTATAGGAGTGTCTAGAAGACGCCCTCTAAGATCTATCTTATACTAGTTAGCTATCTTCTTAATATAGGCTTCCTAGGATAGCTATAGGAGCCTCTAGCTATAATTGTGTAGTATATAGATTCCTAGGAACTATTTTAGCTTGCTAAGAATACTTATCTAGTATTCCTTATATAGCTCCTTAATTACTTCTTAAGCTTTCTTCTTATCTGTCTTTTAGTAGCAGAAGACAATATCATTAACATAGAAGAAGATGATTATTCTACCTTTTAGCATGATATACGGCTCCTAAGGTACCCCTTTAAAGCCTAATTTGTTTAATAAGCTCGTGAGATTCTTCTACCATAACAGTGGTAATCGTTATAGTCTATATAAGGCTTTTCTTAAGCGTAGTACTTTGTCTATCTTTCCTTTGTTAAACCCTGGCGGTAGCTTTATATAGACAACCTTGTTGAGATTATAATAGACAAACGCATTAACTATATCTATCTGTGTCATCTCCAGGTTAAATTTTGCGGTGATTGCTATAAGGGTTTAGAAGGTTATACTAGCTAATATAGTAGCTCTTATAGGTAGGTCTCCTAGGGCCAATTAATTTCCGCATACTATTAAGCATACCTTATATTTCTGGAGAAATCTATGCTTGTCCATCTTATAGATAAACACCTATATTAAGCTAAGGACCTGCTGTCCCTTTATATACTTCTTATCTGTTTCTTAAAATAACCTTATTTAATAATGGGATTAGAGGTAGGCTTATTAAGCTTCTTAGAACTAATCTTAAAGAGAATATATATTAAGGTCGCGGATTAACTAAGGTGGCGGAAGTAAGTTCTTCCTATATAATCTAACATTATATATTCTACCTGATTTTAGCTTGCTGTTATTAAGTTAACTATTAAGGTTAAACTTCCTTCCTGCTAAGAAGGCGCCTTAATAGGCTGACGTAATCCTTTTAGTAATAAAGTCTTTAAACCTATTATTACAGGCTTCCTTAAATAAGTCTTTAACTAAGTTGTTAAATACCCCCTAAGTATAAAACCCGTCTCCTACTCGGCTAATAATGTCCTAATTAGTACCTTATACATCTAACTTTATAGAATACTTAATATAAAAGGTATATGGAGATTCTTTATCTTCTTCTATTAGAGGTGGCGTATAATACGCATCTTTAAAAGCTCTTGCAAGGTTAAAATCTGCTAACTTATTAAAGGCTTAAACTGGCTTATTATCAACGTCTTCCTCTTAAATTGACAGTTTAAACACTTTATTATTATCTTCCAGGAGAACCTCGTTCTTAGTTAGGATATTAGGGAGTTAAATCTTCTTAATTAACGTATCTAATTTAGTGTGTAGATCCTTTAAGATATCCACTTACTTTCCGTCAAAGAACGTCTTCTTATTAAAGATAACATCCCTAGTAGAGATAATGATACCTTTATATAGGATCCAGATCCTATAGATATTGGTAGAGTCGTAGCCAATAAGGTAGCTAATATGGGCTTGTAGATCTAGCTTGCTTAGCCTTTTCTTCTTTAGCTAGGCATTTAACGTCATCGCGTACGCCCTATAGCCGTAGGCTTTTAGGTGCGCCAATTATGGTTTTCTTAATCTCCCATTCGCTAGGTAGGTATGGAACCTTTTATATAGTAATTTCCATCCATTGCTTTCTCATGGCGTTTGATCTTAAAGGTAAACTATACAGTTAATAATCTCGTTCCATAGATTATATAGTAGCTTAGCAGCAATTCTTATTGCTTATATTCTCTTAATAATTACACCCCCTAAGCGTTCAGCAGTACCATTCTAAGCTTAGGTATATAGTGCCAAAGGCTTAAATATAATCCCTTAAGTCTATAGCCATTTAAGAGTTCTTTTTTCCCCTAGCTTATTGTCTAATCTAATAGTGTTAACTTTAAGGTTATACCTTAGACGAATCTATTAGATAAAATCTTTAAGTACTTATAGTGTCTCCTTCTTCTTGCTATGCATTATTATAAAATACAGGAAGGTTCTTCCTAAGAAGGTATTGTGGATAAATATAACTTATATAAATCTAGCATGCGCTTCCTTAAGGTCAGTCCAGTTAATATAGAGGTTAAGATAAGGTTTATTAATATTCTATTTTAAGAACCTTCTTAAGACCTAACGCTTAATTTTAGCGAGACTGCAATATTAATATTCTGTTATCTTTGGGCCTTAAAGCTTAACTCCTAAGGTGTTAAGACCTAGATGGTAAAGGCTTATAGGTCCTAGATAACCTAGACATAGATACTATAAATATATATTACCTTTTAAATCTGGATAAGTGTCTCTTAACGATGCTCTGCGCTTCTATTAGCGGCGTAGCAGTCGGCTTATATTAAACACTAATAGACTTCCTAGTTGGATGTATTTAATAGTCTAGTATCTATAACGTTCTTCTATTTAATATAGGATTGTGTTATCCTTCTAAACTAGAAGATTATTGTCTCCTTTATTGTCCCAGTAGTACCCTTATTTTTAAAGTAGATAGAACAACACTAGATTCGTATTAAAGTCCGTATAAAAGGCAATATCCTTAAGATGTAGGTTTCCCTTGCTCTTGTCTAGTTTTATAACTTAGAGAGTAACATTACTATAACCTAGTATAGGCACTTCTAAGCTGCCGGCAGTAATATATTTGTGTCTTAGGGCTTTTCTAAAGTTATAGAAACAAGAGAGATTATTAAAGATATAAAGAGTGGTTCCTAAGTTAAGAATAGTTAATAGCTTTAATAGATGGAGTTAACCGGTGTAATATAATTCTAGGAATATTATATTAGCTTTTTTTTTAATCTTAACTATCTCCTAGCTCTTGTCCTGTTATTATTAAGCTTTATTAGTCTTTAATTCCTTAAGCTTAAGTTATTTTACTTAGGCAGCTAGATCCTTGTCTTGCTCTACCTTTATAAGCACCCTTTTTATATATATACCTACAGCTTTAAATCCCTTAGGCCTTTTGCTCTTAAATAAATACCAACAGTTAGGAAGGGTATATCCCCTTATATTATATGCTAGGCATTTAAGGTTCTTTAACCTTTTAGAAGACGTCTCTTTAGTTAAATTTATACCTGCCCTTTTTTGGCTGCGAGATAAGCTGTTCCGTTTTTCTTTTTAGACTTTAGCAGCAATAGAGATACCCTCTTTGGGCTCTCCTATAAAGTCTACATTAAATGCACTCCCTCTCGCCGTCGTAGGTACGGCTTTAGAAAGGGTTTGGAATACTTCTTATAGCTCTATTACTACTTTATGGTATTCTAATAAGGGAGCCTTTTTGGTATCATTTGCCTGCTTCATATACAGAACAAAATAGGTTTCGCTTATAGGTTGTATTATATTTATAAGGTCTATTAGCTAGATCCCATTGGTTATCTATAGAAGATTATACTTCTCTACTATCTTTATCGCATGCTCCTATTAGTTAAGCCACTAGGTAACCTTTGTCTACTTAAGCCCTTTAAGTAACTCTATATACTGTAGCTGTACCTTCCTTATTATAAAGTTCTTTAAAGGCTTAGTGTCTTCTTTTAACCAAATCAGCCATTCCTTGACTGTAAGGGAAGGGTTAAGCAGTAGCTTCTTTTAAATTAATACTGTGGACGTAATCTAGGTGCGTATCTATTACAGATGCTCTTTCTGTTTTAGGAAGTACTTTATGTCCTAGTTATAGTATCGTCTACTGTTCTTATACGCTTTCTGTTGATTTGTCAAGAGCTATGCATATAAGGTTGCATTTTTATTAAAATTAGTAACTTCTGGATAGGCTGGTTCTTGTAGTAGAGCTCATTAAGGTGCTGTATTATTTGGGTTAATATGGGCCCAAATTCGTTTATCTATAAGGGCTTATAGTTGCCAGATCTATTACTCCCAGTCTTCTAGTTTATTAAGAATGATCATAGTCAACGAACTCGACGTCAGTGGTGTAACAGAACCTTATAGCTTAGACTACGGTAGGTTCTGTTATTAGGCTGGGTATATAGGTAAGAATAAAGTAACAATATAATAATAACTGGTGGAGTGGTTACCTAACAGATTAACTCTAATTGTATTCTAAGATTTACTACAAGGAGAGAACTATCTACGGTAGGGACTAAGGTCCTTTAAATACACAACCGTACTCCTAAGAAATCCTCTCTTGTACATAAGGTACGTGTTATACGTGTTATACGTAGCGTACACTGCGTATACTTCGTATACTGCGTATAACGTTATATAACTCGCTTACCATTCCTTATCACATAGTTCTACCAGATCTATCCTAGACCGTGTCTATATCAACTAACTAGCTTCCTGCGACTCTTCCCCAAGTAGTTATAACATTATACTTAAAGCGTCCGTAACACCATCTCCCTTCTCTTTATCTTTGTCCTTAAAGATTCCTAACATCTCCAAGTCATCCACTAGAGGTATAATGTCCGTTTGATTAGTCTGGTTAATATCCTTACTTATTATGCCTAAAGCTTCTTCTCCTTTATAAGCGCAATGTTGTGCTCGCACCGTAGCTGCCATATTGTCGCTTAGTAAGATAATGTCGTCTCCATGTTCTTATTATGTAAAAGCAGGGTTAGTATGTGTTGCAATAGCGAGTCCCTTATCTTAACAACCCTTGTCTTACTCGGAGTGTACTAAAGCAAATATTTAATTATCCTACGATGTTCGCTCTATTTCTAACGCTAAGTGTGCGCGTCCTATAACTCTTAATAGTCTTTAAGTTCCCTAAGTAACTTGTTATAGGGTCTTATGTTTAATCTACCACTATAAAGCTTAACGGTAAGCTCTTAAGCGCCTTAGATAAGCTTTATCATTCGTAGAAAGCGGAGTAGGAGGCTGCAGCTGCTTAATAGCATGCCCTTAAAGCCTATTTATTAGCCTCTGCCCGTCTTCTTTGTCTTAAATATATCTGTAAGAAGGTCCATTTTAAGGAGTGGAAACTTGTTTAATAGGGTCTGTCTAAGCTAGGTAATAAAAGGATTAGCTCTCCTTCTATAAGGGAAATAACTCTAAGTAGCTTAGTAATTGCTTCTCTTGGGTCCCCCTTAGGTGACTTGTTCTTTAGCGATCCTTTTTTGTTAATATTACCTAACCTGCTTTCTTTTAATACTCCCGTATCTTTTCTATAGCGTTTCTTAAATTGCCTAGTGGTTTCTAGGTAGTCTTACTATAGCCTATTTACTTTACTTTATACTATGTTTTGTTATCTACATTCTTATAACTAATAATCTTTAAAACTTGCTATTTATCTTCCTCTTGTCCTCTATACATGTCTGCCTTGTAGACTGGTGGCTTAATATTCCTATATGCTGGCTCTAGCATTGCAACGTGTTATATAGGGTAGATTTTTATTTTAGCTAGTAGGTTCAACTTGTATATAACCAATAAAATTCTTTACTTAACTTTAAAAGGTCCTAGTCTAACGTGGTCCAATTTCTTACTTAGTTGTTAACTCTTGAAATTTTTGTATAGTAGCTATACTTTATCTCCCTCCTTAAGATCTGGTCCCTTAGATCTCTTAGTATTGTAGTACCTTTTTATTTATTCTTGTACTAGTTTAGCTGTTTCTTTAAGGTCTGCATAAAGATTCATTAACGTCTCTATTCTTTGCTTAGCTGTACTACTTGTCTTTTTTACTTACTGTGGTAATAATGACGTTCTTGGCTTGTATCTATAATTTGCCTTAAATGGTAATGTCCCCATTCCTTTTTGTGGTGTTATATTATATACAAACTATATAACTGGTAATAGCGATACCCAATTATTCTATGCGTAATTAATATAGTGCCTTAGATACTGCTCTAGTGTCTAGTTTAGTCTTTCCATTTGTCCGTCCGTCTGCGGATAATATGCTGTAGACGTTACTGCGCGAACTCCTTATTCTGCCAGAAATACTTCCTAAAATGCTACTATAAATCTTAGATCTCTATCGATATAATCTTATCTAGTGCTCTATGTCTTACAAACACTTCTTTTATATAGATTCTAGCGATATCTTCTGCTAATATCCCTTTAGTGCATGCTATAAAGTATCCCTACTTTGTTAGCTTATCCATTATTACTAAAATCGCGTTATAATCTTGTCCTGTAATAGGATCTCTTAACTTTGGTAACTTAATAATAAAGTCCTATAATATAACCTCCCATAGTCTTCCTAGTGTCTTGACAGGTTATAGCCCTCTATACGGCTTATACCTTGTTGGTTTGTTTCTTTAGCAATTTAGATATTCCTTTATAACTTATCTTGCTAGTCCCTAGATTCCTTAAATAATGTACTCCTTTTATAGTCTTAATACTAAGCCTATAGCTCTATTGTGTCCTTATATTATTCCCTTGTGGAATTCCTTAGCAAACTCTTCTACAATAGACTTAGGTATATACGTTACTTCTCTATTTTTATATTACTCTAAGTCTGGATCCTCTGCCTATACTTCTTAGATCTTCTATGTCTAATTACTCTCTAGTAATGTATGGATCTGACTTTCCTTGGTTGCTATAATCTTTGGATAGTTATACCTAATTAATCTATCTTAATCCTTTTGTAACAAAGCTCCTAATAGCTTTTTATTACTTTATAGTTTAGCCTTTCTACTTAGAGCGTCTGCTCGTGTATTATCTATACCCTTAGTATACTAAATTTTAAAATGGTATTCTATAAGCATTTCCACCCATCTAACCTATCTTTGGTTGAGTTCCTTTATTATTAGGAATCCTATAAGGTTCTTATAGTCCGTCTTAACTATAAATGGTTTCTCTGTGCCTTATAAGAATGCTCTCTATTTCTTAAGTGCTATAACTATACCTAACAACTCCTTGTTATAGATGTCATAGTTTAACTCTAGTAGTGTTATCTTTTAACTATAGTATGCTACTGGGTGTTATCCATCTTAATATTTCTGTAGGAAGTATGCCCCTAGTGTAAAGTCTAATATATCTATTTTTATAACCGTCTTTAGACCTAGTTGATAGATCTTAAGAACTGGCTCTTAGGTAAATAACTCTTTAATTCTCTTAAATAACTCTTTAATTCTCTTAAATAGTTCTTATTATTCCTTTCCCCATGCCCATAGTTCTTCTTTCTTTATTAACCTTGTAAATAGCTTAATGTTCTATAACCATTGCGCTATAAACCTTCTATAATAATTGCAAAACCCTAGGAACAATTTTAACTACGTAATATTCTCTGGTTTCTGCCAATTCACTATAGCCTTAATCTTCTTTGGATCTATACTAAGTTGGCCTAGTTTAATAATAAATCCAATAAAATTGGTCTTCTTGGTGAAGAACTCGCATTTTTTAATTACTACTAGCATCTGTTCTTCTTATAGTCTCTTTAAGACCTATTTAATATGTTCTCCGTGTTCTTCCTCACTCTTTAAGTAGATGATAATGTTGTTAAGGTATACCATAATAAATTCATCTAGGTGTTCTCCTAATATACTATTAATTCGCTTCTAGAATATTACTAGTGCGTTTATAAGCCCAAACTATATAACTAATGGCTTATATAGTCCTTCCTTTGACCTAAAGGCTGCCTTCTATTTATTGCCTTCCTTAATCCTAATCTGATGGTATGCCTATCTCAGATCTATCTTTATAAAGATCTTTACGTTGCCTATCCTATCTTAGATTTCGCTAATTAAGGGTAAAGGATACCTATCCTTCCTAATAATGCTGTTTAACTGTTTGTAGTCTATACATATCCTAAGTTTTCCATTTTTCTTTAGGATGAATAGTACTGGATATTCTGCTAACAACTATAATGGTCTAATGTATCCCTTATATAAGTTCTCCTAGATAAACTCCTTAAGCGCTACTAACTCTATTTTAGTAAGCTTATAGATTGGAAAGAACTTTAGACTTATTCCCTCTTCTAATTCTATCTTATAGTCCTATGCTGTATGCTCTAACAGCTTTTCACTTTCTGGTGACTATAACTTTTTACCATACTTGTAGTATTTCTTTGGTATATGACTTAAGCCTTACTTAGTCTCCTTATATATCGCTCTAACTTAGTACTATACTAACTTAGTTTACTATCGCACTTTACGCCATTGTGTATCCTTAATATTAACTTAACCTATAACCCAATTAATCTTTAGATTATACTCCTATAACTAAGGCATTTTTAGTATCGCCTTGTCCTATCCTAACAGTAGGATATTAAAAGATATTCTAACTGGTCTCCCTTTAATAGTTACCTAAATAGGTTCTGTTTTAAGATTAATAATACCTCCTCTGTAGGCTATCTGGTCTCCTAAAATTGTTATAAGTAGATATAGGTGTTCCTTTTGTCTATATAGTAACCCCATCCTTTTTACTACCTTTAGTAATATATGGTTCCTAGTTACTCCACTATCTACTAATACTTTAAACTGCTAATCTTGCCACTTAGCTCTTAAATTTAGGTATTATCCTTAAATTCCTTTAAGGGTCTAAGGCTCTAATACTAGTTCCCTCTAGTTCTATACGCCTCCCCTTTTCCTAACTGTTGGCTGCTAGATCCTGCTTATACTTAGTCTAACTTTAGCTAATACTTAGTTCGTTTCTTTTCCTCTATATACTATGGATAAGTGTTCTCTAGGCACTTCCACTACTATTATTTATCTAGGCATTCTTCCGTAAGGAATCTTTCTGGTTAAAGTGTTAAGTCTCCCTAACCTTATACTTCTACTAGGTGCTAACTATGTATATACTTAGCGTTCCTAAACCGCTTTTCCTCTGGTGCCTAATATATCCTTACTAGGTACTTCTAGTTCTTATCTTTAAGTGCTCTATATATGTTGCACGTGTTATCCACATAAGCTATCCACGATAGTGTATAATACGCTATATATTTTAGGTTAACTCTTAGTTTATCTTTATCCTTAAGTTTAAACCTATACCTAGTTAACCTAACCACTAGTATCTCTGCTATAGGTACTAAGATTTATCACTTACTTCTCTAGTCCCTAGATCCCTCTTCTAGGTTCCTTAACATTATAATTAATGCTCCCTTAATGTGACTTATACGTTTTTCCGTAATAGGTTGGTTTTAGATAACTTTTTTATCTAGCCATATATAAAAATCTGCCCATTTGTTATTATATTGTTGCCTATACTACTTTCCATATAGCTGGTTTAGTGTGTATGGTTTATCTATTAGAAAGTACCTTGTTATTACTATATTATAATATCCTTTAGTATATCTTTCTTTAAACCTAGTTAGGATATCTAGATCCTCTTTTTATTCTAGTTTATCTAACCACTTTACCCTAGGTGTCCCTGTACTTGGCCTATTAGTAACTCTTTATATGGGTGCTCTGTCTCTTATATAACCTGGCATAGCTAATCTCTTGTCTAGCTTTTGCTCTTGCTATATAATAATTCTTATTCTAAACTTATCTATAGTTTTTTGTTTTCTGTGTTTTGTAGCTAGATCTTTATAGTCGTCTTGCTTTTTAATCCTGGTATTAACTATTTAATCTTTAGGCTGAATACTACATTTACCTAGGATTGCTAATGTTCTTATTTATTCTTTAAACTTATAGTTCTTGAACTTACGTCCTATATTTATTCGTTTATTACTGAACTAAGTTGCTGCCCTTTCCCATTAGTTTTTGTCTGTTATGGGTTCTTAGGTGTGTCTTATCTTGTCTTAAGAATTTTAAGCTTCTCTTATCTCTTTATAAGAATCTTAAGCCTATGGCCTTTTGCCTTTATTAAGTAATAAGCTAGTACTAGTAGTTATCTACTTGCTTAGTTTCTTTTAAATATTACTCCTATTATCTTATAAAGCGATGGAAATTGTATCTAATAGTATTATAATACCCGTTACTGAACCTTGTTCTGTAATGGTCTTAGTCTCTACTTCTATTTTAACTTCTTTAAGGTCTGTATGCTTTTAGTAAGCTACCTTTATTGCCTTATTGTTGGTAAATGCTTTGCCTATGTTAAATTTATTATCTTTAATGTCTGATCTGCGAGCTGGTTTACTGGTTTTTTTAAACTTAGATAACAATAGCTCCTATAGCTAATAGCTTGCGCCGTACTTAGCGTCTTTATAAATTTGGCATGCGTTATTATAATAATACGTAAAATTGTTAATTAAACACTCTTTTATTCCTTATAGTGCACCATTGTCCCTTTGTATATATGTGCCGTCTGCTGGTCTGGTTCCCTTTACTATATAGTTACTCTAACCACCTTTATAGTCTCTGGCGAAATGACCCTATTTTCCGCAATTTATATAAGCTCTATCTTTAAACTATTTTTTTTGCTGTAGAGTCCGCCTAAATGTCTTCTGCTGCTAAGATCCCTGGTTTAGCCTCTGCTCCTAGGTCCTTTAATTACTTAATCCTTAACTTTTAGGTTTCTATAGTTTCTTTTCCTATCTTTAGGTTTCTTTAGTACCACTTAGGTCTATTAGCTCTGCGCTATTCTATAGTTTTTAACTCTATATCTGTCGTTATATACTCTGCGCCTTATACAACTATGGAACTCTATCTTGCCCTCTCTTGGCTTGTTCCCTTTAATAGATTTTATTATTAATCTTTATTAACTAATCTATTAACTCTTTTAGAGTATCCGTATCTTCTATTAGGATGATTGTGTTCTGGACTTTAGCCTTAAGTCCCTGTTTATACTGTGCTATAAGCGCCTTGTCATTCCACTTAACCTATATAGCTAGTGTTTAAAACTGTGTTGTATACTTAATTGCTAAAGTGCGTTATACTAAGTTCTAAAGCTTTTATTCCGCTATGGTTATAGCTTCTAGGTCTCTAAATATCTGTATTAGTTGCTTTACGAACCCGTTCTAACTAGTAAATATATACCGTACATCCTAGTTAGTAGTTGTTATGCCATTAGCCTATATTTCCGTAAAATATAGCTTAAACTACTTAAGTGCCCTCCCCGTTAGAAACAATCCTATATAGGCTATTTAGTCTAACGATGTTGCTAACTTCGCTCCTTCCTATACTACCTTAAAGTATATTTGCGTAAGAAATCCCTTAAGCTTTAACTTCTCTCCTAAGAATTATTTAATTAAGGGTAGCTTAATCTTTGCTACTCTAATTCCATTAATGCGTTCTTTAAGTATTCTATTATTATTTTATAAGTAATTAACCATTTCCTGTAACTAACCTTGCGTAACCACTTAAGAATCCCTATTGTTTATACTGGTATCTCCTGGTCCTGAGGTTGTGGCTATTGCCAACGCCATTATAACTAGTGCTGCTCTTAGTGGCATATTGTTTAACTTTGTTTAAATACCGTAACTTTGGTAGTAAATGTGTAACAGAACCTTATAGCTTAGACTATGGTGGGTTCTATTATTAGGCTGGGTATATAAGTAAGAATAAAGTAACAATATAATAATAACTGGTGGAGTAGTTACCTAATAGATTAACTCCAATTATATTCTAAGATTTACTATAAGGAGAGAACTATCTACGGTAGGGACTAAGGTCCTTTAAATACACAACCGTACTCCTAAGAAATCCTTTCTTGTACGTGAGGTACGTGTTATACGTATTATACGTGGCGTATACTACGTATACTTCGTACACTGCGTATAACGTTATGTGACTCGCTTACCATTCCTTGTTATATAGTTCCACCGGATCCATCCTAGACCATGCCTGTATTAACCAACTAGCTTCCTGCAACTCTTCCCCAAGTAGTCGTAACATCGTACTTAAAGCGTCCGTAATAGGTGGAGTCATTTTACTAATAGGCAAAGGAGGAATTGTGATGGTATTTTATTGTTAGGATTGTCCTTATTATTAGGATCGTCCTTGTTATTAGGGTCGTCCTATAACAATTAATGTGGAATCTTGTAGAATCTCGTGGAATCTCGTGGAAGGTTCGTGTCAGAATTGTCCTGTGACACTTAAGGTAGGATTTCTGTCAGAGTCTGCGTCCTTAACGATGAGGTGTCAGAGTCTGACGATAAGGTAGAATTTCTTCAAATGATTGAGTAATAGCTGACTAGCTTCTTGAGTCGGCGGACCGGGCTCATAACTGTCACGAAGTTCAAATAGATGAGTTCATTGATGATCTGGTATTGTGTCTTGAGTGACGTGTCTTGGGGGCCCTAGAGCTTCGAGCTACGAAGAGATTTTACAATGCACGTGCTCCGTGCACGTGACTCGTGCACGTGACCCACGCCTTTAGAGAATACAGATTATCTGACACTAATAAGGATATAGACTAAGAATTTTTTCTAAAATGGGTAGGTAAATACTTTTAGTGGGATGGAGGTTGTATAAGATATAAGTTATATTTTAGATAAAACTATATTATATCTATAATCTAACCTTAATAGATTATTAATAAAGTCCTTAGTAGCCCTAGTAGCTCTATCTAAGATCTAGATACTACTATAATGGCTATATATAGCACTTTGGCGAATAGGGCAGTAGCTTCTAGGCTATATTCTAATTTAGACTTAGATAGTGGTGAGGGTAAGGGTTCTAGTACTTATAATGCTGCTCCCTAGCTAAATACTATAAAGAGGCGCATTTCTGGTGCCCTTAGCTAATATACTAAGGCATAGTACCTTAGACTTAATAAGCGCCCAGGGTGGGTTCTGTTCTTTTATATTAAGGTAATATCTAGTATATATCTAGCTTATATTTAAGATGTAACCTAAATATAGCCCTATAGCGAATATTTCCTTATCTATATTCTGCTAGAGGAGATTTTCTATAGATAGGATTATGCTATTGGGAAGACTGTAAGTTATAAGTTCTATATATCTTTATTATATCCTAGATCTAACTATAATAGGATTTAAATGCTAAGCATACTATTTATAGTTGGGGGGAAAAAATTGTAAATGGTTGTGGAGGATTAATTAAGTATATTAAGTCGCATTTTCTAGTAAGATCCTAGATGTATCCACGTTGCATCTATGTTATATTTATGTTATAACCTCCTTCTAACCTTAAAATAAAGAAAGGTGCAGGCTATATAATTAGAAGTGTGAAGCCTAGAGGTTAAAAAGAACTGGAATTGGATAATTTGGATAGTATGGTTATCTATATATCTATATTATATCCTAGATCTAACCCATTTTAGCGGCTTAGAAAACACTTTGTAGAGCTATTTATATAGAAGAGGAACTGCAGGTTATATGCCCTATTAGTAAAGCAGTGAGAAAGGCTGGAATATATTATAATAGTATAAACTATTGTTCTTCTATTTAGGATATATTGCTAATATATTTTAGCCCTAGAAGCCGAAAATGCACCCTTAATGGCTAAAGGTTGTGGAAAATGTAAAGCAACTTTAGTAGATTTAGGTATATTATTATTTATAATCTTATTATATTATAGATCTAACCAGAATATATAGAGGAGCTAGTTTAGTAGATATGTATTATATTCCATTCTAGAATTCTATTAACCCCTAAGGGCAAGGCAAGTTTAGGCAGTTCTAATTATTATATAACTATAATCTAACCTTAATATAGCCTGACCGCACTATAATGTTTAAGGTTATTGGCAAGTCTAATAAGCAGAAGTGTTCTTTGTATAGGACTAGTAGCAAGAGTAAGTTTGCTAGTTATATTTCTGTTATATCTTAGATCTAATATAAATAGTATGCTTATCTAACTGGGCTATATATATATGGTTTAATAAGGTATGCTTATAGTTTTTAATTATATTGCTAATATATTTATAATCTAACTATAAATAGAACTTTGTTTTACCTAAGATAACACTACTAGAGGTTGCAGATGACTTTAATAATAGAAAGACATTTAATATTAAGGAGGACTACGCTATATGGGTTAAATAGGTTATAGTGTTTATACATCTTAGATATATCCTGGTTCTATTCTGGTTCTATTATAGATACTATAAAGTATTAAGTGCGGGCATTGAATATTGCGCGGAGCATAGAGCATAGCGTGGAGTATATGGATTAGGCTTTCTTAGATATTGCAATGTCCTTATATTTAGGTAACAACCTTAATATAACCTCTGCTCCTTATGCTTGTGAATACAAAAGTTTGTATTAACTAAGTTCTTATTCTAATTTTCTAAGCTCTAACTCCATCTTCCGATTTTATAGTTTAATTGCCTTTACTTTAGCTTTTATATGGAGGACCCTAGCCTCTTATTTATAAACATTTAATTAGGATTACTGTAGCGTTAACTGTTATAAGAATTAAGCTTATTAAGTAACTGTTATACAAAGTAAAGACTGTAAGCTACTCTTATATCCTAGATATAGTTAGCTTATAAGCTAGATATATTAAGGATATATCTAGATAATCTTATTTAATGGTAAAATAGGCCTAGGAGATAGTAAGACCTAACTATTATTTAATGTTGCAATAGAGGAAACTAAAAGATATTAGGTTTATAGAACTTAGTAAGATTTAGAATATAATATACTAGAGTAAACAGAGGCAATAGATTGTGAGTGAGATTTTGATCGTACGCCTTATAAACTTTATATTTGTGACTATAGGCGTACACTAGTTCTAGAAGATAATATATCTAATATAATATTATTAAAATTAAAATCTTTATCCTCTTTAATACTTATAGATATAGTATTAGCTTTTCCTTTACTAGTATGGGCCTGTTTTCTTGATTTTTCTAGCTCTTTTAAACCTTGTTAAACTATCGCAGATTATATTAGTAATATATCTACGTTAGAGCCATAATAAAGCTATATATTTACGCTTCTCTATAAGAGCCATTCTTTTGGCGATAGATATAGTTCGCGATATATATAAAATTCCATGCTAATTATACGCCTTCCACGCTTTATAATTAAAAGTATTAATTCTCTGCCTACTAAATTCGTTATTATAATACTATATAACGGATATAAAAGATATATAAATATTAAAATAGCGGCAAGAAGGCTTAATTAATGTCCTAGATTATTTGCTTAAAAATAGGAGCATTTAACGGCGTTTATATTCTTTATAATTATAGAGAATATATTACTGTCCATTTTACTATAATACGGATTTATTCCAGATGCAATATATATATATTGCTTATATTAACACCAGTTTACAATTTTATAGTTATTACTATACTTTTCTATAACTGTAAATGTTAGAATGTAGATATAATATAGATAAATTAGGGATATAATATCTCTATACTTTTAATCACGTCTAAAATTTTAGTATTGCTTATAGCTTATAGCCTCTATAATTAAAGCTATATACTAGCCAACACTATCTTAGCCTATATTTCTGGCTCTAATAACCTAATAAATACCGCGAAGAATATGGATTTGGTAATATATAATTGCAGACTTTATATAGCCCTACTAGGTCTGTAAGGGGTTAATATCTGCTAGGTAAAGGCTAAGCCCTAATATATTTTAGTAATATCTTTTGTTAGTAACATAGGGTAAATCACCAGTACTACTCAAGTAGATACAGTGACGTTGTTTAATAATGCATGTTTTCTTTTAATTGGAACGAGGAAGGGCAAAGAGCTTAAGGCTCCTCGCCACACTAGTGCCGCGACGACACGTAACGACCGCTTGCCTTATTCCCAACACTGGCAACTCTTCTTTTGTAGTTGCTATTTATATACACTTGTAGATTACTACTATACAAAGATACTAAGCAAAGAAGAAGAAGAACGTTAGGGGTTAATACAAAGGCAAGGGGTCACCAAGGCGCTAGTAGTAAGCGAGCCAATAGCAATTTTCCATGCCGGGCATAGAAAATTCTGATTGGCTGGTTAAAATCAGGGTCTGCGGAATATTATACTCTTACTCCCTTTTAACCTAACCTTTAACCCATATATATAAAGTGTTTGTATTAATAAACGTTTCTAGAGCCTTATTTAGGTTTGCCTTTATCATTATATCTATTAGGTTATCTTGGCCATTAATCCATCAGATCTTAAAGAATTCTCGCCATTTGTAGGATTGCCGAAGTGCTATAATATTAATTATAAGGCGCTTCTCCTTTATGGTACCAAGCTTGACTAAGCACTTATAGAGGGAATATAAGTCGGTACATACGATTATAGGGATAACGGGAAGTTCAAGTTAATCTATAATTATCTTTAGGGTAGTTCTAATTGCAATTGCTATATTAACTCCGCTAACCATTCCGTATATCTCTAACGCTAGAACACTTTAAGTGACGCACTTACTCTTAGTTAAGCTCTAATAGATAAGATTACCGTAGATCATAAAGTCATTCTCTTTAGTAGATTTATTTGCGATTATAATTTTATATCCTAGCTAGGAGCTAAAATCTTTATTATTTATAAATAATTTATTAACAAATACAAAGAGCTTAGCAGTAGGAAGGTTAATAGGCATATAGAATAGTCCCCAATTAAGATAGTTTATTTGCCAAAAAAGACGCTTATTTAGGGCAAGAATATTATCCTTAGTTAGTTCCTAGTATTAAGCGGCAATAGAGAGATTAAAGGAAGCCTTAGGTTAATAGATAGAAGTAATATAAGCTCCACAAGCGCGTTACTCTACGTATCCTTGCTTTAGAGAATTAACGTTAATAACGTTAATCTTCTTACCTTAACCCTTCTGGCGCAAAGCGATGGAGTCCTCATTTAGGGAGAGAATGTATCCATTAAAGAGTAATAGTATTATTAGGTTAAGCCTCTCCTTTAGCTTTACTATAAGATTTACCTTTACTAGCTCATCTTCTTTAAGAGCTAAGAATTGGTCGTCTCCTAAGATAATTATATTGTTGGTTTATATGCTAACAATTCCAAATAGAGTTCCCGTAATTGTAATAAGGAAGTAGGGGTTAAATATAAAAGTCATCATTAAAAGCTTCTCTTTATAGTGCTTACTATAGGTAGCCCACCAGTAAGTTCCTGCCTCTACAATTCTATATAATGGCTTAAGCACGACCATAATCGTATCTTTAGGATATTAGTAGCGAATTTGTTCTAGAAGGTATGCTAATATTAAGCACTAAAGGTATGTCTCTAATTGGGTATAGGCCTAAGTAATATCTCATAAATAAACCATTATTCTATTCTTTATTAAGGAGGGAGCTAGCGTAATAATAACTCGCTAACTAGCTCGTTAAATTATAGGGGATTATATAAGAATTACTTCCTTACCATTATTGTTATAACCTTAAATAACGAGCCTTAACTTCTTAAACAGGGCGTTAGTAGCTTTACCCTTAATCTTATTAACTATTCTTAACTTAAAGATGCGAACTCTATTAAACTTAGTAGGGTCATACTTCTTAAATTTAAAAACTCCTTTTATAATAAGACCGTCAATCTCCTGCTTATTAGATGCTTAAAAAGGGGCTCCTAGAGTTATAATACGGCCTTCCTTTTAGAGTTGTTTTGCGAGCTTAAAGTCCGCCTTCTTTTTAGCTATTATAAAGGCCATTAATAACTTAACTCTACTCTCAATAGCGGCAACGAATTACTCTTTGAAATTAACAAAATGTTGGCAATTTTATAATCCTTTTAGGCAACCTCTACTGCGTTATAGTTGCAGCACATCTGCTATAACTATATTAGAATTATAGTCGCCTTCTAGAGCATATTAATTGTGGTTCTCCTCTAGGGTATCCTCTAGGGTATCCTATAAAGGCTTAAAACTGTCATCCCTATAATAGGGCTTGATAACGGTTAAGCGGAATTAAGTAGGTCTATAGGGCATCTAAAGAGTACAAGTTTAACCCTTAATGGTAATAAGTGTATATAGGCCTAACCAGCCCCCTTTCTTACGCCATACCCGTACTTTAGATTGGAGTGGTAGATCTATTATAATTAAGGTATTTAGGCCGTTTCTTATTCTTAATACGTCGTTGACCTAGCACATAGCATAGATACGGCGCACCTTCTTTATTGCTTTATAGATAGCCTCAGCTCGTTATATAACGGATAGAGATAGTGGAGAATTGTTAGTTATTTAAGGGTAGGCGCCAAAGACTAGTAATGTAGGTACAAGCCCATCTAGGCTAGCGGAATCGTTAATAGCCTTAATAGCCATCTATAAGATAAGCTCTTCGCTAGCGCCCTTTAGTTCCGAAGAAATAATCTCATATACTTAGCATAATGGCGTATAATATTGTTCTACTTTTCTAATACTATTATGTGCCTTAACAGGGACTTCCTTGACCTTAATTTCCATTGCCTTTACCTGTTGCCAAAACTCTATAGATAAGAAGTTCCTTCCTATATTATAAATAACTCGATTAGGGGGTCCTAGGTAGACATCAATCTAGTATAATTAAAGAGTATCCTATGTGTTCCTAGCTAATATATCCTTTAGGAAACGTGCGGCTTAGAAAAAGGTTAAGAGGTCAACAACTTAGAGTACTAGCTTGCCGCTAAGATACATAATGTTAATAATAATATAGAAGTTGAAGTCATAGTTATCTTTAAAGGTAAACTTAAATCGGCTAGGGGACTTCTAGTTTATTTAGCAGTAATAGCAGTACTTTATAAGATGCTTAATTATCTTAGCCTTAACTTTATAACCTGCTCGCTAAAGAACCCTAAGTAATCTATAAACTAATAGGTAACTAAAGCGACGGTGTAGTTAACATAACTCCAACTTAGTTAAATGGCTCTAAGCAACGCTCCTTTCTGGCTATTAAAGGAGCAACTAAGGGTAACCCCACTTGCATATAACGGGCACCCAATTATCTCCCTAAACAAGTATATTCTTAAGGTTATTAAGCTTAACGCCTAACTTATCTATATCTCGGATGCAGAATAGAAATGGGGTGTTCGTAGAAATAATATAGAAAGTAATATATCCTAATAGGGTTTAGACCTTAATTATGCTAAAAGAGATTATAATACCCTTACTAAAGCGAATTATATATTAGCCTGCCATTAATTAGTTAATCTAAACAGAGCTATTAAGCTACTAAAGAGCTCAAACTTAAGGTTCTCCTACTATAGATACTCCTGCGGCTCTAGTATCTGGCATAATACTATAAAAGACGTTCACCGAGTATCTGTTATTAAAGGAGAACGCAGAACTTTCCTTTAGCTTATTAAAGATATCTAACTTTATAACAGAATGGAGCGTAGATTAGTTATTAAGGATAGTAACAGTTTATATACCATTTACCTTACCATACTCGGTGAAGTATTAGTTAGGAGAGTAGTCCTTAATTTCTATATCCATAAGGAGCTGTTCGGCCTTATTAACCTTACACTTAAGATCTTCTTCGCCTTTATATTGAACCAGGAAGCTTTGGAAGTAGGCTATAATAACCTTATAATTTCTAACATTTTGTGCACTCTAGCGAAACTTATTATATGCCTCCTTTTATCTGTTAAGAGGGTGCCTAGTTAACTAGCAATTTGGCTTCTCACAAACATAGCATTTCTTCTATTAATTATTTTAAGATAACCCTCCACAAGGACCTCTATAATTGCTTTATAGTCAACATTAATTATACCCTCTGCCGTATCCCCTACCCTAGCCACTATATGTTTAATCAGTCTAGTTATAATCATATTAGTCAGCCAGGTCAATTAAAGTAGGTTAGGGTTAGGTATTAAATTGCTATACTTCTTAAGAGCGCAGAGCGGTGCTAATAGAGGATCTTAATTAAGCATACACTCCTTTATAAGTATTTACAGGATTAAAGAGAGCAAGGTTACATTCTTTAATACCTTAGTATACGCTAATAACTTAATCGCGTAGGCTAAAGTCCTTTTAATATAATTTAGATAAACCACACTAAATTATCTAAAGTCAGTTAAAGAGCTTTTAAAGACAATCAAGTTAAGAGGCATCTAGGTTTATAGCAATAATTCTTAGGAAGGTAGTCTCTCTCCACTCTAATATATACTGCGGCTTATTCTCTTCTATTTCAAAGTGGCATTTTGTCTTATATATTATTTAGTTAAAATCGTATTCTTTTCCTACCAAACGATCATAATAGAAGGTACTGGCGCGGCCCTTAAGCATAACAGAATAAGTGTTATAATATTGGTTAGGTTCCAGTCCAACCTTCTAGTAATAGTTATAGAAGATACGCAGCTTTAAATTAAGGATATTATATAGTTCCCCGCCAAACCTCTTCTCCTGGTCCAAATAGAGCTTTATAAGCTCTGTAAGCATTTTTAAGGTGCCTCTAAGCGGTATTAGGCCACGTTAAAATTACATTAGAGATTAAGGTGGGGATTGCTTTATAGGCTATAGTAGAGATATAGATCTTAATGGAATACAGCATAGTACCTAATCTTGCTATAATAGAGTTTAAAGGTTATTAAATCGCGAAGTAAGGGGATCTTACACTTGCTCTTAAGGGGCAGTAGTTAAAGTTACGGGTTAAATTAGTAGAAGCGATAGATATGGAACATAAGAACTCATACCTAGAGCAATAGAATTAGGACGCGTCTCTATTAGTATATTATTTGGATTCTATCGTGAGTTAAGCTTCTTCTTATTGCGTAGTTGGTACTTAATCTCTTATAGAGTCTATTCGTGCTCTTCTTTTACGTTAATAACTTGCTCCTAGATATTGTCTCTAATAGCACCCCCATCCATAGGGACAAATACTCTATTCTCCCAAAGGAAATTACGGAAGTCTTATACAATATCTTTTTTCGCAAGAGCCTATGTTTCCTTTATCCATCTAACAAAGTCCTCCTTCATGCAATACTATAGCATAGTATCATTGTATTCGCGGTCTATATAGTATACCATACAGTATAATAAGAATCCGTTCAGGTCCTGTTGCTTAGCGTTTATAGGGTTAATATCTATATCCTATATCTCCAGGTTAATGTCTTTCTCATACTGCTTTAGGTAGGTTAACGCTATAATAGCTATTATTTTATTAATAGAAAAAAAAAGGAAAATAAGGGTTGTTTAACGGGGTATCATACATTAAAGGTAGGTAGGGTTTTCGGTTTTATAGGATCTCGTAGGTTTGCTATTAAAAGGTAGGCAATTTAAGATATAGTTAACGCGTTTTGGACATTAACTTAGGACCCTAGGTTTAGTAACACTTTTAACCTAAAGTACTTAACTAAATCTTCGTAAACATAGTTGTTCTACATAATAGACGCAACTTGGTATCTCCTAGTACTCAGTAACACTTCTATTACTAGTTTTCCGCAAGTCTAAGGTAGCATAGTATCGCCGGGATCCATTCTATATAAGCGTATATAGCACCCCTACACAAGACTGTCTCTTCTATTAAAAACCTTGCTGTTCTGTAGTTGTGTATTTAACCACTAATTAGTGTTAGTAATATAGGGTAAATCACCAGTACTACTCAAGTAGATACAGTGACGTTGTTTAATAATGCATGTTTTCTTTTAATTAGAACGAGGAAGGGCGAAGAGCTTAAGGCTCCTCGCCACGCTAGTGCCGCGACAACACGTGACGACCGCTTGCCTTATTCCCGACATCTTTAATATATACGCATTATAAAATACCTTTTGCCTGCGCCCTATCTATATCTATTAGAGCTGTATAAAATCTATATTTATAAATATAACTCTAATAAGTTGGATAGCCGTAATTCTTATATAAGCAGAATATAGTATAGAAAAGTTATTAATACATTTCTGCTAATTAACCTATAGCTTGGTTTACAAAAACCCTTATTAGTATAATAACTATAGCCTTATTAGAATAAAGATATAACCGTAATATAACTAGGTTATATAATACCTTTATTAATTCTAGGGATATTTGCGGTAATTATAACCTTATCTAACCTAGCTGTACTAACCCGTTTAAAAGATATATTAATTTTAAACGTTTTTAATATTAAAAGTATTTCTACCTGGCCTTTTTAAAAGCATATAATTATTAGTTTACTATTTTGGTGGAATATATCTTATATATATCTAGGACCTATTTTATAATATAGATGCTTTTTAAATATTACCCCTTATATATCTTAACCTTGCGGAAATGATAAAAGCTATTACTTTTTAATTAGGTATTAAATCTTATTAAGATTTGCAAGGCTTTAGTAAAGGTTTAGAAGGCTAGTAATATTATATTTTTTACAAACCTCTTTTATTAAAGGGCTGTATATAAAAGAGCCTAATAGAATAAGGATAGGGTATTAATATAACTTGGATATAATGTACTTAAAGTAAGCCCTGGTCCTAACTGTTGCTGGATTTATTGTTAAAGTTCTTTAATAAGTTGTATTAGAACCTTTAATAGAGGCGCTGGAGGATGCGTATATTTGCTATAAGAAGTTAAAATAATATATAGGCAATCCTTAATATTATCTGGCTATATATAGTTGAACTCCATGTTATAAGAGGCCAGTACCCATTTTCTAGGTCCTTGGGCGTGGTTACAGCCTAGATATATTAAGGTTATATTATAGTTATATGCGTATTATAATAACTTACCGTAATTATTTAATTTTTTCTTTCTGTGCTCTACTGCTGTATAGGTTTTTGGGGTGCCCTAATAGCCTTAATTAAGTAAATCTCTTAAATATTTTAATAAGTATCTTAAAACTGAAGATAGAGACTTTTAGTAGTGCTTTTTATAGTTTTATATCCGACTTCTCTTAGTATAGTATATGCTTGCCATAGGTCTATCTATAAGTAACTAGTTATAGCTTAGTTATAGTCGTAATATATTTAGGATATATTGGATACTAACTGTGTACTTTATAATATAAAGATATGGCTTACAGCTAGTACTCTGCTCTATATAGGTAATTTAGTACTAAAATATATAACAAATACTATTATAAAGCCTATATATATTAATAAGAATAGATAATATAAATAAGTATCTTACGTATTTGTGTCTCTTTGTTTAAGATTATTTTAATTTAATTCTGTTAAATTACTAAGAAAATGTATAAGAGTATATAATGTCTATATTATAACTTAGATATAGTAATATAATATTATAGATATATTATACCTTTTCTTACAATTTATGTATTCTTTTCCAGTCTTCCTCTATAATTTGCTTGTGGTAAAAGTTTTATAGCTAAAGGTCTAAGTATTTGCAGTAAAATATGCCTGTATAGGGTATCTGTCTTCTAAAGTACTTTTAGAGGCTAAGAAGAGGGTATATTATACTTATCTTGTTCTTTAATATACATAAGTATTGTATCTATCTGTATTAGAACCCAGTTATATATAAGATCTATTTAGGATATAGTCTCTTATATTTTTATATATCTTAGTAATATTCTTATTATTTAGCTATAGGCTAGATAAATCTATTATATATCTAATCCCGTGCTTAGAGGATATAGGATATTCCAGTATATCTTAACTAAATATAAGTCTTTCTACTGCAAGCGATCTAGTCTATGTAATTAATATTAAGCCTGGCTATATTATAGAAATAATTAGTTTATATATTATATATAGCTCGTGTTATAGAATTCTACTTACTACTAGCGTTAAAGAAGAGGCATTAGTAGATTGTTATAGCGTGGGCATTTAGGATTGTATATCTTTATAATACTCCCAATATAAGCCGGATATATTCTAATTACCATCTTTAATGTTTATATATATGCGTTTCTTCTGCACCCGTTACCCTTTATAGAAGAAGTCCTCCTGTAATTATTCTAAGTCTTTAATTAAGGACCGAGTTGCTTCTGTTAGTAGTAGTATAGAAGAACTACCTAAGATAGGTAAGTGCGTAAGGGTGTTTGGATTATATCTTAGATATATTATTAATCTATCCTGGATATATCTCTGCGCACTTTAGGGTGGTTATATATTATTGGCCATTTCTAATACTAAGATTGCACGATCTTAGATATACTAAAGATAGGGTATAGTTGCAATTTTATATAATTAAGTGTAGCTTTAATGGCAATAATTTTAAAGAATTTTGTGTTAAAAGCTTATTAAGTGTGCGTGTACGGTGCTAAAGTTCATCTAGTGTAAGATTTTGCGACGTGGCGTATTTTAACACTCCCGGAGCTTTCGGCAACACTGGCCGAGCTTCAGACTCATAAGGGATACGTATATATATTACCCCCTAGAGCCTCCTTTCCTCTTCTTCTTCTCATCAGCTTAGTATTCTTGTATAGTAGCAATCTACAAGCTTCGGTTTAGAAGCATTTATACCAACCCGTCACAGTTGCTAAATGCGTAGGTTACACGTAGGCTGCACGTAGGCTGCGCGTAGGCTGTATATTAAAAAACACGACATAGGCTAGTCGGTCAAGTTGCCAAGCGCCCTTAACCGCGCGCCAATTGCGTTAACCACTAACCATTAAGGCCATTGATAGGGGACAATATTTTACCGATATATGTATATCCCCGCTACAGCTACCATAAGCTAACGCTTAACCTCTTCTATTTATCCTTAACCTATAGGCGCCGCTAGGGAAATATAAGATGCTTTAGGGCGGCAATTTAGTGTTCCAGCTTTAGGCTAAGTAGACTTTAGGGCTAGGAGGTAGGCCGTTAATTAAAGCTCTTAATCGCTGCTAGGTGTGACAGCGCTGGGGCGCGTCACCTAGTCAGGGATTCGCTTAGGGCTTGGCTTATGTATATAGACGTGGCCTCACCACCTTCTCTTGCTCCTCACCTTGATATCTTCGTAACACAGCATTCGTTCGCTTCACCTTGGAAGCATTTGTTCAAGTCTTTGTTAAAATATTTGTTCAATGGTTCGAGCCGTCACACTAGGGGGCGCGCTAGCGGGTTAGCGGCGAGGCTATATTCTATAGCCGTCGCCGTAAGATAATTGTCACGGGACTCACCCGTTCTCACGTCCCTGCGCGTTTTGACGTTCTTGACCCGTGCTCACGTTCGTCCCGAGACACCTACGCACGTTCCCCTACAACCCCTATTTATACCCGTACCTAGCACATAAAGTCTCTTCTTCTTCATCCAATGTCTTCGTATCAACCACGCATAGTTACGCGTACGTAGCCTTCTCAATTACTACCCTGTTTAGTACATTGTATTCTAGTTCGTGCCTACTTCCGTAACAATAATTAAGAATATAAGACGGCGTATAAAAGATAGTACGGCAAGATATAAAAGTAGGCTATTAACCAGCTAAAGTAACTACGAGGCCAGCGTTCTTTGGATTAGCTTTATAAGAATATCTAGGTCAAGGGAGGCTCCCTCTTAGGTAGTAGATAATACCTATTTTACTACAGTAACCGAGACGCCTTAATATAGAACTGTACTAGTAACCAAGGTGTCTTAATATAGAACTGCACTGCAGTAACCGAGACGCCTCAATACATGACTGCATTGCAGTAATCAAGACCGCCTCAATACATGACTGCACTGCAGTAACCAAGACGCCTTAATATAGAACTGCACTGCAGTAACCGAAACGCCTTAATATACGACTACACTGCATTAACCAAGACGCCTTAATATAAGACCATACTATAGTAACCGAGACGTCTTTATGTAGGACCGTACTACAGCAACTAAGACGCCTTAATATAGGAATAGAACGCGTTTAGGTGTTGTAAATTCAGAGCAACATTACGCGACCGCCCAGAAGTACCGATCAAACTTAAATTATATACCTTTTCGCCCAAAATTGCGTGCGAGGTTACTTGGGGCTACCCTGCTGATAACGCGCACGAACCCCGTACGAGATCGCGCAGCGACCGCCCCTAACCTCGGGTCGTAACCACGCCAAACGACCCCGATACGTGATAGGTACTGGTTGAATTCGCCCAGGTGGACCGCCTAGGTGGCTTACTATAGTATCAGGCATATATTTTGTATGTGGGTCTTCAGCTGCAGGGAGCCCTGTAACGCACAGATAATACAATACACCAATCAATATGCTAGATTTCTATACAAACTAGCATATTGATTGGTGTATT
>Ga0307507_10002468_pt1 | contig 38700 bp, 11 predicted proteins | sample 7_EM_MG_FD_207223 | JGI IMG/M metagenome (GOLD analysis project Ga0307507, IMG submission 207223) | Populus trichocarpa ectomycorrhiza microbial communities from riparian zone in the Pacific Northwest, United States - 7_EM | ecosystem: Host-associated > Plants > Roots > Unclassified | place...
TTACTAGTCTACTTAAGAAGGGAGTTTTTAAGATTGTAAGACTTACGGATATACCATAAGGCGTATAACTCTTTAATTCGCGATTTGTTAATAAGATTAAGAATAAGGGAACTAATAAGGCTTTTAAGAAATCCTAACTAGTTGTGCAAGCTTATAATAACTTAGAAAAGGAACTGGTTCTTACCTAATTACTAACTATTTAACGAGTTAGCTAATAACTAATTCTCTATATTGCCGCTATAAAGCTTCTATAGGCACGACTTTACCTCCAAGACATTTTATAGGCCTATATATAATTAACCACCACACTAAATTAAGAATTCTATGTATGACCTCTGTATGAGCTAATTAAGCAACTTGGGATTAACAAGGCCTCCATTTTAAAGGTTATAAAACCACTTTATGGAGTACCGGAAGCCGGTAACCACTAGTTTAAGATATATCACTTATATTACATCTAACAGTTGCACATGGACTAGTCTATATACAACCCCTGTCTCCTACAGAGCAACAAACCCTTTGGTATTATAGGCCTATAAATTAACAATACTCTATTCCTGGTAGATAAGACCTTTATAAACGTAGAGCAAAACGAGCTGTATAAGGCCAAGTTTATGGCTAAAGAACGGGAATAACTTACCGTTGATACGCCTATTAAGTTTAATGGTGGAGTCATTTAGCTACTAACTAACGGGAGCATTACGCTTATTTAGGAATAATAATGTATAAACCTTAGTACGATTAGCACCAAGCTTGCCACGAGTATAGGATTAAGAGGAGCTATAAGAACCTTAACTCTAAAGGACTAGTATATTACTTAACACGCTAGAGGTGCATATATCGCTTTAGTTTGCCAGCTAGAAGCCTTATTTGATTTATCCTTTGCCGCCTAGGTAATTAACCCCAATAAGGAAGACGTAAAACAGTTAAATAAGCGTCTAAACTGGCAAATTAAGAACGCTAATAGAGGCCTTAAGTTTATTAAGTTAGATATTAAAACCCTATAGCTCCTAGTGTTTACGGACGCGTTATTTACTAATAATAAGGACCTCTCTTTGCAGATTGGCTACGTCATTATACTAGCTAATGCTATAAAAAAGGCCAATATCGTCTATTGGAGCTTAGTTAAGTGTAAAAGAGTTACTTGGAGCGTACTAGCTTCTAAACTCTACGGTATGGCCCATGGCTTTAATATTGGCGTTGCGATTAAATCTATAGTAGATAAGATCCTACAAATTAACCTTTTACTTGTGCTTTGCACTAATTCCAAGTCCTTATATAACTGTTTAGTACGACTTGGAACTACCCAAGAAAAGCGCCTAATGATTAACGTAATGTGCCTCTAGTAAGCCTATGAACGGAGACAGATTACGGAGGTGAAATAGATTAATGGAGAGGCTAACCCTGCTGATGCCATAACAAAGGGAAAGCCCTGCGCGGCTCTTTAATAGCTTATTAATACGAACCAAATCGACCTACAAGTTGTAGGATAGGTTGAACGAACGAACTTAGATTTAGCTTAGCGTTAGGTAACTAATTATAATAATATGGACCCTAAATTCAACTAGCCAATCAGGATTTTCCATCCCTGGGATAGAAAATCGCTATTGGCTTGCTTACTACTAGCGCCTTAGCGGCCCTCGCGATATGTTAATCTGCTACCCCTAATAATTTTTCTTGTAATTACGGACCTGTAAAAGGAGCGTGGAAGCTATTACGTATTAATTGGATCTTTAGCTATTGCGTATACGCTATAAATAAGTCTAGAAGTAAACTTAGCTTTGGAATGTAGATTAGCCTTCTTTTTAGAGTTGCTCCAGTGTCGGAATGTTAGTTATGTGATGTGGTTATAAAACCGCGAAGCGAGGCTAGTTAACCTAACCTTGGAGCAACCCCTTACTTCTAAACAATCAATTATCCAACAATTAACAACGCATACGTATTATATAGTGATATTTATGCCCGTTAATTAAAGCATGTATACCGACAAATATACTTATCTTAATTATATCTCCAACTCCTTTGTTTTTTATAAGGTCTTATATAGTAACCGCTTTAATAACTCCCTAGCAGTAATTGTTCTTAAGGGTCTTAGAAAGTTAGATAGACTAGCCATAACTTCTTAATCTACTCCTTTATAAGTAGAGGGGATGCGCTCCTTTAGGGAGACTCTGCTAGCCTCTTATAGTAAGGGCGTCGTTTTAGGGGGTAAGGAGGTATAGCCCATTATTATTAATTAATAGCCATATATTCCTTCTATAAAGGATTATAAGTAATTAGAATTATAAGAGGCCAGTCTAACCAGAACGTATAATTATTTAATTAATAGTATAGAATAAGAGTTATAGATAAGTAAAATGTAAGTTAAAGGTAGAACAAGCTTTATATATTAAAGGATAAATGCTTTTAACCTCTTCTATTTAGAGACTAATTGCTAGTTCTTCTTTAGAGGAGAACCAGCTCCTTATATAATCCTTCTAAGACACTAGTAAACCCTTTGCCCCTTATCTATTTAGCTATATCTCCTCTAGGATATTAGTGGGATATTAGTAAAACCTTTATCTATCTTATCTAATATATACCTTTTAGGAGCGCCTGTTACACTACTTTATAAGTAAAAAGGAACATAGAGAATACATTAAGTAGGTCTTAAAGAGATTATTAAAAAAAGATGCTAGTAGCAATTAAGAAATGCGAGTTCTTTACTAAGAAGACCAATTTTATTAAATTTATTATTAAACTAGGTAAGATCTAAATAGATCTAAAGAAAGTTAAAGCTATAGTTAGTTGGCAAGAACTAGAGAATATTATATAGTTAAGGTTATTTTAGGATTCTACAACTACTATAAAAGGTTTATTATATAGTGGTTAAAGAATATTAAGCCGTTTATAAGACTTATAAAAAAGAAGGAACTATAGATATAGAGTAGTAAGTAAAAGAAGCTATTTTAAGAACTTAAGGAGTTATTTACCTAAGATCTAATCCTTAAGATCTATTAACTAAAGCTAGATATAGTTGTAGAAATAGACGCATTAGACTTTATACTAGGAGTATACCTTATACTAATAACTGCGTCTAATAAATTATGGCCTGTATATACTAATTAATAAGCTATATATAGAAGCGGTTAGTGATTCTGCCGTATTAAATAGAGTTATTAAATAAGGCTATAAATATATTAAAATATTAGTGTATTTTATATATAGACCCTTATTCTTTAGAGTTAAGTTAATTAACATGCTCTTATTAATAGGGCCCAACTTTATAAAGCGGTATTTAACAAAGTCTATAGCTAAATTAAGTTCTTAGGGCCCGCTAAGGCCTTTTAAAGTCCTTATTACTATAAGGCTTTTTAGTAGTATTTACTAAAGGCTTATATAGAGGCTTCCTCTTTAATGGTTTCTTAATATAGCTCTTTCTTCCCTCCTATAAGCAAGCTGCGTAAGCTACTAGCTCCTTATTAATTTTAACCGGCTTATATCTATAATATAGTACTAGGTACTACTATATATCCTCCATAGATATCCGCCCAATATTTACCTTTAGTACTTATATTAAATGTTTAAATAAGAAGTTAACGAGAGCTTCGCGGAAAGTTTTATAGCTAGTGTGGTATACCTAGCCGCGGGTATATATAGAGGATAACTTATAGGCGTTAGTAACAGTTATATTAAGAAAAAAGTAGAAGAGAGGCTTTTAGGTACAGTAGTAGATCCTAAGGAAGGTATAATAAGATCTTATCTAGTTAGTAGTATTAACGCCTTTTATAAAGTAATTATATATATTAATAAACTCTAGTATAGGTAGCCACTTCCTAGTTTAGTCTCCGAATGCCTTATAAGTCTATTAAGTATTACTAAAGGTTATAGCAGGTTATTACCGCTCCCGTTTAATAAAGTTTAAACCTATAATATATAAAATTATTAATTATAGAGCCTTAATGTTAAACTAGAGTATAAACCGTTGCTTATAGTACTTATAAATAAGACTATATTAGTATCCTTCTAGGTAAACTCTATAACTGTTTCGTCTTCTAAAAGCCTTATATATAGTATACCTCATTAAATCTAGCTCTAGTAGATTAATTTAAGGTTAGTAAGCTGTCTATTAATTTACTTAATTAGTGCCTAATTTTACCCTATTATTCCCCCCTTTTTGGCCTTATCTAGTTCCTCCCACTTTATTTTAGTTATTTATACCATTCCTATACCCCTAATTCTAAGTATTTAGAGTTACTAAAGTAGTTTAATAGAGACAAAAAGGTTATTTAGCCAAATAGTGTATATATTTGGCTAATAGAGGCGCTGGCCCGTCTTTAGATCTTTCTAAGTTAAAAAATCTATTACTACTGCCTAGGTTTTTAAAAAGCCTTTCTTTACTTAGAACTTATCTAGATCTACTAGGCCCTTATTATTACCTTTTATATAAAACATTTAATTAAGGATATAACCCTAGTTGCCTAATAGCTATATTTTAAAGCCCTTAGGTATAGGCTTAGTTAGTATATTAATGTTACGGCACTGTTACAGACCCTAGTCAGGGGCTCGGCCGAGCCGAGCCTTGGCACCATGTATATAGACGTGTCCTTTCCTCGACCTTCTTCCAGTCCTCGTCTTGGAATTCTCGTACCTGCCTATCAATAGATTCTTGTTCTTTTGACTAAGCCTTCACAATTAACAATTTTAGAAGCATGGCTAGTAAAGCGCTTAATTATCTTATTGATAGTAAAGTATATTTTGGGCTTATAGTACCTTATTAAGGCAAGGCGGAGCTCCTTACTAAGTTCCTTAATTCTCTTAAATGTATTCTAGAAAGCCTTATTGTCTTTAGTTCTTAATTTAGTGTAGTAGAAGTAACAATTAAGCTGCTGCCATTGATTAACTCTAAGGTAATTTTAAAGAATGTGCATTATTCTATGGCTGTAGTCCTTATACTAATAATCCTTAATACTGCTTTCTGTATATAAGCCTATATAAATAAGCACCGCCAAATATGCATATAGCTCCCGCCCTAATGTAGGCTTCTATCTATAGAGGAAGTCCTTATCCTCTAAAGGTAGGTGTAGCTTTATATTCTTATTTATATATTCTACTAGTTAATTAATAAGTTTCTCTAGCTAAAATAGCTTAAATAACTGCCAGGGGTCCTCGTTATTAATATAATCTGGAAGCTTTGGCTTGCTATATTTGTTTTTGTTATATATAGGGAGAGGCTTAAAGGTAGGAAGTGGTTTAGGCTCTAGCGGTGGCTTTTTTGCGACACGATTTTTAGAAACAATATATTAAGTAGGCTGCACAAGATTTATATTATTGGATGTATGGTTACACACCATTTTGGTGGTGTAGTTAATTGATGAAGTTATCTATTTACTACTTGATTTGAAAAGTTTGATGTTCTTGACCCCGCGCACGGGCCACAATTTATTGGCACCTATTAATGCAAGGGATAGCGTGATAAAAACTAATTGGATGGTACTTCACCTGATTCGGTGTATTTCTCGATCAACGCTGCATAGGATATGTCGCTGAAGTAATGTTAGGCTGTAGCTTAGGCACCTACCGTTATACATAGTGGTAAGTTAAAGGTAATATACATAGAAAGCGACATAGCTCAAGCCCCAAGCTATCAAGCGCGCAGACATGCGGTAGCAACCAGTTCAGGACGCCTCTTTGTGCTGTACTCATTACGCGAGCTGAAACTCATCGACCCACTTGCCATCCGCACCCATTTCACGCATGAGCATCTGGCGCGCTCCGACTATGACTGCCGCAAACGCACGAAAATTCTTCTTACCGGCAACCTCGGCAATCTCCTTTTGGACGGTGCTTCCCCTAATATATTCTTGAAGCTGCTTGCGGACTTCTCCATAATTCTTCTTTTGGTCATCTCCATCAAACCAATCCTGGATAGTACCTGACCCCCGTTTATTGCCGTCGAATCTTAGCTGAAGAATCTCCTTCAGAGTCATGCCCTCAAGCAGTTTCGCCTTGTCATCGATGATCCTGCCTTCGATGTCTAATGTGTTAAGCGGGATATTCTTAAACTCTATAACAGTGTAGAGCCCCTTCTCGTTTGTAACGAGCAAATCGACACGACCCATTCTATTAGTAGACCACTATATGGGTTAGCTTCACGGTAGCTACATAGCATATTAACGGTGAGCTGACCTTCCTAACTTCATATTCCGCATTTGGTTTAATGGCAGAATTCTCTAGAATTGTAAACCAGATGCTGTCTCGGTGGTCCGTTTCAGTCTTCGAAAATCCGAGGTTGCCACAATCACGCTCTCGTACCAGACGGATATACGCGTTAAGTACAGGTTTTATGTTCCCATTTTTCAAGAGAGAATAAAGAGCTGATTTTCCGGAAGTATACACACCGGTTCGATTAAGGAGCGCATATCCGAACCTCTTCGCAGCGGCACGGTTGGGTATCTTTAATAACTTGGATGGATTGTGCGAATCAAAGGTTAGACCGCCCATGTAAACCATTAAGGATCGCCATGCAGATATGTCACCATCTCCAGAAGCCTGGGTGCCCTAAGCGCACAGGAATGTAAGAAACAAGCTTATAGTGTAATCTTTCCTATTTATAGTGGGCGCAACTTACCAATTCTGTTAGGTTAAAGCCACGGAGCACTCCCTCGTATGGTATCTTTCGATAGCAGCCGTGTTCGTCTTTTTGAAGTGCTAATTGCATAACGTTCACAGCCGCAGGCGCCGTTGCACAGATCTGTAAAAACGGCTCGGAGACTTCTGAGTTGGGAGGGTTCTCAGCCTCCAACTTTTTCCGTTGCCGGACTGCCTACATACCCAAATAATCAGTAATAGGGCCATACAGTAATTTTGCTTACTTACTTGAAGATACGAAAGAGCTGTCTGTGTATTGAAAACAGTTTCCACCCTCCGATGGTCGCAGAAGTGGTAACCGTTAGCATAGAATTCCAATTCTTCAAGTCTTTCTTGCACCTCTTCCTTATTGGTGCAGATGACCTGCAACGCCCCCAGCACGTCGGATCGAGTCAATCCGCAAATAGTGGAAAAGTCTGGATCGAAGGTGAGGTTTTCTTGCTCGTTGAAACCACTAGTTAAGCTGCTAAGAAGGAGAGGCGTGACACCAGTCAAGTACACCTTCTTGACGCCATAATCCAGATCCTTATTACCTTTCACAGCAGACCAAAATCCCTTTAGGACACTTTCAAGCTCGGTATTAGCCCATGTTCCTAGATCATGCGGATTCATATAGACATTCGCGTAAGCGTCGTATTCGTCCGCCAGCAAATAGATCTTCAGACATTAGAAGCCATTACCTTATATAGCAGTTAGAATGGACGTACCCCATTTACGCCAAAGAGTGGATGGTTCTTGTTCCCCCCTTTATTAATATGTCGAAGCGCATTGTCAACAGCCGTAACAAGGACATATAGGTTTCGAACGGGGTCATCAGTTTCAAACAGAGAAATTTCCCTCCAGGCGGGTGAGTCGTGTAGATATTCATTGTACGTTTTTTTGAAGCGGTCCATCATCATATTTATTCCTATCTCAAGGCGTCCCGCGGCTAAGTCGATTTTAGAAGGGCGACTGATGGCGGAGAAGTCGAATTTCATAACAAGATACTGCCCAGGTACAATTTTGCCGTCCTTAACAGCTCTATGCACGTCGAGATCCTAATCCTAGAGTAAGTGATGTGTGGACACAAATCATGCAAAAACACCTATCAGATGAAATGAAATAAAACAAAACAAATGAACATATCACGGCCACAAACCTTAAATAGCTCGTTATAGCGGTCGCGGAACTCGACTCCATGGAAGGATTGCAGCATACTGATGGTAAGCGACTTTCCAAATCGCCTAGGGCGACAAAGAAGCTGAACATCTGGCGCTGCCTCTGCAATCGTAGCGATATAACTCGTCTTGTCAAAGTATGCCAATCCAGGGAAGTTGCGAATATCACGGAAGTTCGTTTTACCCAAGGGAAACTTTTCCAGCTTGCCTGATACCACGAGTGTCGAACTCGATGGCGCGGTGGAACTTTTGCGGGATATAACGAGAGGAACCTGCTCTATGCGGGAATTGTAGTGCGCGTGAAGGGAATTGTAAGGAGATATACAAGGGGTGGGGCTCGTAGGAATAATGCAGAGCCTACGTAGACATGTTCGTGGCTTGCTGATCGCCAGCATATTGAATGCGCGGCGTAGCCCGATGGAGAAGCGAGTAAACACGAGGATTCTAAGTTGATGCTTAAAGCATTAATGCAGGCATGAGTAGCTGCAATGGTGATGGGAGAAGGGTGATGTGGGTTGTGGAAGGTCCCAAGAATTTTTGTGAAGTCCTGTGCTTTCACCGCTCTTGCCGGGATCCCGGCTCTTGATTCTCCGAAGCTCGAGCCGCCTTCACCAAGCAGGGGTATCAATTCCTTGGTCTAAGCTTACTGAGGTAAACGTAGTGTATTCATTTCACGCAATCTCATTTAGTTTTGAATAGTTATAACAAACTCTAAGCATAAAGTTCATAGGGCCCTACTCAACGCTAGAAACACTTAGGAATCGACGTCTTCCATTTGGTGGTCGAGAGGGATTTTCGTGTGCGCTGTAACCTTCATCCTGTCATATTCTTCACCGACGGTAAGATTTAGAAGATAGTGGCTTGAAGCAATCTCTTCCTCCTCACGTTTGGGGCTTATATCTGCTAGCTCTGGCGCTGCGCCTAGAGTGCTAAAATCTCTAAGAAGGACATCTTCATCTGCAAGTAGAATGGTCAGCGAATTCAAATCATTGTCATGAATGTCAGCGCGTACTGATATCGGGTTGGACCTTGCCCGGCTCCCAAATATCCTCTCCCCAACAATCATCTTTTGGGTTAATTGATTTATCCAGGGCCTTCGCCTTCTCTCGAACAGTCTGAGCGTGCTCATAGGACTCGCCACTCGAGATTGCTTTGGTTACCGCATTGTGCAAATCCCGAATGAGCAACCGCACTGCAGGAGTAATTCTCAGAGGCCCAGAATGCCGCAGCTGCGGGGGCCGGGGACGTTGGGACCCAGCTAACCACCAAATCCATAAGCTCTTCCTCCCTTTCCTTAAGCTTTAGTTGTTCTACCACAATCTCGCGCCCCCTTGCCTGCTTCTTATCCATGTCTGCATGCAAATGGTTCAAATCCCTAACGATGCTCGAGAGGTCATCTCTCTCGTCCTGCGTTAGCCCATCTAAGGACGAGAAAGGGGAAGTGGTTTTATTCATGATGCGGAGACAGTGGAGAGCGTCGATTACTTAGAAGAGAGCGAGGGTGAGAGAGAGCGAGGTTGATGTGGTGGAGAGATGGAGGTTTGTATATTTCTATGCGGTGAGTCATCGCGAGTGAGCCGTCACTTCACCTGTGAAGTCAAACGCGCAAAGAGGGGTCATGCATTCACGAGAACATTAGTGAATGACGGTGGGGCCAGTCCTTTATTTATATCTTTCTGGAAACCTCGCGCTCCCTCTTCTCGACGCTCATCTTGCCCTCGCACTCGCGCTCTCTCTAACAACGGACAACCTTTCGGTATGTTCAATCTATGAAGTTCTCTAGAATCGCATTCAGACTCTGACCTCTGTTCCTTAACCTTCTAGCGCCACCGCCAGGAATCGACGCCTCCCGTTCTGAAATTCTCTACAATATGTCTCGAAAGGAAAGGGCGAGGAAGCTGGCTGGCGAGGAGCCAACCGAGCAAGTTAAGGATCTGTGTTTCAACGTATATGGCCATGCCTTCGCGCACCCAGAAGACCATAGAGCGGAGGTGGTCTTGATAACCGCCAATGAAGTATCAAGTACGCCTTTCAGAAAAGCACTCGAGACCATGAAGAAACAGCCCCCTCCGGAATCGAGAGAGTCCTTTAAGTTGACGGAGAGGGAAACCTCTCTGCCAGACCTGGGACTTTCAAGCTACCTTCTTGTGGGATGGGTTCCTGCCGAACTGAATGCTGAGCATGGAAGGACATCGAAAGAAGTCGCAAAGCAAAAACCAGTCGGGGTAAGGCGTCCTAAGACTGTGCTCCAATTCGATGATGACAACCTGCCATCCATGGCCGTCACTCCGGTGATGGACCATGAGCCAGATTCGGTCAAGTTATACGTGCTCCTATACCTCAAAGGAGGCGTCTGTACCCCGTACAGCGTCGGGCAAAAGGACGTCTTTTACCTCCCTCAATACCGCGACAACACAACCAGCAAGGATAGGGGATCTGCGTGGAACCGACTGGTTCTGAAGGCTTCAGTGCGACTCCAAACTGACGCCTCGGAAAAGCAAGTAAAGTATAAGAGAGCGGGAGACAGCATAAGACTTGTACTAGAGCCAGAACAGTCCTTTGCCAATGAGGTTCTATGTCTTGCAAGGGGATATGAAGCAAGTAAACATCCATGGTTCTTATCTGAGCTCGCTCAGATTCTCGATGAATTTGATGAAGATCTCAAGTACGCACGTCCACTTGCAAGCGCGCTGAAAAAGTTTACAAGAATCGATGCGGTCGATGAATTCGATGAAAATGATGCAGAAGGTGTTCTGCAGGAGCTTTCGGACCTTCGACCTAAGCAGGAGATAGTCGGTCTGACCATCGGCGGAACTCTAGAAACGCACAAGGCCCTCCACAAAAGCCATATCGTTCTTGAGTACAGACACCTGGAATCTTTTTTGGTCGAAAGCCTTTTTCGCCTTTCTCACGGGGGTTCTCTAAATGTTGAGGAAGTTTTGGCAATGGTGGAACGTGTGCTAGGGAAAAGAAATCCCCGGGAGACCAACGATTCTGATACCACTATGCTATCGACTGTTAGACAGAAGCTTGTTGAAATGGTGGAGGCCGCAAAGGTGTTTGATGGAAAGCTCAAGGAGGTAGCTGGCGATCAAGGGATAGCAACCAGTCTCGCAGGTATTTGGAGCAGTTATGCTGACGCTGTTGATACGGGTGCTACGAGAGCTGCCTTTATGGGTGTAGTAAGACTATTTGCGGCCGCGCTGCGGCAGAAAGAGAAAGGGCTGGCCACTATGGTGTCTGACCTACTAGAGGTCTTAGATAAGTTTGAGGAGGAGTAGCTGCTAGCCAATTGCACTGATGCAAAATCAAGGCCGTCGATTCTAATAGCTAAAATAGCATAGGCTCTGGTTCCAATTCAATAACGTATGAGAAGTAGAATTATATACCTAATCCCCATAACAAAACCTGACACTTTAAAGCTATGCATGTAAGCAACTCTAAAGCTTCTACTATAATTTATATAGTAGTATATTTTCTACTATGGACATTATTAACCGCGCAATGGGTGCTCCGATTGAGAGGCCTAAGTCTTTCAGCACCGAGGCATATGCTAAACTAGTTGGTGCGAAATTGTACAATGGTCGGTGGTAGGAGCGTGAGGCGCCCTACGGGCATAGGAAGGCTAATTTTGTAGGTATATTTTGATATATCATGAGCTGGTTTTAGTGTTGATTTGGGGCCCTATTTGATGTATTTTGGAGCTAGATTTTTGACGCAATCTGCGGTATACTATTTCTAGATTGTTAATATATATTAAGTTAATATTATACGCATTTTATATTAAGGATCTATATATACTAGATATTAAACAGATGCAAGATATACTTGCACCCATGTATATATATACTTTTTATTAAAAAAGCCACTATACTATATAAGTTTTGCCCGCTTTGCATCCTTCTACCTTTACCTTTGCCTGTGCCTTTGCCTATACCCGTACCTTTGCCTCTACCTCTTCCCGCACCCCTGCTTTTACCTTTATACCTCTCTCTCTTTTTATTTCCTGTTTAATATTTTGTTTCCCTAAGCTTTATATTAGCTACTGTATGTAAAATTAAGAGATAGCTGTTAGCGACTCAGTCAATCGAGGCACGAGCACGGTAAGAAGGACGCGCAAGCCTATAACGATTTGATTGTCTATAAACGAGGATCCAAAGCTAGAGAAAGGAAAGGGGAAGAACGGAAGCACCGCTCGAAGTTATATACAATCCTCCGGTCACATAACGGCAATTTGCGGCAATCTGACGGCAATTTGCCAGTACCATAATATTACTCCCCCTCCAAAAAGCCTGCCCTTAGGCTTTATATATCCGTATTATACCTATAGGGTATTCTTATCTTTATACTCTTTTAGTAATTTATTATCTTTATTATACTAGCACTCTATCTATTTGTGTAAGTACTTTAGAAGTTTAGGTATATTTAGGTATTAGTTATAGAACTCTTTAAGCTTCTAGGGGCATCCTATAAAGTTCTAGGTAGGGTACTAGGTTAGATCTAGGTTAGATCCCTTCTATTAAATACGGTATTTTAGCGTTTTATATACTAGCTTATAGGCTAGTATTTTATTAACCTTCTATTTATTATTGCTATTAACTTAAATTAGTAAGGGAGGCTTATTTCCTTATCTAGGTAATAGGTTATTTATAGCTTTCTATAGCTTATTAGGCGAGAAAATAGAGTAAACCTTTATTAAATCTGGGAGCTTTACCTTATATAAGTTGCCTACTTTTTTAAAGACCTTATATAGTCCTACTATTTAATAGTCTAGTTTATAACTAGGATATTTAGTCTTCTAGTTCCTTATAATAACCTATACTATATTACCTACGGTAAAGTTAGGCTCGCGCCTATACCTATCTACTTACTATTTTATTAATTTCTAAGCCTTTTTTAGGTTTATGCAGGCTACTTTCTAGGCTTCTTTTAAGCGTTTAGTATAATACTAGGCTTCCTTATAAGATTGTTTTTTATATATAGTCTATAACCCTTTTATTCTTTCCTGGTTAAAGCTTATATAGGGTAAGTACCCTATTTCTAGCTAAATAGGTGCAAATTATATAGAGTTATAGAGTAGGGTAGCCTAGGCATAGTCTATTAGAGATAGTAGTTCGGCCTAATTATCTTAAAAGCAGTTATTAAAGGGTTAAAGTCTCTAGTCTAAATACTAATTTATAATCTCTATCTAGCCATCTATTTAAGGGTAGTATACTATAAAGAGCTTTAGCCTAATGCCTAAGATCTAGGTAAACTTATTCTAGAAAGCCGATATAAACTATAGCCTATAATCGGATATAATAGTATATAGCGGTCTGTAAATTTAATAGATATAATAGATATATAGTCGGACCGCCTCTTTAGTATTAATATTTTTATAATAGGGGATTAAAAATAGGCGCTTCCTAAAACGGTTAACTATAACTATGGCTATATTATATCTATTACAGCCTATAGGTAGCTTACAGAAATCTATAGAGATATACTACTAGGGGCGCTCTAGTATTGGGAGTGGTTTTAACAGTTCTAGGGTTTATCTTATAGAATTATAGACATATAGTAGTTATTGCAGTTTTATATATAGCAATTAATATTTATAACTATTTTAGGCTAGTAGTAATGGTCGCCAAATTTTTTACGGGTCTTATTCTTTTTAGGGTAGGCCGTTAAGACCTAGCTATATACTTTAGTAATAAGCCGCGTTCGTAAGTTCTATTTTTTTACTACTACTAGCCGTTCCTTACTAAAAGAGAGTTAGATAGTATCCTATCTACGCAAGAAATTATAAACCTAGGCTCTGCGTTATATTAATTTATAATATAGCTATAGCTAGAAGATTCTGTAATAGTAGATTTAGGTAAAACTGTAAGTCCGTAATTATACTGCCCTAAGATATAACTTTAAGCATTTATTATAGTCGCATATAAGCCCGGTTCTATTGCTTTTATTATTACTAGAAACTAAGGCCCAGTTAAAAAAGCGTTTTAACGGTAGTAGGGACCTAAGCGTTACGCCCTCTATACTAGCTTTTATTCCCCCTAAAGGGGAGGAAAAGGGAGACCGTATTTCTAGTAGTAAATACTTTAATCCTGTCCCCTTTGCTACTAGCCTAAGGGCTATAGGTTATAGGTCTGTTTCTACTTATAACTTTATCTATCTAAGGCTCTCTATCGCTTTAAGGGGGGACAAACTTCTAATTTAATACCTTTTCTTTTTACCGGCGTCTTAACAGTTTTATATTAATTTAAAGGAAATAAACACGGTATATCCACTAGCACATTAGTAGCTAGTAGTGTTAAAAGATCCTAGCAAGGTTGGGTTAGCGTATGCGCTTTTAACGGTAATGGTATATAGCAGCTTTGTTGCTCTAATATTAGCAGTAGATTCTTTAATATAGTTGTTGCTATACAAGTTAGTATATAGGATTAACTCTAATCTAGAATTTATAGCGTACTTAGGTAGTTTTGTTTAATTGTAAAATTAATAAAATTTAAACTAAGCGTAAACGTATAATCTATAATAGTCTTTTATATCCGTTTACTAATAACCTTTTATTAGTCTCTACTCCGGAAAACGTATATTAATATATTATAGTCCTTATTAAAGCCCACGTCCTGCTTTAGAGTATCCTTAAATATTAAAAAGATAAGCTTATCTATAGAAATATTATCTATATTCTTTTCTTTAGAAAGCAGATCTCTTAGCCGTATATATATTAATACTCTAATATCTAGGGATTGTTTAACGCATATTATTGTCGCTCTAAATATCTTAACTACTTGCTACTACTCTTCTATTATTTTATCTGCGATTAATCTAGTAATAGGGTCTTTAAGGCTCTTTTAAGAGTGCTTTAAAGGTAAGGGTTTAGCATATTTATATTCTGTCTGAATAAGGTTCTGTAATATAGTAGACACAGTTGCTTGTAACCAATTGGGTTGACCACGTGAGCTAAGCGAGCTCAGGAGATCCATCAAATTCCACCTGTAGAAGTAGAAGAGGGAAAGGAGAGAAAAGAAGAAATCGATTGAAATCAAAACCCCCCCTACCGTGGTTCCAACATATTCTATTTATTGCTTCTTATTATAGTTACAGCGCTAAGCAACTGCTTAAATATGCCGCTTCTTATCCGCTTCTATAAGGTCTGTAAAAATAGAATGAAATTACATGTATAAGTAGGTTGTGGCGTTGTAAAGTTTATTCCTCTTTTGCTTAGTATTTAAGGGCTTCTTTAGTAGACTAGACGCTTATATTATATTACGTATCCCATCTCGTCCTTAATCCGTCAAACCAACTAAGACCTATTTTTTGCGTTGCGTCCTTAATAAGGCCGCTAGGATAAGCTGTTGGAGTCTAATATAGGGCTGACAGCGGTGTAGACTTCTATATTGGCGATACGTTATATCTATTATAGTTTAGTCAGCAATTTTATTTTCTAATATTAATAATTATAGTCTTGTATAGGCTGTTCTATTTTTAGAAATAGGTACTAGCTTTAATATATTAAGTCGCGATAGTAGGCCGTATATATAAGGGGTAGTATTAGGTCTAAGCTTATATAACTAAATATAGGAAATTAGATTAGATAGTCTTCTTACCTATAGACCAGCAGGCCGCAATAAAGTAATTAGTTAAATTACAGTATAAATTAATAGTTACCTCTTTAATTATAGGATATAGTATAATGCAATTACTATATATTTAGGATAACTTAAAGAAGCTAGTTAATACTAGTAGAGGGTAATAAAAAGGGGATCCCCGTATTATATCTAAAGAGAAAAGGTATAATAGATTCTACGGTATAGTAGAGGGCGGTAGAGAACGGTAGAAAGGGTATCTCCGTATTATATCTAAAGAGGTAAAATATAGTGGATTCTGCGGTGCGGTAGAGGACAGTAAAGGGTAGTAGAAAGAGTATCCCTATATTACATCTAAAGAGGTAGAGCGTAGTAAACCCTGTCACGGCACTGACCTAACGCGTTGTTATGGCTACGCGTATGCATGAGCACGGACCTGACCCCTGAGCAACATGTATATATACCTGCCTCGTCTCCTGTACATAGATCCTCACACGACATCGTTTGTCAATGATACACAGTCACAGTTACCTCGTTGACCCTCTGCACGTACTGTGACAAACCCTATAGTGCGGTAGAAGGTAGTAAAGAGTAATAAAAAGCGCACTATCTCCTTATGTCTAAAGATGTAGAATATAGTGGATTCTATAATATAGTAGACGCTAATAGAAAGCAATAGAAAGTAAATTATCCTTCTACCTCTAGGAATATAGAATATAGTGGATTTTGTGGTATAATAGATACTAGTAGAGAGCGATGGAAAGTAGATTATCTTTTTACGTTTAAAGATATAGAATATAGTGGATTCTATAGTATAGTTAATACTAGTAAAAAATAGTAGAAAGTATATTACCTTTTTGTCTCTAAAGGAGTGGAATAAGGTAACTTTTATAGTATACTAAATATAAGTAGAAAGTTATTAAATAAACTCCCTACCTAAATATAGAACTCTATTACTAAAACTAAACCATAAATATAGAACCTTTAAGTAATAGTCCTAGAATAGGAAGTAGTAATTTGCTAATAATAGGATAAACGCTACTTTCTTATTTATACTTAGGCCTGATATATATATAGAGAGGATATACGTCTAACTAAACTACCTAAACCTAAATATGATTTTTATAATTACCCTACTTATAGCAACTACACTATTGCTTTTATAATTATACTATTATTATAAAAGCTCTGCTTTTCTACACGTTCTTTACCTTTATATCTCTTTTTATTAGCAGCCTTAGACCTTTTAACTACGCGTTTATTTTTATAGAGTTTACTAGTAAAATAAGCGGCGTTCTGTTTATTATTAGCGGTTAGTATATTAGGAAAATATTCGCAGGCTGGGTTTCAAGTTAACTTTATTAAGCGCGTTTTGCGTAATTGATATACAGTTGACCAACTTAATATATTTAAAAGTTAAATAATATACAGTTAACTAACTTAACAACTCCCAAAGCCAATTGTATATTCCTTAAAATATAATTAATTAGCTTAATATATTTAAAAGTTAAATAATACGCAGTTAACTAACTTAACAACTTTAAAAGCTAACTATATATTCCTTAACATGCAATTAAGGTAATATAATATATTATTTTAAAGTTGTATACTAATTGCGTAAATTAATTTTCACTATTTTCTTAGCCTATAGTATGCTAGCTTATAATATATTATATATTAAGATTAAAATAATTTTATATAGTCTTATATACTAGTCTTATTACTATATTATATATTATAAGTTATATACTAGCTTAGCTGCTTTTGCTATTTATCTTGGCTTTTATATAATAATATAATATATTATAGGACACCTCTATAATACCTTATATACGTCTACCTATTTCTACTAACGTAGTAAGAAGAGACTAACCACGAGACGGTAACCCGATGGCAATTTACTAGCAATCTATAGCAATCTAACGGCAATCTGCCGCATTCTACTATATTCTGCTAAAGTCCACTAAATTCTGCCAAGTTCTGCTAGGACTACTCCTTAAATCCTATTCTGCTCTATATATATATTAATTAAGCAACTAAACTAATAATATATACCCTTTCTTCCCGTTTCCTTACCTTCTCCCCTTATATAATATCTTAACCTTATTACGCAGTTTATATATATAGCTTATTAATATCTACTTCGCTATATATTATCTCCACTTATACTTACTCCGTAATACTATATTGCGTTAACCTTATATAATACCCTCTAAAATATAAAACAACCCTAAAGCCTCTATAATAGCCGCTAGCATTATATCTATACTCTAAAAATAATTAGCAGAGATATAAAAGTCCTTTATAGACGCCCTTGCATAAAACTAAGCCATTTTAACTTAATAATAAGCTAAATAAAAAGTATAACACTAATAAATAATTAAGGACCTCTAAGAAGAAATCTATATCTTTAAGATACCTATCCCTTAACCCGTTAAAATTCGTCCAACGGTTATCAGCCAATTAAATTATCTGGATTAGCGAAAGACACCCAATGAAATCTAGTCGCGAACTTAAGCGACCTTAGTGTAGGACTCTAACGGGTTAAGGGATACTAGGGCCCTAAGACTAAACACTATCTCTAAAGACAAACACATAGGATAAAAGTCCTAAACCTATAGTAGCTATTCACTCTAAACTAATTACTATACTATAACGATCTAAACGACTACTAGACCCTCTAATATTTACTAGTAAATAATAAAAACTCTAATTATTTTAAGCTAGCTTAAAAATAAGCTAACTAGTAATACTAACTGCTACCTAACTAAAGCTAACTAACTCTGCTACGCCCTAAGTTAACTAAAAGGAGATATAGCTAACCTTATTAAACCCCTTTAACCAAACTTAGTATAAAGTCTAGTTATACTTTTTAAAGCTCTATATAGTGACCTAAACCACTAAGCTACTACTTAAAGGAAGATAAATTATATAGCTTAAGGAACAAAAAGCTTTCTAGTATACTTCTCTAAATTTAATTATTATATAAAAGAAATAGGCTAGAATAACTCTATACTAATTAATAGCTTTATTAAATCTTTAAGCCCTAAACTAAAGACCTCCCTAATTAGTGTAGACCTACTAGAAGCCCTTAATGCCTATACAAACGTTATTAATAAATAGTATAATAATATACTACGCCTAATACCAAAGTCCGCTCTATAATATAATACAACAACCCTATAAATGTCTACTAAGTTATTATCTTAGCCTAAGCACCCTAACGCTATAGATATTAACATTGGGACCCTAGGATACGCCCCACTAGGGTCCTTTAAATAAGAATAACGCACTAAGCTAGGCCTTTGTTTTAAATGCGGATGTAGCTCCTACCTTTTTAACTACTGCCCTGCCCCCTTCTAAAAAGATCTATAAACAGTTAACGCTAGCAGTTATTCACCGCCCTAATCCTCTAGTTATCGCCCTTAATTATTATCTAGTTCTAACTTGTTATTTAGTAAGTACTACTTATAAGGACGAAGCTATAACTAATATACTATAAGAACTCTGCCCTAATTGCCTCTAAAAGGAAGGTCTAAGAGCTAAGTCGCTCTTTAGGACGGCACTGCCTTAGGATCTTATTAAACGCATTAAATGTTACAAACTCTAACTCTTAGGAATATAGTATAACTATTAACTACTGTCTTTAGCAGAATAATTAATAGGCTAATGCTTAAGTCCTAATTAATATAGGAGCTAGTAGTATAGGATTTATTAATAAGATCTTTACGTAAGATAATAGTTTTACTCTAACCCCCTTTAACTGACATATTAATATATTTGGATTTAATAGCAAACGCACTATCTTAGGCCGTATTACTTATGTAGTATTTCTAAAACTCCAATACCTAAACCACAAAGAATTAATTAAACTCTTTATTACCACTCTAGATTACCTAATAATTCTTAAATAATCCTAATAAAGCTATATAAGGTAAATATTAATTAGAATAACCTTAAGCTTCTATTTACTGCCTCCTATTATAAGTAAAAGTGCCTTATAACTTGCTGCTTAGACCCTAAACCAAAATCTAGAAAATCTACTAGGATCCACCAGTCTAAAATTTCTACTAACATCCACCCTATATCCAAAATTTTTACCAAATTTTACTAATATAAGATTTTTACTAACATCCACCAAGAACCTAAAAATTATACTAAACCATACTAACTAATCCTAACTACTATACCGCCCTAAACTAAGTAGAAGTCTAAGCTTAATATATAAAGGTACCAGAAGAACTGGTATTCTACTATAAAAAGGATACTTAAAGAACCTAAATCTAAATCTAATACTAACTCTATACCTAATACTAAACCTAACCCCAAATAAGAAACTATATAAGAAACTAAGGATAATCTAAGCTCGCTTAATACTTTAGATATCTATATAATTAGAGCTACCCTATTAGTATAATTTACCAAAAAACCAGAATATATAATCTATGCTGTTATAATGGCCAATATTAAGAAGGCCTTAGTATTAAAGAAGCATACTAACCCTGCTATAAAAGTAGTAGTATACTACCATAAGCACCTAGAGGTATTTTTATAAAAGGAAGCTAATAAGTTAGCAGAACACTAACTATATAACTATAAGATTGTACTTAAAGAAGGAAAACAGCTAGGATTTAGACCCTTATATAGAATGTCCTAAAACGAACTTAAAGTACTATAAAAGTACTTGGACGAGCACCTAAGTAAAGGATGTATTAAAGTAAGCTCTTTGCCTATAGCTGTACCTATAATCTTTAATAAGGAATATAAGAAGGTCTTTGCCTATCTAAAAGTTATATTTACCACCGTACCTATACTCTAATACTTTAACCTAAACCAAAAGAGTATTATAGAAGCTAACTTATCTAACTACGTTACTAAAGGCATTTTGTCTTAGTATAATAAGAAAGGGGTACTGCACCCTATAGCATACTTCTTAAAATAACTAAGTTTAGTTAAATATAACTATAAGATCTATAATAAGGAATTATTGGCTATTATTAGATGTTTTAAATAATGGCGACCTAAACTAGAAGGCTTTAGATTTCTAATTAAGGTTCTTAGCAACTATAAGAACCTATAATACTTCACAACCACAAAATAGCTAATCCACTATTAAGCCTACTGGTTAGAATATCTATCCCGTTTCTAATTCTCTATTATATACCACCTAGGCGCTTAGGGCTAAAAGCCTAATACCCTAACCTAATATTTATAAGATATACCAGTATAGGAAGAAGTGTATACCTACTATAATTAAACCCTACTTTATCCTAAGCTATTTAACCCTCCTATTAAAAACGTTATAATATACGTCCTTAAAATAACTGATTAATTAATTAAATATATAATAGTTAACAAATACCTAAATAATAAGTTTATTTAAGAAACGCTTAAGCTAATTTAAGATGGTGTTAGATGTTTTAAAAGGATTTCTTTAAGTAAATGCAAAGCTTGTGCAGACGGCTTATACTACTAGAACTGTCTAGTTATACCTAACTATAACAAACTTAAGCTTAAGCTCCTTGAACATATATATAATCTACTAGTAGCCGGCCACCTAGGCTAAGGAAATACCCTAGAACTCCTCTAATAAGAGTATTATTAGCTGAATATGCATAATATAATAAAAAGGTATGTCTCTAGCTGCTATACTTGCTAATAAGCTAAAGCCTTATATAAGATATATAACGGCTTTCTAAAGCCACTACCTGTTTTAGACTAAAGATAAAAGGATATCTTAATTAACTTTGTTATTAAGCTCCCTGCAAGTAAAGGGTGTATAAATATTATAGTAGTTATAAACCAACTATCCAAGATAAAACACTTAATTGCCTACCCTAATATATTAGCACCTACCATTGCCTAATTGTTTCTAGATTATATATAGAAACTCCATAGACTTCCTAAAACAATTGTCTCTAATAAAGGTAGATAGTTTATCTCTATATTTTAGAAAGAACTAACTACCTAACTCCACATTAAAGTACTGTTGTTTATAGTATACTACCTAGAAACGGACGGTTAAATAAAATATATAAATACTATAATAGAACAGTATATTTGGATATATATATTATATTTGCAGGATAACTAAATAGACTGGCTTATATTTACTAAGTTTACCGCAAATAACTCTATCTTGGAAACTATAAAGGTCTCCCTATTTCTAGCCAACTATAGCTAGCACCCGCAAATAGGTTTTAAACCCTTTAGTAATATCCCTTGCCCCGCTTATTATACCTTATAGATAGTAGAAGCAAATAAATTTATAAAAAAGATAGAAGAACTATAAGAGTTCCTTACTAACAAAATAATATAGGCCCAATCTGTTTATAACGCTATAGTAAATAAGAACCAAACCCTAGCACCGGCCTATTAAATTAGTAACTTTGTTTGGCTAGATACAAGAAATCTAAATATAAAATAACCTACTAAGAAACTTAATTGGAAGAACGCCGGCCCTTATAAGGTTAAGAGAGTTGTCTTTTCTTATGCCTACTAACTAAAGCTCCCTAATACGGTTAAAATCCACCCTATATTCTATACGTTAGTTCTTTACCATACTGCCTCTATATTAAACGCCCTGCCTAAATAACTTTAGGATCTTCCCCTACTAGTTAAAGTAGATAATAAGGATAAGTACCTTATTAAAAAAATTAACAACATTAAGTATAATAAATAAAAACGCTAATATATATACCTTATAAAATGGAGAGGCTTTTATAAGCCTATATAGGAACCTATTAACTTTATAGGACTTATATAAGCCATAGAAGACTTTTATAAACTTTACCTAGACCTACTATAGCCCTATCTTACAGAAGCTTAAGTTTAAAGGGGGGGTACTATTATAGGACACCTCTATAACACCTTACACACATTTACCTATTTCTACTAATGTAGTAAGAAGAGACTAACTGCGAGACGGCAACCTAATAGCAATTTGCCAGTAATCTATAGTAATCTAATAGCAATCTGCCGCATTCTACTATATTCTGCCAAAGTCTACTATATTCTGCCAAAGTCTACTATATTCTGCCAAAGTCTACTATATTCTACTAAGTTCTGCCAGGACCGCTCCTTAAATTCTATTCTACTCTATATACATATTAATTAAGCAACCAAACTAACAATATATACCCTTTCTTCCCGTTTCCTTACCTTCTCCCCTTACGCAACGTCTTAACCTTATTACGCAGTTCATATATATAGCTTATTAATATCTACTTCGCTATATATTATCTCCGCTTATACTCGCTCCGTAATATAATACAAGTTCCTTTTTTAAGAAAGTTGTCTAAGTATAGAGTATTATATTAGTCCTAATTAATATAATTATTAATATAGTATAAATCTAGATAAGAAGTAGCGGCTGGAATAATATACGCGCTTTATAGAATAGATAGCATTAAATAAAAGCGACTACCTCTAAGTACTTGCCTAGTATTTACGCTTAAGCGCGGCTACCTTTTTACCTTAACTATACCGTATATTAGATGCGGCAGTTTATAATTTTATAGCTAAAGTAGCTCTACTATAGCTCTAGTATAGTATATATATACACTATACTTATCTAATCTTTTAATATTTAGAATAGTAACAATTAGCTAAAGCTGGCCTATAAGTCTTCTACCTAATAGTATGCGGCCCTTTCTAATATGGTTACCGTTATCTATATACTCTTAGACCCATATATAATTATACCTCCACTAGTTAGAATATTGCTAATTTAGTATACAACGTACTACCTCACTAATTTGGCCCTTAAGGTTAATTATATTTTTTCCGTCTTATTTCTAATAGTAGATAAATAGATATATTTTAATAAGTAGGCACTTAACCTATAAGGGGTCCTTCTCTTTCTAGTCTATATTAGAGTTTTAGGCATATTCGCCTTATGGTTTTTACCCACACTCTTAGATAAATACCATAATACCATCTAGAAATCCTAGGATTTTATAGTAGTTTGCTATTTAAGATATACAAAGCCATATCTTTAACCTAAGACGCCTTTAGATAAAATCTATTACTCTATTTATATCTTTTAAAGGCTACTAAAGCTTTACAACTGCTAAATACTATATTAGTTAAGTAATATATACCTTTAGATGCTAGGAAGACTATAGTATAGAATTACTATTTATAAAAGCTATTTTATCTTCTATTACTAGTACTACTACCTATTTTAAATTATAAGAGTAGATTTAAGATAGTAAATCCTGTTTATTTATTAAGTTATAAAAGCCTTAACAATATAATAGTGTCTAGCTTCGCTATTTACGCTAGTATAGTACCTATCTACGCATCTATATAGGTGGATATTTTCCTTATAATATATAAGGGCATAAAATTTTAGTATATTAAAATGGCCTATATTAGAATCCTTTACCTATAATAAAGCCTTGTGGGAAATACTACAGTAGACTTATTAATAGGCTAGGTATATAGGTGAACAGAAAGTTAATAATATAATAAGTACAAATAACAACTAGTAAAGTGGTTGCCCAACAAATTAACTTTAATTATATTCTAAGATTTACTATAAAGAGAGAAGCTATTTAGGTAGGGACTGTGGGTCCTTAAATACACATCTATATACCTAAGAAAGTCCTCGCTCCGCCTACTCTGTCTACTCTATTTGCTCTATTATAGATCTTATAGATTACACAGATTATATAGATTACTTTACGTGACCTTAGTTACTATTTCTTGTTATATAGTTCTACCAAATCTATCCTAGATTATGCCCTTATTAACTAACTAGCTTTCTTTAACTCTTCTCTAAGTAGTTATAATATTATACTTAAAGCGTCTATAACACTATCTCCCTTCTCTTTATCTTTGTCCTTAAAGATTCCTAATATCTCTAAATTAGCTACTAGAGGTATAATGTCCGTTTAATTAACTTAGTTAATATTTTTACTTATTATACCTAAAGCTCCTTTTTTTTCCTCTATAGCTTATTAGTCTTATTACTGCAATGCTATTATTAGGTAAGATTATATTGTCTCTATATTCTTGTTATAAGAAATAGGGGTTAGCTTACGTTATATTAGTAAGTCCCTTATTTTAGCAACCCTCTTCCTATTTAGAGTGCACTAAAGCAAATATTTAGTCGTCCTATAATATTTATTTAATCTTTAACGCTAAGTATACGCGTTCTATTACTCTTAAAAGTCTTTAAGTACCCTAATTAATTACTGCTAGGGTCCTAGGTTTAATCTACTGCTATAAAACTTAATAATAAGCTTTTAGTGGCGTTGGATAAGCTTTATTATTTTTATAAAGCTAAGTAAGAGGCTGCTGTTGCGTAATAGTATACTTTTAACTCCCGTCTAGCTGCTTCTACTTAGTTAATCCGTCTTAAAAAGGGTTATAAAAAGGGTTATTTTAAGGAGTAAAAACTTATAAAATAAGGTCTTTAGGAACTTGGTAATAAAAGAATAGGTTCTCCTCCTCTAATAGAAGAAACAACTCTAAGTACCTTAGTGGCTATTCCTCTTAGGTCCCCCTTAAGTAACTTATTCTTTAGTAACTCTTCCTTATTAATACTTCCTACCCCTTTCTCTTTTAATACTCCTATACCTTTTTTATAGCGTTTTTTAAGTTATCTAGTAGCTTCTAGGTAGTCTTATCATAGCCTATCTACTTAACTTTATACTATATTTTACTATTAACGTCCTTATAACTAATAATCTTTAAAACTTCCTATTTATCTTTCTTTTAACCTCTATATATATCTGCCTTATAAACTAGTAGCTTAATATTCCTATATGCTAGTTCTAGCATTATAATATACTATATAGAGTAGATCTTTATTTTCTCTATTAAGTTAAGTTTATATATAACTTCTAAAATCCTTATCTTTACTATAAATAGTCCTAGTCTAATATAGTTTAACTTTTTGCTTAGTTATTAACTTTTAAAATTTTTGTATAGTAGCCACATTTTATCTCCCTCCTTAAGATCTAGTCTCTTAGATCTCTTAGCGTTATAATACTTTTTTATTCTAGCTTATACTAGTTCTACTATCCTTTTAAGGTAATTATAAAGATTTATTAGATTCTCTATTCTTTCTTTAGCTATACTACTTATTTTCTTTACTTATCTTAGTAATAATAATATTCTTAGCTTATACCTATAGTTTGCCTTAAAAGGTAACGTGCCTATTCCTTTTTATGGTGTTGCGTTATATATAAACTATATAACTAGTAGTAATAATACCCAAATATTCTATACATAATTAACATAATGTCTTAATTACTACTCTAATATCTGGTTTAGTCTCTCTATCTAACTATCTGTTTACAGATAATACGATATTAATATTACTGCTTATACTCCTTATTTGGCTAAAAATACCTCCTAGAATGCTGCTATAAATCTTAAATCTCTATCTAATATAATTTTTATTAGTGCTCTATGTCTTATAAATACTTCTTTAATATAGATTCTAGCTATGTCTTCTATTAAAATTTCTTTTACATATGCTATAAAGTAGCCCTATTTAGTTAACTTATCCACTATTACTAAGATTACGTTATAATCTTATCCACTAATAGGATCTTTTAACTTTAGTAACTTTATAACAAAGTCCTATAATATAACCTCCCATAGTCTTTCTGGTACTTCTATAGGTTATAGCCCTCTATACAGCTTATATCTTATTAGTTTATTTCTTTAGCAATTTAGACACTTCTCAATAACTTATCTTGCTAGTTCCTATATTCCTTAAACAATATACTCTTTTTAGAGTTTTAATACTAACTGTTGGTATACTTTAACAACGTGCAAAATATATATATCACAATGATATATACTATGCGGTGTTGTAGATGGATATTGTCTTCTAATACAAAGAAGGGTGAGGAACTTAAGGTTCCTTACTACGCTAGTGCCGCGGTAACACGTGACGGCAACTTGCCTTACGTAACGGCAACTTGCCACACATGGCGGCAATTTGCCTCCTATTGCAATGCAATATATTCTAGCTACACTGGGAGTACTTTAGAAAATGTAGAGGACTAGTATCCTATAACTGTGCAGTTCGAAAATCTATATATACGCTTCTCTTTCTTTTCTTTCTTCCTTCCTTCCTTCCTTCCTTCCTTCCTTATGCCTTTATATTAGTGCTATTGTTAGTAGCATGTTCTACCCATTCTACTGTCTTTAACTCGATTTGGTTTGTGTTAATAAGTCGCTTAAGAGCTAATAACGGTTTGCTTTTAGTTATAGCGTCCATAGGGTTACTGTCTCCATCAATTTACTTAACTTTAGCTATTTCGCGTCTTTTATATAACTGATATAGGTATATAATATTAATCATAAGTCTCTTCTCCTGTGTAGTTCCTAGTTTAACGAGGCATTTATAGATTGACTTTAAATCGGTGCAAAGGATAAGCAGTAGGCTGATATTAAGTTGTAATTTAACTATGGCCTTAATTACAGCGCCGATGTCAAAACTATGGGCCATAGCATATAATTCGGAGGCTAGTACGCTTCTAGTAATTCTTTTGCACTTAACTAAGGACCAGTAGACAATATTCGCCTTATTTAATAAATCTGCTAGTACCAGAATGTATCTAATCTATAATAAGAGATCCTTGTTGTTTGCAAATAAGGAATTAGTGAATATAAGTAGTTGTAATGTCTCTATGTTAAGTTTAACAAAGTTTAAACCTCTTATTAGGTTCTTAATTTGCCACTAAATCCTCTTATTAAGCAGTTTTGCGTCTTTCTCATTAGGGTTAATTACCTGGGCAGCATAGGATAAATTAAAAGAAGCTTCAGGCTGGCATATAGACGCAATATAAGCTCCTCTTGCTTGTTAGGCAATGTATTAGTCCTTAAGTATAAGTGCTGTGCGAATAGTGCCTCTGGAACTAGTTGTTGTAATAGCTTCCTTAATATTAATAAGGGTTAAGTTCTGGCATTGGCACTCCTGTGTAAGCGTAATTATATAATCCTGTTATCGGATAATGCCTCCGTTGAACTTAATTGGGTGTTCCAGTATAAGTTATTCGCGTTCCTTAGTTGGGAACTTAGCTTTCTTAATTTTCTCTTATTCTAAACCTGCAAAGACTAAGTTGGCTAGTAGGAGGGTATTATTAGTCTGTAAACTAACTATTCCAAAATTTGTAGGGTTGTTAAGGTGGAGTAAGTAGGGGTTATAAGTAGATTGGCTTATATTTAGTTCTTTAATATAGTAGTTATAGTAAGTCTTAAACTAATAATTGCCTACCTTAGGAATGCCGTATAAAGGTCTAATAACTTTTAGAATTGTGCCTTGTGAGACTCTAAGTGCCGTACTAAGTTTAAGAGGTGCCCTAATATAGAAGTCTTAATTTAGTCTTATAGCTGATTATATATAGGCCTGTAAAATATCTTATAAGTAGAAATATATGCCACTGTTCTAAGTTATGGCCGTAATACAGAGAATAAGGCGTTGGCTGACTCGTTGGATTATAGGTAATTGGGTTAATATAAGGTCTTTTTCTAGGTTATTATATACCTGTACAACTAGTCTTGACTTTTTAAAGGCTTTATTAGAACTAGGGTTTTTAATCTCGTTAACAAATCTAGAGTTAAATACTCTGTTGCTTTATAGTATATCTTTAGGGTTGACCAGTTTAAAAACTCCTTTCTTAAGTAATCCCTTAATTTCCTTTTGGCGTAATACTACAAACTAATTAGACTTTATAAGTTAATTATTATCCTTATCTTATAGATATATTAAAATGTTCGCGGCACTAGCTTTAATAGGGTACTTATATGGTCTACCTCTTCCATACTTAACGGGTTAAGGTCTAGGCTTAGTTTAAGGTAGGGGTTTAGGTTCAGTTTAAGGTAGGGGTTTAGGCTTAGTTTAAAGTGGTTCGCTTTTATTGTCTTCTAGTTACATATTCTCTGTAATCTTAGGGTCTACCAGATATGGTTTTACAACTATACTACAGAAGTTAGTAGGTCCATGGGGAAGTTATATAGTATAGGTCTTATTTTCAATACTAAGTAGGTTATATGGACCAGACTAGTAGCTAGGTTAGCCTATAGGTCCTTCTTTCTATACTAATACGGGTGAGTTAAGTGGTAGGTTATAGATTACAGTTATTTTGGGTTTATTGCGCATATTAAGGGCATCTGCTACTTAGCGCTTAGCTCTAAGCTTCTTAACTTCTTTTATAGCCTTTTTAAGAGCTGCTGCTCGTTGTATAACTGTAGGGTTAGGTACGTCGGATTCTACCATATATAGGTAAGCTCCAAATACTAGTAAGGTAGGTATAAGACCGTTAGGGCCTATAGAATTGTTAATTACTTTAAAGGCTATTTATAGGGCTATGTCCTTACTAATATCTGGTAGTTTTGTAGTAATGATATAGTATATACAACAGAGGGGGCTATAGTAGCGTTCTACCATTCCGACTAAATTGTGGGCTTTAATAGGTACACTTCTTATAACTATTCTAAATATTATAGCGTATTGTTTGAATTCCTTGCTTATAAAATTCTTGCCTATATTGTGTATAATAATATTAGGAGGTCCTAGGTATATGTTAATTTAGCACATTTGTAATACATCCCATATATACTTAGCGCTGATATTTTACAGCTATCTACTAGCTTAAAATCGTGTTCCTTTATTAATAATATATAAAAGGGGTGCGCTATTAATATACATAATATTAACCACAATTGAATAGTTAAAATCGATATTATTATATAAGGTAAATCTGAATCTACTAGGCGACTTTCTATGTTTTTAATAATGGTAGTAATAGCGTATAAGATAATCTAAGTTCTTACTATTAATATTATGCCCTAAGCGTTTAAGTATTCGTACAAGACGCTTAGCTAAAGGGTGGCTAAAACGGCGATGCAGTCGCTTCAATTCTACGTTAGTGAGGTAGTAGGGGTTTTGTTTAAATAACTTAGTTAAATAAGTACATAGGGATATATTCTAAAGTAGGAAAGGGTGGCTAAAGTAACATATAACGGGTACTTCACTCTAAGGGGTAATTAGCATATTTTTTAGGTTGTTGTAGTATACTTATAGGTGATCTATGTCTGCCAAGTAAAGCAAAAATGGGGTGTTAACCTTAATAATATAAAACTCAATTATGCTAATTAGGGTAATTACTTTAGCTAATCTGATTAATGAGGTTAATCTAATATTAAACTATATGTTAACTATGCCTTATGTGGTAGTATTAAGCTGTATATTAGTATCAAGTCTCTGGAATACTAAGAATTGGCTATATCCTACTATAGATTGTTTGGATGCTTCTATATTAATTATTATACCTATAAACTTGTCTGCAGTATAGCGGGACGTAAATGTGGTTATATTATAGGTAAAGGGGTCCTGGTCGGTTATAAGAGGTACTATATTATCTATAGTTGTGACTAAATGGCCAAAGGCTTTATCAGCTAGGGTAGTAGCCATAGAAATTACTTTCTACTATTCCACTTGGCTAAGGGAGGTATAGTAGTAATTAATATTTAGTTATAAGTTCTTATTAGTTGCCTTATAACTTACATTAATAGTTAGTGCTTAAAAAGCTTCCTTAAGCTCTTCTTCTAAGTTGGTATTGTTATCCTTATAATCTATAATATATTAGTTAAGTCATTTCTTAAATTAGTTATCAAATTTACTAAACCTGTCTCTATTAGTAGTTCTAAACTTAGCTTTAGACTCTTCTTGCTCCTCCTTAGTATATCTCTATAAGTAATATCCTTCCCTATTATATATAAAGCAACGTGGTTTCTTTCGGTTACGGTTATATAGAGGGTTGTTACGGTTACTACGGTTATAGTTGTTATCTCTTTTATAGAACCGTTGGTCTGTAAAGAAGGCTTATATCTTCTCCATATACTCTTTTTCGTATACTATAATAGACGATTAAAGTTTATTAATAAGGGCTCTAAGGTTATCTAGTGGGTTAGAGACTATATATCTACATACTAGTATTCCCTAGTAAGAAGTAACGATTTTGTTATAAAGGAAGTCTATAGTTTATAAGGTAGGTCTAAGGCTATACTATAGTTAACAAAGTCTATAAATTAACAATTAGAGATATTTACTTATTAACTTATCTATATTTCCTACTATTACTGTTATAAGTATAATAGTGTTCCACTTGTCTAGGTTCTTGCGTTAAAATTCTAGTTCTTTAAAAAAATTCCAAAGGTGCTCGCAAGCTTTGGCAAATAGTAGGCGGAATAGTTGGTTTGTATAAAAGTGGTCCAAAGCTAGTCCTTTTAGCATAATAGGGAATGCCTTAAGGTAGGCTTCTTAGGGTACATCCGCTTAATTATAGATGTTGTAGAATATTATTAATTTATAGTCAAGGCTTTTATTTATACTACCATATTTCTACTCCTCTGTGTATATCTTGGCTGCGTTCGCAATTTTCTTGCCATAGCTAGTTATAGTAATAGGGCGGTTCTCCTCATCTATAGATTATATATGGAGTTGCTATGTTATTATTACGGGTTAAGGCGTAGCAGATAGTATAAAAGTGGACGTAGTTGTAGATTAAGGTATAATAGATAGTGTAAAGGTAGAGGTAGTTAGTATACCAGTTAGTTAGGTTGCGGTAACTTTAGCTTATTATTACTCCTCTAAGGTACCCTCTATTATATATACCTTAATTGATCTTAATAGCGTCGGTCCATACTTATTATTAGCTAATTTAATTATCTCTTTACTCTATTTAGTTTGGTCTTCTTCTTATGCTATATTATATAAAGACTAAGGGAGTGTTTTATTTTGTTTATGGTTAATATTAACCTATACTCCTCTGATATTTAGGTAGTTATGTAGTTGCTAAAGCCAGTATAAGGGGATTTGCGTAAAGATATTAACCGTAAAGTCCTTAAAATCTCCCTAGAATAATTCCTAGAGTGTTAAGTTAAGCTAGTTGTGTATCTCTGTGTATAGGTATATCTTACATTATAGGTAGTTAGTTAGTTCATCTTTAGAGGCTTCTATTAGGTTAATCCCATTTTCCTATTTAGCTGCTTCTTCCTCCCAGTCTTTTTCTGTTCCTGACATCTTGTTTATTATATATTGTTTAGGTAAGTAAGGGTAAAGGTAAGGGTGTTTAAAAGGTAAAGGTAGGGGAATAGTTAAGGAGGCGGTTAAGGAGGTGGTTAAGGAGATAGTTTAAGTTAATTAAGTAGGGTAAAGTGCTCTACGCAGTAGTCTTCTAAAATAGATAAAACAAGATGTCTAAAAGTTGTTATAGATACTAGATAAGTACTCCTAGGTAGTTTCTCTTCTTCTCTTTAACTAAAATAGGCTGATACAAAAGGTAGATAAGTATAACTATCTTCCAATCTACTGTAAGGTGGACAGTATAACTATCTTTTAAGCTACCTGCGTGTTTTCTAATCTATACACGCTTACTAATTAGTGTTGGTATGCTTTAATAATATGCAAAATACATATATCACAATAATATATACTATGCGGTGTTATAGATAGATGTTATCTTCCAATACGAAGAAGGGTAAGGAACTTAAGGTTTCTTATCACACTAGTGCCGCGGTAACACGTGACGGCAACTTGCCTCACGTAACGGCAACTTGCTACACATGGCGGCAATTTGCCTCCTATTGTAATACAATATATTCTAGCTATACTAACCCTATAGCTCTGTTATATCCTTAAGTTATTTCTTTATAAAAGTCTTCTATAAACTCCTTTACTACTGTTTTTAGCATATATATAGCTTTTTAGTGCTTATATTATTCTAACTCTAAATCCTCGTTCTATACTTTTTAAGTCCTTTATAACTATATACTTCTTAGTATCTTATAACCTTATTTTTCCTTTATTACTGCAATCTTAGGATAATTATACCTAATTAACCCATTCTTATCTTGGCGTAATATTACCCCTAATAGTTTTTCTTTATTTTATAGTTCTGCTTTTTTACTAAGTGCGTCTACTCCTATGATTTTAATACCTTTAGTATATTAAATTTTAAAGTAATATTTTATAAGCATTTTAGCCTACCCAACTTATTTTTAGTTTAGTTTCTTTATTATTAGGAATCCTGTTAGATTTTTATAGTCTATTTTAATTATAAATGGTTTCTCTATACCTTATAAAAACGCTCTCTATTCCTTAAGTGCTGTAACTATAGCTAATAACTCCTTGTTATAAATATTATAGTTTAATTCTGCTAGTATTATTTTCTAACTATAGTACGCTACTAGGTGCCATCTGTTTTAATATTTTTATAGCAAGTATACTCCTATTGCAAAGTCTAATATATCTATTTCCATAACCGTGTTTAACTATAGTTAGTAGATTTTAAGGATTAGATCTTAGGTAAACAACTTTTTAAGTTCTTAAAATAGTTTTCTTTATTTATCTCCCTATATCTACAGTTCCTTCTTTTTTTATTAATCTTATAAATAGTTTAGTGTTCTTTAACTACTATACTATAAACCTCCTATAGTAGTTGCAAAACCCTAGAAACGACTTTAACTATATAACGTTCTCTAGTTTCTACTAACTTACTATAGCTTTTACCTTCTTTAGGTCCATATTAATTTTTCCTAGTTTAATAATAAATCTAACAAAATCGGTCTTTTTTGTAAAAAAACTCGAATTTCTTAATTATTACTGGCATTTTTTCTTCCTATAGTCTCTTTAAGAACCACTTAACGTGCTTTTTATACTCTTCCTTACTTATAGAGTAGATAATAATAATATTAAGGTATTCTCCTAATACACTATTAATTCTTTTCTAAAATGTTACTGGTATGTTTATAAGCCTAAACTATATTACTAATAGCTTATATAGTCTTTCTTTTAACCTAAAGGCTGCCTTCTATTTATCTCCTTTCTTAATCCTAATCTAATAGTATACCTACCTTAAATCTATCTTTGTAAAGATTTACGCATTATCTATTCTATTTTAGATTTTGCTAATTAAGGGTAAAGGATATCTATCCTTTCTTATAATGCTGTTTAACTGCCTATAGTTAATATACATCCTAAGTTTTCTGTTTTTCTTTAGGATAAACAATACTGGATATCCTACTAATAATTATAATGGTCTAATATATCCCTTTTATAAGTTTTCCTGGATAAACTCCTTAAGCGCTACTAACTTGGTTTTAATAAGCTTATAAATTAAAAAGAACTTTAGACTTATTCCTAGTTCTAATTCTCTCTTATAATCCTATACTATATATTCTAACAGCTGAACAATTTGCGTGTTAATAAAATAAACATTTCAGAGCCTAGTTATGATAAAAAAATAATTTTAAGTTCCATTTCTATTATACAATTACGGAGAACAGTGGAGAAGGACTTTTAGAGCTCTTGCTGCACCCGGCCCAAAAAGACCAAACCAACCAAAAGAACCCTAAAAAACACCCTAATAATCCCCTAAGATACATACATTACAGGGGAGGCACAGGTGGAACGACGGTGGTACGCAGTCGCGCGCGACCGCCAGACCCATACCTAACAATAGCCCCCCACAACAACAATAAGGACGGGTGAATACCACACCAGAAAGTGGAAATACCCTAATTAAGAAGGCATCTAATAAAATATAAAGCCTATTAGACGCGTCTAGTATCTAGAACTATAGGGGAGCATCTATTAGCTATTACAAACTAATATAGCTAGTAGAATGGCTCTAGTCTAGTAAACCTTAGGCGCCCCTCTAGCAAACCCTTAATTAAATCCTCCAACGGCTAAACAAAATTAAAGATAAATAAAAACCCTCCTAACAGGCGAACTGCACCTAGGCCGCCGTAGCTGTATTTCTATAGTACAGGGAACCTACCCCCCTAAAGATAACAACCGGGTATATAATCATAATATAACCAAATATAGAAAAGACAGAGGAACTTAGGGGACAATCAGAAATAGAAGTTCTTATAGAGATTTATAAGGAGGTCCATAACGCCGTCATAGTCTAATACCTTAGGAGTGGAGACATTAGAGTTACCCTAAAGGACTAATAGATAAAGGAACAGGCCGTAAGGGCAGGGGACAGGCTAGGAGAGCGTATTAGCATAAAAGTACTTTATAAAGATTACCTAGTTAAAGTCCTATCGGTTCCCATAAGCCTTAGGGTAGAAAGGGGACGCTAGGCGGATAATACAGCAACTATATAGGAGATAGTAAAACAAATAGAACGCCTTATACTAGGACTTGTAATTACCTAGATCTAATAGCTTTAATAGGAAAATATAAACTAAGCATATAATAAGAACAATAAGAGGATATAAAGGGCGCTAGAGACTTGCTAGGGAAATAATAGATAAATATATAGCTCCCTTATCGTTAGCGTATATATACTAGGAATGCAAAAACTTCTTATCTAAAAAGGAATAATTATAAATGGCCTTATATATAACATAAGGCTCTACAACCACAGACTACGCCTAAAACGATATTATTACTATATATAATAGGGACACCTAATCCATATACGCAGCACAGGTGTGCTGCGGCCACTATATAGGCCCCTATAATATAAAACAATATACAAATTAAAACCAAATAAAATACGCAAACTATTACCAAAGCATATATAAGGCGTAGGAGAGAGAAGAGTGCATTAAATATAGGAGATAGAAGGAAAGGGCTTAATAGCTATAGGAACAACTACACGCTAGGTTATATAAATGGAAACAACAGGCAATAAGCTAGGGGGACATAGGTGTCTTCCTAGCGTTTTCTACCTTTAATACTAGGGGGCTAAGCCAGCTATCCCAAGCCTCAACAGGCCAAAAGCGACGCTACGCGACATCACCAGACCGAATAGGGACATAAGGGATATATAGGACACAAGGGAGAGAACGCCCAGTAGGAAGACCCCTATAGACGGCTATAATAAGTTTAAGGCCGGGACAATTAAGAATTAGATTTAACACAGTAAATATAACACACGTAGCTAGCTTATAAGGGGCATACAGCTAACTAGCGAGAATAGGGGAAGAACTAGAGGCAATAATAGACTTAGATTTAGAAAGGCTAGTAGGAATATAAGATATAGGAATAGAAAGCTCTATATAAAATAAGTAGTAACTAGGGAGTAAACATAGGAGATAGAAGTTCTAAATATTTTAGAGAAAATAGAAACGGAAGAAGCAAGGAGCAAAGAAGAGGCAAAGGACCCCCATTAAGGGTCCGCCACTTAACCATTATATAGTATAACTGCGGCAATACAAACCACTGTCTAGCAAGGCCCCTACTAGACAGTCTAGACCTAGAGAAACATTATATTCTTGCCATATAAGAGCCGTATTATAATACCTATATATAATCAATATACTGCCCCCAAGGATTCTAGCTCCTGTATAAACTAAAAGCAGCTATATACGTATGCTTTATAATTAGCAAAAATATCAGCCTTGCCTTATAGTTATAGCAGGTAGTTAACTTAGATATTACAGTTATAACTATCCAGACATATAGGGGACTAGTATAAATTATTAATATCTATAACCCTAGGGTCGAAGGGGTAGTATAGACAGAGAACATTATATTTATAATAAGCTTGCTAGAAACTAAACACGCAGAGTTTATCCTACTAGAAGATATAAACCTCTACTACCTATAGTAGGGGGGCATCTATATTGCTGCTAATTAATAGGCAGAGTGCCTACTAAGAGCTATAGATAATGGGGGCCTTAAGCTAGCTACCCCCCCAGGTGCAATTATATGGCAACAGGGCACTGCCAAAAGTATAATTAACCTTACAATTATAAACAAAAACCTATACCAGAGACTCAAAAGGTACTCCCCTAAAAAAAAATAGGCACTTACCTTAGACTATATCCCTATCCAAATATAACTAGATCTGGACATTAAGGCGCAACCAAATAGCAAAAGATATGCAATAAGAAAGCTTAACGTAGGTAGCTTCCTTAATATAATTAAATAATAACTTTAAGACCTAGAAGAAATCCACCTAATACCAAATAAGTAAGGCTTATTAGCTACCCCTAAGGAAATTAATTAAAGACTAGAAAGGATCCAGGCAGCAATTAAAAGTGGGCTAAAAGAGTACTGCCTAGTTTTAAAACCAGGCCCCTATGCGCAATATATATAGTCCGTACAGTGCGCGGCCCTTATAGCCGGCCAACAATGAGCAAGGAGGAAATACACAAGCAGCCACAATTCTAAGGATGAGAGATAATATAAAGACACAAGAAACCAGCTAAAGAATACCCTAAAAAAAGAAGCAAGGAATAACTAGAGATGGTTTATAAATAAATATACTATTAACCTAAGTCTCCCCTATAACAAGGGCCTTTGGACCATAGCAAAATGGGTAAAAAAAAAGGCGGGATATTTAGTAGAAGATCTATACCTACCACCCCTATAAAGAGCAGGCGAACTATAGGCCACAAGTAATAATAATGAGAAGGTAAAGATTCTTATAGAAAGATTTTTCCCTTAACTAGCTCTAGCAGACCTTAGCGATATTACTAGTAAAATACCGGTAACTCGCCTAAGGGTTAACAGCGACATAATAACTAAAGAAATGGCTAGAACTATTAGCCGCCTCTTAAACAACATAGTATTAGAACTAGATAGGATTCTAAACAAAGCCCTAAAGACCTATAGACTACTTATAGCACCTTAGCTTGCAGACGTAGCCAGAGCATACTTTATAATAGGCTATTACCCGCGACTTAGAAGATCCATAACAACAGTTATCTTATAAAAAGAAGGTAAAGTAAACTACTTAATCCCAGGAAGCTACTGCCCTATTACCTTAGAAAACACCCTAAGCAAGATCTTAGAAAAGGTTATAGCGGACTATATAGCAGACATAGTAGAGGAACACGCCCTACTACCACAAAGCTAAATAGGGGTAAGAAAGAATCGCTTAACACTATTAGCACTTACACTACTCACTACTACTATTAAAACTGCATGGGCTATGCGAAAGGACTTTATAGTATTAATGCTTAGCCTAAATATTAGCGGCGCCTATAATAATATACCTTATAAGCGTCTCCTATACATTCTTAGGGCAAAGGGCTTCCCAGAATAGATTATTTAATTTATTTAAGAATTTATAGGCCAGAAAGAAACATTACTAGTCTTTAGTAGATACTAGAGCCCCCCTATTACAGTTATAATAGGAATACTATAAGGATTACCTCTATTGCCTATACTCTTTCTCTTCTTTATAAGCAACCTACTTAACACCTTTAAGGAAGGGGCAACCTAGGGGATAGGCTTTATTAATAATATAAACCTAATTATATATAGGCCAACAGCCGTAGAGAACTATAAGATACTAGAGAAAGCCTATAATACCTATATAGAATAGGCAAGACGATATAGAGTCTAATTTTTACTAGAGAAATACTAGCTAATCTATTTTATAAGAAAATATAACCAATCTATAGATCTTTAGCATATAATCCATATCCAAGGCTTTAGGGGTTAACCGGTTTAAGGCTTAAGGGTATTAGGAGTGTGGGTAAATAGCAAGCTCCAGTAGAGCGTATATACAGCGTAAGCGGCCCATAAGGGCTAAGCATAGTATATTACTATATCTAGGATTGTTAATTCTATATAGGGTCTATACTTCTAGAGGTCACGCCTACTATATATAGCAGTTGTCTGGCTAACTATAACGTATAGATCTAGCATTTGGGCCACTAGAGAAACCAAGAAAGGCCCCCCTAAATCACTCCTTAAACCACTCCAAAAGGTCTAAATAGCCTGCCTTAGGAGTATAACAGGCGGGTATAAGTAAACGGCCACAGCACTACTCAAGAAGAAAGCCAATATTCCCCCCCTATAACTATATATTAAAGCCGATGCAATGTAAAGGGTGCAAAAGGAACGTAACTCTAACGTTATAAAGTATATTAAGACACGCCTAAATAAACTATAAAGGGACCCTAGGGTGCCCTATAGGAGAAGAAACCAATAACCCCAAAGTAGGGAAGATATATTAGGAAAACAGGTAGAGAAAGTAAAAGAAGAATAGTGTGGCGCTAGGGCCCAGGCCTATATAGAGGAGAAAGGGAGACGCGTAAGAGGCCAGCAAAGACAACAGTAAGGGAGAGAAAGGAGCTAAAGTAGAGTATAAAAAAGTACTAAAAAACTATCTACCGTAATATAATACTGGTTGGACCGACGCTAGAGAGATAAATAGGAGTTAAAGGTACAGAGGTAGACTTAGGTAAGGGGAACCTAAGCTATAGCATAGGTAATACTATAGGGGGTAAATACCTAAGGGCTCTAAGAGGGCCTAACAAAGGCAGAAAATACAATAGCAACACTCTTAAGAACAGGAATAATAGGACTAAAAGATTAGCTTTACTAGGTGGGTATC
>Ga0307507_10002469_pt1 | contig 38697 bp, 29 predicted proteins | sample 7_EM_MG_FD_207223 | JGI IMG/M metagenome (GOLD analysis project Ga0307507, IMG submission 207223) | Populus trichocarpa ectomycorrhiza microbial communities from riparian zone in the Pacific Northwest, United States - 7_EM | ecosystem: Host-associated > Plants > Roots > Unclassified | place...
GTAATTCTTCATCACTTATAGTATTGCTTGCTCCTGCGCTTACTTGCTCTTGGCCTACTTTGTTTTCCATGATGCTTTTTTTTACTAAAGTTAACACTTTAACCGCGTCAATTTAAAATGCACCCGTAACACACTTGTTATAATATTATTATAATATTTTCCGTAGATTGAAAATTATTTACCTGATGAAAAACAAACATCTTTTTGCCGGTTTATTGATAACCGTTATCGCTACAGCTATATTGAGCTTTAAAGGGCCGGGCGAAGACCTGCTGCACAAAATGGTCGATCAGCTTGATAAATGGCGGGCCGAACATCCGCAGGAAAAAGTTTACTTGCAATTTGATAAACCAAGCTATGCCATTGGCGACGACATCTGGTTTAAAGCTTACGTAACTATCGGCGGCAAACACCAGCTCTCGGCATTAAGCGAAATACTCAATGTAGACCTGATTGACGAGAACGACTCTGTAAAACGAAGCATAAAACTCCCGCTCATCAGCGGCCTGGCCAATGGCGATTTTGCCCTTGCCGATTCGATGAAAGAAGGCAACTACCGCATCCGCGCTTATACCAACTGGATGCGTAATGAAAGCGACGCTTATTTTTTTGATAAAACTATCACCGTTACAAATAGTATCAGCAATAACGTTTTTACTAAAACCGCATTTACTTATTCCACCCAAAACGGCAAGCAAAAGGTAAACGCAGTTATTAGCTATAGCAACATTAACGGCGAACCTTTTGCGGCTAAAGAAGTGAGCTACCATATAAAACTGAACGGGAAAACCGTATTTAAAGGCAAGGGGATTACCGACGATAAAGGCAATATTGATGCAAGTTTTATAAATACAACTAACGATTTAGCAGCCACCGGTCAAATACTAACAACCATTAAATACGCCGAGAAGAAAATGGCCGAGAAAGCCATAGCCATAAAGACAGTATCCAACAAAATTGATGTTCAGTTTTTCCCCGAAGGAGGCAACCTGGTTAACGGGGTAAACTCAAAAATAGCCTTTAAGGCAATTGGTGCCGATGGTTTGGGGGTAGATGTAAAGGGTACCGTGGTAGATGACCAAAACCAGTTAAGCGCCAATTTTAATAGTACTCACCTTGGTATGGGTGTTTTTAAATTCGTGCCATCTGCGGGAAAAACTTACAAAGCACATATTACCTATTCAGATGGGTCCGAAGGGGTATTTGATTTACCCAGGGCACTTGATAGCGGATATTCTTTAGATATAGATAATTCGGCCGACGACGATATCACAGTTAAAATACTGGCAGGTAAAGATTTGCTAAATAGCGCTACACCTGCGGCCGGGCTTTTGCTGGTAGCCCAGGCAGGCGGCGAAATTTATTATGCCGGCAATAGCGCCGACGATGGTAAAACGTTTACAGCAACAATACCCAAAAACAAATTCCCGTCGGGCATTGTACAGTTTACCTTATTCTCGGACAAGGGCGAACCACTAAACGAGCGCCTGGTATTTGTAAAAAATAACGATGACTTAAAACTATCGGTATCGGCCGACAAGCAAAAATACGCCCCACGCGCGAAAGTGACCATAAGCCTAAACGCTAAAAACACGGAGGACAAACCGGTGAGCGCAAGCTTCTCGGCTGCGGTTATCGATATGTCAAAAGTTTCGGTTGATGAAACGGTTGAAGAAAGTATTTTATCAAACATTCTCCTTACCTCTGATTTGAAAGGTTATATCGAAAAACCGGGTTACTATTTCCACAACGCGAATGCAAATACCCGTGCCCATCTGGATGTACTGCTCATGACCCAGGGTTATCGCCGTTTTGAATGGAAGAAAATATTGAATGACAGTTTTAACCCTATAGTTTATAAGCCCGAAAAAACATTGCAGGTATCGGGCCACTTAAAAACCTTTGGCGGCAAGCCGGTAGCCGGTGGTAAAGTAACTTTGTTCACCACATCAGGTGGCGTTTTTGTAATTGATACGGTATCTGACGACAAGGGAAACTTTGTTTTTAAAGACCTGGTGTTCAGGGACAGCATGCGTTTTGTGGTACAGGCCCGCACTGCTAAGGACCGCAAGAACCTGGAAATTGATCTGGATAATATTGCCCCCCAGGCCTCTGGCAAAAATAAAAACGCACCCGATGTGCAGGTAAATATCAGTGATGGCCAGTCAGTATACCTTAAAAACAGCAAAAACAAGTTTAACGAGGATATTAAATATGGAATTGGCAACCACACCATTGTTTTAAAAGAAGTATTTATAAGGGACGTGAAAGACAAAAAAGACCTTGTTAAAAACTCCAACAATTTAAATGGCCCCGGCAACGCGGACCAGGTACTTACCTATAAAGATTTTCAAAACATGGGCGGGCGTTTCAGCAATATTTTACAGATGAAAATATTTGGAGTGATATTTAAAAATGGTGTGCCCTACTCTACCCGTAGCCAAAACCAGCCGATGGCCATTATGGTTGATGGTATTGAAGTTGAAAGTAACTATTTAGACAATATAACACCCGAAGATGTTGGCAGTGTTGAAGTTTTGCGCACCATTGGCAATACAGCAATTTATGGCTTCCGTGGCGGAGGCGGCGTTTTGGTGATAACTACCAGGCGTGGCGGCGATGGTTCTGTTTATAACCGGTATGCACCGGGTGTTGTGACCTATGCACCAAAGGGCTACTACAAAGCCCGCGAATTTTATTCGCCGGCTTATGACGATCCAAAAACTAATACGCAAATGCAGGATTTACGCTCAACCATATACTGGAAACCTAATATTATAACCGATAAAGATGGTAACGCAACATTCTCGTTCTTCAATGCAGATGCTAAAGCCACCTACCGCATTTTAATTGAAGGGATTGATGTTGAGGGCAACCTTGGCCGGCAGGTTTATACCTATAAAGTGGAGTAACCGGATTTGGCCAAGGGCCAGCCGGTTTTGAATATTTTATTACCGATACCATAGGCACTTATAGGGTATTCATCGAAGGCGCTGATGCCAACGGAAATATTGGCCGGCAGGCTTACCGGTATGTGATTGAGTAACAAATGCCACCGCCAGGAACTCCAATAAAATAACAGATATTTCAACACACTGAAACGGGGCACCTTACATAACTCCCCATTCAGGGGGCCGGGTGGCTTAACACTCCGGCAAGCTGATAGGTATATTAATAGCCAGCCCGCCGTCTGATGTTTCTTTATATTTAGAATTCATATCAAGCGCAGTTTGCCACATCGTTCTCACTACTGCATCAAGGCTTACTTTAGCTTTTTCGGGATTACTTTGCAGCGCTAACTGCGAGGCCGTAATGGCTTTTATGGCCCCCATGGTATTGCGCTCGATACAGGGTATTTGTACCAGGCCACCAATAGGATCGCAGGTAAGGCCAAGGTGATGTTCCATGGCTATTTCGGCAGCCATGAGTACCTGCCGCTGGGTGCCCCCCAAGCATTCTGTTAATGCGGCCGCAGCCATAGCCGATGATACGCCAATTTCGGCCTGGCACCCGCCCATTGCTGCAGATATCGTAGCCCCCTTTTTAAAGATGCTGCCAATCTCGGATGCGGTTAGTAAAAACTGGATGATCTTCTCATCGGTATTGCCCTCACAAAAAACAATATAGTATTGTAATACGGCTGGGATAACGCCGGCAGCACCGTTTGTAGGTGCGGTAACTACCCGGCCAAACGAGGCATTCTCCTCGTTTACAGCCAATGCGAAACAACTTACCCAGTCCAGTATATTTTTAAAACTATCGCCGGTTTGCCTTATAGCGGTAACCCATTCCTCGTAATTACTGTAAGGCCTGTTGCCTGTTAGCTTTGCATTTAGTTTAAAAGCACGCCGGGCCACATTTAAACCGCCAGGTAACTGCCCTGTAGTATGACAGCCACGGTACATGCATTCTTTTAGCGCATTGAAAATATTGAGTACTCCGGCACGCGTTTCATGTTCGCCACGCCAGGCCAGTTCGTTTTCCATAACCACCTCAGAAATGCGAAGGCCGGTTTTTATGCACCAATGCAATAAATCGGCGGCGGTATCAATCGGGAACGGCAGGTCGACCTCATGTTTTGATTGAGTGGACGCACCATCCTTAACCACAAATCCTCCGCCTATGGAGTAGTAGGTTTCGGATACCGCTTTGCCATTACTCAAAAAAGCCTGAAAAGTAACCGCGTTAGGATGAAAGGGCAGACTTTCGTTAAACAAAAAGAGAAGGTTGTCAATTACCGAAAATTCAATTTCTTTGATCCCGCCCAGTATTAATTTATGTGAACTGGTAATGTGGTCAATTTTTGGGGTAATCTGGTCAACCTCAAAAGTTACGGGATCATCGCCACTCAAGCCCAGCAATATGGCTATATCGGTACCGTGCCCTCTGCCGGTTTTGGCTAAAGAGCCATAAAGCAGTATTTGTACCTGGTTAACAAGCGGCAGCACATCCTGTTGTTGCAACGATAGTACAAACTGCTGGGCCGCACGCCATGGCCCAAGGGTATGTGAGCTTGACGGCCCTATCCCTATCTTAAACATATCAAATACCGAAATTTGTTCCCTTTGCATCAGCGGCAAATTTAAAAATAATAACGCAAGCATTATTTGTAATAAATATCATGAGGACACTTAATTTTTATTTAAAAATTTATATTTGCAATGACTAAAACTTACAAAACACTCAAAACCTTAAAAAATGGAAAATTACCCTTCTTCGACACCAGCGTTTGGCGCCGGCTTCTTTGTAATCATTATTGCTATATATCTTCTTACAATAGCAGGTATGTGGAAAGTATTTGTAAAAGCCGGAAAACCAGGATGGGCTGCAATAATTCCTATATACAATTATATTGTACTATGTGAAATTGTTGGCAAGCCAATCTGGTGGTTCCTTCTTATGCTCTTCCCTTGCACTTCGCTTATATTTCTAATATGGGTTTACAATCTGGTAGCTAAAAGCTTTGGAAAAAGTGAAGGCTTTACTGTTGGCTTAGTCATTTTGGGGCCTATCTTCTGGCCTATTTTAGGTTTTGGCGACGCAGTTTATTTAGGCCCATCAGCAAAAGAAGCAAACATGAATAACAGATTTGGCTCTGGCGATTACCAAAAGCCATTTGATCCACAGGCATAATTATTATGCGTTGTTATACTATATTATGCAGCCATTTCATGCTTATTGAATGGCTGCATAATCATTTAATCCCCTGTCCGTTTAAAAAATTAACCGGCATTGATTGCCCCGGTTGCGGCTTTCAGCGATCCATGATCGCCCTGCTAAAAGGAAACCTGCATGAAAGCCTGGAATTATATCCTGCTGCTATCCCGCTTATTATCACTTTTCTATTTGTAGTACTAAGCAACAGGCTTAATTTTGATAAAAAGCACTTCATTACAAAAACACTGTATTTAATAACCGGGAATATTATCTTGGTAGCCTACATTTACAAAATGTATAACCTGTATGGCTATTAAACGCCTTGTCTTGAAACTACATGGCTGTAATCTTTAACTACTGCCTGTAAAAAATCGTACTCATTCATTCCAACAGGAATTTCGATACCTAAGTGATTTTTAACCTGCATAGCCATATTATAAACCAGGCTACTGTTGCCTGTGGCTTTAAAATTGGTTATCACTTCATATACCAGGGTCATATCCGAGTCTTTCAGTTCGCTTACACCACTAAACATGGGTTCGTAGTCTTCATCCTGATAATTAAAAAACAATTCGTTCAAATTTGTTTTGGGCGTAGTTTTCACAACGGTAGTGCCTGCTACTATATCGCCAATCCGTTGTTTTTTTTCGGATACAGCAACAGATATCACCGCCCCTATACCTGCCGTCAATATAAAATCAACCAGCCTGAAAACCCATCGTAGTAAAAACTGCCCTAACGTTGGCCTGGCACCATTAATATTTACGACACGTATTTTTAATGCATATTTACCAATGGTTTGTCCGTTAAAAAACACTTCGGCAATCAAATCATAAAATATGCTAACTAAAGAATAAACTACTCCGAGCACTATTATTATTGTAGGCACACTTTTACCATCCAGGTGCTGGAATTCACTTAAAAAAAAGAAAATGACAATAATATACAAAGCATAAAATAAGCCCATAAATACACCGGTATCTACAATACGGGCCAGTATCCTATCGCCAAGGCCGGCTACTTCATAATCAATGTCAATATTTTGCGAGGTGCGTATCTTTACTGTTTGCATGTGTAACAAATATAAATTAACTATTTGATGTGTTTATATCCACACATCAAATATTGTTGTTATTTTAACAAAAAATTACTTGACCCTTTCACATGCGTGAACCATTATTTATAAAGCAAAATTCTGCCCGGTGGAAAAGCTATGAAACCGAACCTGCCCGTGACCCTGATGAGCTTGCCGAACGCTTTATAACCATTACCGACGATTTAGCTTACGCCAAAACCTTTTATCCAAAATCAAAAACAACGGTTTACCTTAACGGTTTAGCAGCGGGTTTTCACCAGTCGATATATAAAAACAAAAAAGAAAAAGCCAATCGTTTTATATTTTTCTGGCAGATGGAGCTTCCGTTGCTTTTTGTGCAATACCGCAGGCAGCTATTATACTCATTTATATTTTTTATCACATTTTTTCTTATCGGAATACTATCATCCAAATACGACCGCAATTTCATCAGGCTTATACTCGGTGACGATTATGTGAACATGACAAACGAAAACATAAGTAAAGGCGATCCATTTGGCGTATATAAGAGTCAAAACGAATTTATAATGTTTTGGATGATAGCAAAAAACAACCTGCAAGTGACGGCAATAACCTTTGTAGCAGGTATTACATTATCTGTAGGAACCGTGTATCTGTTATTTAAAAACGGCATCATGGTTGGCTGTTTTCAATACCTGTTTATTGCCCAGGGGCTGGGTATAAAATCGGTATTGGTTATCTGGATACATGGAACGCTCGAAATATCGACTATTATTTTAGCTGGTGCTGCAGGCTTAATATTAGGGAATAGCATATTGTTCCCAAAAACGTTCAGCAGGGCTGTCTCCTTAAAAAAAGGTGCGCTGGATGGGATAAAAATAATGCTGGGCATATCCCCCATTGTAGTTACCGCTGCTGTTTTTGAAAGCTTTATTACCCGGCGAACCGAAATGCCCATGTGGCTTAGCATTTCAATTTTGGCCGGTTCTTTTATATTTATCATCTGGTACGTGGTAATTTACCCGGCCTATCTGTCACACCGTTTAAAAACTGCTGTTAATAAAAATGAAGGAGAAAATTGAACTAAGTAAGGTTCGTGAGTTTGGCGATATTATAAGTGATAGTTTTATCATCATCAGGCAGAATTTTAAACCCTTGATGATAGCATATCTGGTTATATGCGGTATGTTTATTGCCACCGGCGTACTGGTCACCGTAGTTGCCGACTGGCAAAAAGCCGAAGAGGGCGGTTTAGGCCTGTTTTCATTTTGGGGAATTACCGGCTTATTGTTTCAAATGTTTGAGTATACGGCCGTAATATTAACCACCATTGGATATTTAGCCATCTATAAACAAAAAAATAACCAGTCTCCTACTGTACTTGAAGTTTGGGAGTACTTTAAATATTACTTCTTCAGAGTATTTGGCGCCCAGGTAGTGTTGACCATCGGACTATTTTTAGGATTTCTATTTTGTTTTTTTCCAGGAATTTATTTGAGCCCTATATTTGCGCTGGTAACCCCCATCATGATCATCGAAAATACCAATGTAGAATATGCTATCCGCAAAGCATTTCGTATTATTAAAGAAAATTGGTGGTTTACTTTTGGGGTAATATTGCTTTTATCTATCATAGTTGGCATGGCTTTGATAGTACTTTTTATACCGGCAGCAATATTTTACGGAGGCGGCCAATGGTTAACCGGCAATAATTTCGATACCTCTTTCAACATTATAAAGGCAGTGATTATAAATGGCGGGCAGATTTTATGGTTACTACCTATTATAGCGGTTACCCTGGTTTATTATAGCCTGGCCGAGCATACCGAAGGAAGTAGTTTGGTAAACCGCATCAAAATGTTTGGCAAAACCGATTCTGCGTCTGATCAATTTCCAACTGAGCAATATTAAACCCGATATGTTTAATTCTTTGGTAATATTGTTTAAAATGAGGGCTATCGGGAACGCGAAAACCGCACCAGTGCTGAAGCATGCATTGATTAAGGCCGCTCCTGCAAAACTTAAAACAGATAGTGCGAAAATAATCCTACGCCATTTTGATGCTGCATCCTTAAAAACTTATAAAAACGATAAGGATTTTAATTACGATACCGAAAAGGAAACCATTACCTGGTGGGATAGGTTTTGGAACTGGGTTTGGCATCTATGGGATAGCTTTTGGCAATGGGTTGGCGATTTGCTTCGCAAAATATTTGGAGGTTCGTCCATGGGGCATAATTCGGCAATGGTGTTTAAGTATGTTATTATTGGTATTGCTGCCTTTGCTCTGATTTATATTATTTTGAAGCTGACGGGAATAAACGCCTGGCATCTGTTTAAAAAAACACCAAAGCAGGCCCCTGTCCCTTACGATGAATCTATTGAAAATATTCACGAAATAAGTTTCGACCAGGCTATTGAGGATGCACTTGCTACTAAAAACTATCGCCTTGCGGTAAGGTTACTTTACCTGCGCAGCCTTAAACAGCTGAGCGACCATAATCTTATCAATTGGCGGATAGAGAAAACGAACGCTGCCTATATAAATGAAATTGCCGATGCCGTGCAGCGCCGGCAATTTATTGTGGTTACCCGGCAATTTGAATATATATGGTATGGCGATTTCCCGGTTGATAGCGATTCATACCGTAAAATCAATACTATTTTCCAGGAATTTAAACAGCTGCTGTCATGAAAAGTTTAAAACTATACCTTGCCGGGTTGAGCTGTTTAATGTTGGTGTATCTTATAGCACAGTACAACCGCCCGAAACCTGTAAACTGGAATGATACCTTGGATATTAATGACAAAATCCCTTTTGGTACCTATATATTGTATAACCGAATTAACGATATCTTTCCTGGTGCCAAAATATCAACCTTTCGCGAGCCCGTTTATAACGTAATTAACGATCATGGCATAAAACATGGCAGCTACATTATTATCTGCAACTCGGTAAAATTTAACGAATACGATTATGCCAAACTGAAAAGCTACATAAAGGCAGGCAATGATGTGTTCATAGCAGCATCGTATTTTGGAGATGAGCTAAGGAAAAACCTGGGGGTTGAAACGCAGGTTGAGTTTGGCAGTAAAAATCAGGTTACCATTAAATTTAACAACACGTACCTTGATACGACGAAACTTTACAAAGGCGAAAAAGGAATAGGTGATGGCTATTTCCGGCGAATAGATACTTCAAAATTTATTGCATTGGGCAGCAATACCGGGCATCATACCAATTTTCTAAAATACACCATTGGTAAGGGCAATCTGTATTTAAATGCCAATCCGCTCATGTTTACCAACTTTAGCATGTTAAGTGACAATAATGCCGAATATGCATCAAAGGCTTTATCGGTTTTAAAAAACGATTCCAATTTAATATGGGATCAATATTATACCCTCGGCCGGTCTGACGATGAATCAAGTATGCGTGTATTTTTACGCAGCCCGGTTTTACGCTGGGCATTTTATATCTCTTTCTTTGGGCTGATGACTTTTATCGTTTACGAAGCCAAACGCCGGCAGCGTATTATCCCTGTTATTGAACCATTGCCAAATTCAACCGTAGACTTTGTAAGTGTAGTTGGCCAGGTATACTATGAAAAGCGCGATAATGCCAATATTGCCCGTAAAAAAGCAACCTACCTGTTAGAATATTTGAGAGATAACTATCGTTTAAAAACCAATAATCTCGACGATGAGTTTATAAGCACCTTATCTCAAAAAACAGGTACGTCAATGGAATTTATAACAGATTTGATTAATACCATTAATTTCATAGACACCCGCGAAAATATATCCGATATAGAACTGATCAGATTTAACAAACTAATAGAGAAATTTTACAGCCAAAACCGATACAATGGAAAATGATATTTTTGAACAACGAACAGATATGACCAAGCTAAGCCAGGCGGTTGAGCAGATAAAGGCTACCCTGGGTAAAATTATTGTGGGGCAGCATGATTCTATCGATCTGCTGATAGCCGGCATACTGGCCGATGGGCATATACTTATTGAAGGCGTGCCGGGTGTAGCCAAAACGCTTACCGCCAAACTAATAGCTAAGGCAATTGATGCCCAATATTCCCGCATACAATTTACGCCCGATTTGATGCCCTCAGATATATTAGGTACTTCGGTATTTAACCCTAAATCAACCGAGTTTGAATTTAAGCAGGGGCCTATATTTGGCAACATCATCCTGATAGATGAAATTAACCGCGCACCTGCAAAAACACAATCCGCCTTGTTTGAGGTGATGGAAGAGCGCCAGCTTACTATTGATGGCCGTAGTTATAAAATGCAGGAACCATTTACCGTATTGGCTACCCAAAACCCTGTTGAACAGGAAGGCACCTATCGCTTGCCTGAAGCCCAGCTGGATAGGTTTTTGTTTAAGATAGAAATTAAATATCCAACCCTTGAAGAAGAGATTGCTATTATAACCCAACAGCACAGCCAAAAAACAACCGACCAGCTTAGCCACGTTGAGCCGGTTTTATCGGCGGCCGATATTATAGCGTTAAGGCAACAGGTAAAAAGCCTGCATGTTGAGGATAAACTGCTGGAGTTTACCGCCAAAATAGTTCACGATACCCGTAACCATAAATCACTGTACCTGGGTGGTTCGCCAAGGGCATCGCTGGCCATTATTAATGCGGCCAAGGCGTTAGCTGCCATTAAAGGCCGAGATTTTGTTACCCCTGAAGATATTATTCATGTAGCCGCACCAGTTTTAAGGCACCGCATTATGCTAACGCCCGATAGGGAGATGGAAGGTGTGAGTCCGGATGATGTTATCGCGCAAATTATTCAAAAACTGGAAATCCCCCGTTAAAATAACCGTGTGAAAAAATTCTTCCGCCTGTTTTATAAAGATCTTTTTTTAACCAACCGGTTATTTACCGGCGTGGGGGCTTGTGTTGTATTGTTTTTACTCACATTCTTTTTTCCATGGCTGGGTATCATTCCTGTTCTGGCCTTTGTGGTATTGATGGTGTTGCTCTTTATTGATATCCTGATGCTTTATAAAACAGCCGATGGCATATTTGCAAGGAGGCTCGCGCCCGAAAGATTGAGCAACAGCGATGAAAACGATTTGAGCGTTTATATCGAGAATCGTTATACCTTTCTTGTCGACGTCGCTATTATTGATGAGATTCCCTTTCAGTTTCAAAAACGCGATGTATGGTTTAAAACCAACCTGAAACCGCGTGAACGTAAACAGATCAATTACACACTACGCCCCACCAAACGCGGCGAGTACGAATTTGGCGATATCCGGGCTTACGTCAAATCGCCATTAGGGCTTATCAGGCGGCGTTATACTTTCCAGCAGGCCGAGACATTGCCGGTATATCCATCCTTCCTCCAGATGCGTAAATACGAGTTAATGGCTATCTCAAACAGGCTGACAGATATCGGCATCAAAAAAATACGCCGTATTGGCCACAGCCTGGAGTTTGAGCAGGTAAAAAACTATGTTGCCGGCGATGATTACCGCACCATCAACTGGAAAGCTACCGCAAGGCAGGGCAACCTGATGGTTAACTCCTATACCGACGAAAAATCGCAGCATGTGTATTGCATAATAGATAAATCGAGGGCAATGAAAATGCCTTTTGAAGGTTTAAGCCTGTTGGATTATGCTATTAATGCCAGCCTGGTACTCTCAAGCGTTGCGCTCATAAAAGAGGACAAGGCCGGTTTAATTACGGCTTCTGAAAAAATTGGCGCCGTTATTCCTGCCGATAGAAAATCGTCGCAATTGAATAAGATACTGGAGGTTTTGTATAAGGAGCGTACCCGCTACCTGGAAACCAATATGGAGCTATTATACAGCACAGTACGTACGGTAATAAAACAACGCAGCCTGGTAGTATTTTTTACCAATTACGAAAGCATGAACGCCCTTAACCGGCAGTTACCCTATCTGAAACGAATTGCCAAATTTCACCTGCTGCTGGTTGTTTTTTTTGAAAACACAGAACTTAAAACCCTGAGCGAAAAACAGGCAACAGACCTGGAGGGCATCTACATAAAAACCATCGCCGAAAAATTTGCCTACGACAAAAAACTGATAGTAAAAGAGCTGGCTAAATACGGAATACAATCTATACTGAGTGCGCCGCAAAACCTTACGGTTAATACCATTAACAAGTATTTGGAATTGAAGGCTAAACAGAAGATTTAAGGTTATGCTCCATTTACTTATTCACATAGTTAGATTAACATTTGATTTACTAAACTTCGCCGCCAAGCAGGCTGCAAAAAATCAATCCTTGCCCGGAGATAGGGAGCAACAATTAGATAATGCCTTGTTTACCAGGCGCGCAATCAGCATTACACAATACATTGCCATTGCAACCAAAGCCATGATAAGTGATGGAAAGAGTATAGATGACATTAAAACGATATTAATTAACCGAGGTTTACACGAAGATCACTTCGAGGCAGTATTAAACCGGGCGCAGCAGAATTACAAAAAATGGTTTAATGAAACCGGCAAGCCTACGTTAAACGCTTTTGAATTATACCAACAATCAACCCAATCCCCTCAAAAAACAAAACCATTAGTTGAAATAACTACCCATGAAGGAGAAGATCATGCCTTACATTTTTGCGCATTAACAGATCATAGCAGATATTACGAAATAAGCGGTCGAAGCATATTACAAGCGGCCGTAAACCGGGCTTTAGTTAATCCCTCAACTATAACATCAAATGAAGAAACTGAAATACGACAAGTTACTTTTGCCAGGGTAGGCAGTAATGCAGTTAACCCGTGTTTGCGCGTTGTTACAATTAACCAACAAACAGAAGCTGTTTACCCATACATCAGAACAGAATTAAAAACAAATTTTTACACCCAACACATTATAGAGTGGAATAATGGCGACCCGATTGTTGAGGCTGAAGTTGACGGAAATCTGAACAGGACCCTTCCACTCAGTTTTTTTGCTACAGACTACGCGGTTAACAAGCACGTTTACCAAACTCAAACCAGTATCGGGATCAGGCTTTCGGCACTGGTATTGGAGCTTTCTGAAGCAAATAAAAACACTAACGAAATAAACCGGCAAGAACGCGGATTTTGGATTGATAAAAAACATAGCAATAAAAGTTACTTTTCGTTTGAGGCTGTGGTACTTGAGATAAAAGAAGCCTCGATTGATCGTTTATCAACAGGATTTGTTGTGACTATGAAGTTTGGCGAGGGCAACGCTCCCCTGACTCCCGTAATTGATACCTACATTTCCTATAATAATATAAAAGCCTACAATCTCACTGAAGGTATGCTTGTAAAAGGCACCCTCTGGTTTCAAGGCGAAATTGCGAATTAGCGGGATAGATATAATCGAGTGGACTATTTGGGGTTTTAGTCCATTCAAGGTCTCCGCAATGCTCTTAAGTTAAGGAAAATTAAATTTTCAGTTTCGCGCAAAGACGTCAAGACGCCAAAGAAAAACAAGCAAATCACTTTGCGGCTCTGCGTCTTTGCGCGAAAAATCCCTTAACTTAATAGCATTGAGGGTCTTTGTGAAAAGGCACCCCGAGCCAGCCTGATAAGCAAACATTAGATGACCATGATAAGTTACTCCCACAGAGTTCTCTATCGACAGACTAACCTATCCAGCCTTCGGGAACGCAACCCCATTTGCGCTAAAATCCTTGAAGATCTTTTCCTGCAGGGCTATTTTGGCGGTTAAGAAGTTGGCTGGCTGCACCCAAACGTTTATAGTGATGCGTACCGAATCTATCTCCATACTGATGATACCTACCCTTGCGGCCGGCTCTGTAAGCAGGTCGTGAGTTGAGCTGATGGCCTGATTAATTATCGCCTTTACTTTATCCAGATCGTTGGCATAGGCTATCTTAATCTCAAAATCCAGCCGGCGTTTGCCCTCGCGGGTTACGTTTACAATCACTTCGTTAAAAAGCTTTCCGTTGGGAATAATTACCTGCTTATTATCTGCAGTAATTAAAACGGTGTAAAAAATCTGGATAGATACTACTTTACCATCCTGGCCCTGCGCTACTATGCTGTCATCAACCTCAAATGGCTTTAATAGCAATATAAGCACCCCGCCGGCAAAGTTTTGAAATGTACCCGAAAGGGCCAAACCAGCCGCCACACTAAAGGCGCCAATTATAGTGGTAAAAATAGTAAGCTGGAAACCGAAAATATTAATTACCGAAATTATGAGCAATACATAAAGGCTGGTAATTGTAAGACTAAGAAGAAAGGGCTGTAATGATGAGTGTACTTCTCTTTGAAGGAGCCGTTTGCGTAGCCGCAACCTTAAAGACTTGATGAACCAAAGACCAGCTCCAAATACGATGAGACCAAATAAATAACGCCCCCAATGATCGGCTAACCACTTGTGCAATTCCAGGTAAATTTCTTTCACTTCCATAATAGGAGGCAAAAGTAAAAATTAATTACTTACCGTAAATAGTTATAAATAATTCGGGACCTTTAAACAACAACCAATCTACTATGGCGCTGTGTAACTGTCTTGATTTTTGTGCTATAATTTTCATATCATCCTACACTATTCAAATCCTGTGCCTAAGAAACTATCTTTCAGGATTGTTACGCAAAAATACAGGTTGGCTGTTAAGATAATTTTAAAAACTAATCAAATGATTAATCAATGACCATCCGTTTACGTTCAAATGACTGTGAGCGATCTTTAAAAAGCAGAAACCCTGTATGCAAAAGCATACAGGGTTTCAAATAGTATTTATTTCCAGACACCCCCTTTAGGGGGCCGGGGGCTATTACATCATGCCGCCCATGCCGCCGCCACCCATTGGTGGGCCTGCAGGAGCATCTTCAGGATCATCAGCCAATACAACTTCTGTTGTTAACAACATAGCTGCAATTGAAGCTGCGTTCTCTAAAGCTACACGACCAACTTTAGTTGGATCGATAACACCAGCACCAATCAGGTTTTCATATTTATCGGTACGGGCATTGTAACCAAAATCGCCTGCGCCTTCCTTAACTTTTTGTACAACGATAGATCCTTCGATACCTGCGTTTTCACAAATCTGGCGTAAAGGCTCTTCAATAGCGCGACGGATGATCTGAATACCAGTATTCTCATCTTCGTTCTCGCCTTTTAAATCAGCCAAAGCAGCTACAGCGCGGATGAAGGCAACGCCACCACCTGCAACAATACCTTCTTCAACAGCAGCACGTGTTGCGTGTAAAGCATCGTCAACACGGTCTTTTTTCTCTTTCATTTCTACTTCTGTAGCGGCACCTACGTAAAGTACAGCAACACCGCCAGATAATTTGGCTAAACGTTCCTGTAATTTTTCGCGGTCGTAATCAGATGTAGTTGATTCGATTTGAGATTTGATCTGACCAACACGACCTTTGATCTCATCGGCAGAACCAGCACCATTGATGATGGTTGTATTATCTTTGTCGATAATGATTTTCTCGGCAGTACCTAAGTAAGTCAAGTCAGCATTTTCTAATTTGTAACCTCTTTCTTCAGAGATCAAGGTACCACCTGTAAGGATAGCTATATCCTCTAACATAGCTTTACGGCGATCGCCAAAACCTGGTGCTTTAACAGCAGCAACTTTCAGTGAACCACGAATTTTGTTAACTACCAAAGTAGCCAAAGCTTCGCCATCAAGGTCTTCGGCAATGATTAGCAATGGCTTACCTGTTTGTACTTGTTTTTCGAGGATAGGAAGTAATTCTTTCATCGAAGAGATCTTTTTATCGTAGATCAGGATGTAAGGATTTTCTAACTCAACTTCCATTTTATCAGCATTGGTAACAAAGTAAGGAGAAAGGTAACCACGATCAAACTGCATCCCTTCTACAGTTTTAACTTCAGTTTCAGTTCCTTTTGCTTCTTCAACGGTGATAACACCATCTTTACCAACCTTAGCCATAGCTTCTGCAATTAACGAACCGATGACCTCGTCGTTATTTGCAGAAATTGCAGCAACTTGTTTTATTTTGTTATTGTCTTCGCCTACAGTTTGCGATTGAGCTTTTAAATCCTCAACAACAGCTGCAACAGCTTTATCAATACCACGTTTTAAATCCATTGGGTTTGCACCTGCAGCTACGTTTTTAATACCCGCGGTTACAATAGCTTGTGCTAAAACGGTAGCAGTAGTAGTACCATCACCTGCAATATCAGCGGTTTTTGATGCAACTTCTTTAACCATTTGGGCACCCATGTTTTCTAAAGCATCTTTCAGTTCGATTTCTTTAGCAACAGTAACACCATCTTTAGTGATGATAGGTGAGCCGAATTTTTTATCAATAATTACGTTTCTGCCTTTAGGGCCTAATGTTACTTTAACCGCATTAGCTAAAATATCAACACCGCGTTTTAAGGCGTCGCGTGCTTCAACATTGTATTTAACTTGTTTTGCCATTTTTTTAGTTATTGAATTATTGAGTTAGTGAATTAGTGATTGATAGCTTCACCCTCAATAATTATTTTCTGTTTGTTTTTGATTGTTCCAGTGATTTTTTGTTGATCAGCAAGTCAGGCATTCACTAACTCACTAACTCAATAATTCACTAATTAATTTACAGTACCGCGTAAACGTCAGATTCGCGCATAATTAAATACTCTTTTCCTTCGTAAGTAATTTCGGTACCGGCATATTTACCATATAAAACCTGGTCACCAACTTTTACTGTTAAAGGCTCATCTACTTTACCGTTACCTACTGCAACGATAGTTCCACGCTGAGGTTTTTCTTTAGCGGTATCAGGGATAATGATTCCCGAGGCGGTTTTCTCTTCGGCCGCTGCGGCCTCTACAACCACTCTGTCGCCAATTGGTTTAATGTTTAATGACATAGTTATAACTGTTTATTTATTTAGTTTTTCAAACACCAAATCCTCATCAATTATGCCAAGGCCGGGCAATGGCAAATTTTGACATACTTAACTGTTGTAATGGCAGCAAAAACGTTTTTTTACTTTTGGCGCTTAACAGTATTTTAACTTGTCCGTGCCATCGTGTCAGTTAAACAGGGCACAAAAAAACGGCTTTGGATTGTTCCAAAGCCGTTTTTAATATTTATTAAGCGTAACTTATTTCGTTTTATTTGGCGCTTGCGTTGCAGGCAAATTCAATGGCTGTGATACTGGCGCTGTAGATGAAGGTTTTGAAGCTTTATCAATCTGGTTTTGTAAAGGGTTTGCCGTACTTGCCGAACCACCCTTGGCTACTACATTAATAGCTAATGATAATACCATTACGGTAATAGCCAATACCCAGGTACCTTTTTCTAAAAAGTCGCCTGTTTTTTGAACGCCCATTAATTGCGATGAACTTGAAAAATTAGATGACAAACCGCCGCCTTTAGGGTTTTGGATCAACACGATTAGCCCTAACAGAGCGCATACAATAACGGTAAGGATAATTAAAATGACCATTTCTTTATTTTATATTAATTCGTTTTCTTTTCTATTTGTTCAATTTAACTGATGACCACTAACGGGCTATCACATTAATAGCTAACGCTAAAACCATTATCCCAATTGCCAAAACCCAGGTTCCTTTTTCTAATATATCGCCGGTTTTTTTTACGCCCGCCAATTGAGATGAACCTGAAAAATCAGATGATAAACCGCCACCCTTAGGGTTTTGTATCAAAACAAATAGCCCCAATAAAGCGCATACAATAACGGTAAGTGTAATTAAAATATACATTGTTTTATTGGTTAATTCGTTTTCTTTTCTAATTGTTCAATTTGGTGGGCAAAGTAACGGCTTTTTTCCGGGAATTTCAACATCAATTTTTTATAAGTAGCAATCGCTTTGTGATATAGCATCTGGTCGGCATAAATCTGCGCCAGGGTTTCGCTCACCAGCTCATTTTTATCTTCCGAACTTTTTTTGGCCTTATTCTCGTTATCTATTTTGTTTATTGATGGCGGCCTTATCTGCGGTTCTTCTTTAATAAACTTTTCAATAATGATATCTTCTTTGCGTTTTATCTCGGGAGTATCTGGTATCGGTGCGTTTTCAAGGTCCTGAAGCGATTTATCATGAAATATATTTTCAAAATATTGCTGTTGCAATTCATCGGCAGCGTGTTCCTTTTTTTCTTCGGCAGTTATCCCTTGCGGCGCCTGCTGTTGTACAGGCTGTAAATACGGCTGATAGGTTGACGCGTACTCTTTACGTGTTTTATCAAGCCACCACATAAAGGTATAAGGCATCTTTTCGTCATGATACTTTGATACCGTTTCGGCATCGTAAGCAGTATCACCGTTTTTTGCAACTACGGGAAGTACCTCTGCTGCAAACAGCGCGGGCTTATCAGCACCTTTTTGATCGGCTATCGAATTATCAAACATAAAATAGTCGGTACCCGCAATACTGCCAATGATCCATTTTTCTGTTTCAAAGTTGATATCAGCCGAGTTGCTTTTAGGTTCTGTCCGCTCAGCAGTGGTCAATTTATCGGCAGTAACCGGCGTTTCTTCGCCGGCCTCAGGTTCTTTAGCCGTTTGCTCTTGTATGATATCTGGTGTGCTGCCGCTAAAGCTGATATCTTCGATACCCACAATTTCGTCAAAGATCTCATCTTCTATAACCTCTTCATTTTTTTCCTCAGCTATCTCTGGCTGTACAACAGGTGGCTCATCTTCCGCAACAGCTATAGGTACTTCAATTTCTGTTTTATCATCACTTACCGATAACTCTTCTATCGTTGATTCTTCCAAGTCTCCGGTTATAGCATCAGCTTCATAATCAGTTACAGCTTCGGGTGCCGGCGCTTCTGTCAATATTTCAAATTGATTTTCCGGGCCGTTGATGCCTTCCGGCTCCTCAATTACTTCGGCGGCTGTACCTATATTAAAATAGTTTTCGCTTTCGGGCGCGGGAGGCATGTAAACGGGCGCCGGGCCGTTTGCTAAACCGGCAATTTGCCCGGCCGAAATTACAGGCAGGCTCTCAGGATCGTTAATAAGTTTATGCAGCAACCGGGGGTTAAAGTGAGCCGCCGCGTGTTTTAAATCGGCCCCATTACCTGCATGGGCAAGCATGGCCCTTAATATGCCACTTTGCGGAAACTCATCAACCAACTGCTGCAAATCATAGTTATGCAACTGGCCATTATCGGCCGGGTTGGCCAACAACTCCCATAAAATTTCGTTTTGCCTGTTATTTAAATATTGATCCACGTGGTTGAAAGTACGAAATGCCTACCAATTAGAAAAGGCCCTGTTAAAAATATCTTCGGTTAACTGTTTTGTAATCTCCTGGATGAGGTTTTGTTCTTGCGAATTTATATCTCCCCTGTAGTTAGCAAACCGGGTCATACTTTCCTCAAAGTTAAGATTTTTATCCTTTTTATCCTTCTCGTAAACGCATTTCACCCTTACCGTAATACTTAATTTATTGGCATCGGCAATTGGAGCCGTACTGTTATTAGTAGCCTCGATAGATACCGGCGCAATCTGGTAGCCAACAATGGCACCAGACATGATCACATCGCCCTCGTTCCTTACAATACTTAAACGGCTTTGGGTACGAATGCGCTCTTTGATGGCCTCGGTAAACGTTTGGCTTAGGTTGTTAACCACCAGCGGCGCGTTGTTTTCAAAAAACTGAACGTTAATAGTTTTCAAATCGGGCGGTATCGCCGTGTTTTTGAGTGTATAACATGATGAAAGCAAACTTAAAACTATAATTACAGAACCGATTATTCTTTTCATCAACCTATAAATTTAACTCTTTTATTTTTCTGTACAGCGTCCGTTCAGAGATCCCCAATTCATTTGCCGCCAGTTTGCGTTTCCCTTTATGTTTCTTTAAAGCCTTACGGATCAGGTCTGATTCTTTTTCAATCAGCGACAGCGATTCTTCTACTTCCTCGGCTTCATGGGTTATGTTATACGCATCATTGCCGCCTATATTGCCGCCATTATTATTTGTATTAACGGGTTGCTGCAAAGTAAATTGTCCTTCGGGGCCGCCCGGAATTTCAATATCGCGGTACAACTGGTTAAGCGTTTGCGAATGATTGGCGTAATTGGCAGATACGCCGCCGTGCTCAATAATATCGGCCACCAGCTTTTTCAGCTCAACCATATCGCGTTTCATATCAAACAGTACCTTGTACAATATATCGCGTTCAGAAAAATCCTCTTTACCCGGGTTACCCACACGCATAGGCAAATTGCGGCCGTTAGCCTCCTGTGGAATATACGTTAACAAAGTTGGCCCCGTAATAATGCGATCGCGTTCCAAAACAGCCAGCTGCTCGGCCATATTTTTAAGCTGACGCACGTTACCCGGCCAGCTATAGTTTATAAGCACTTGCTGCGCCTCGTCATCAAGCTGAATGGGCGGTGTGCGGTATTTATCGGTAAAATCTGATGTAAACTTTCTGAATAACAGGTAAACGTCTTCCTTCCTGTCTCGCAATGGCGGGATTTTTAAAGGCACCGTATTTAAACGATAGTAAAGATCTTCCCTGAACTTACCGCTTTTTACAGCATCATAAACATCAACATTGGTAGCGGCTATCACACGCACGTTGGTTTTTTCCACCTTTGATGAACCTACTTTAATGTACTGGCCAGATTCCAGCACCCTAAGCAAACGGGCCTGGGTACCCAAAGGCATCTCGGCAATTTCATCTAAAAATATGGTACCGCCGTTTACGGTTTCAAAGTAACCCTTACGTTCGCCAACAGCACCGGTATAGGAGCCTTTTTCGTGACCAAACAATTCCGAATCAATAGTTCCCTCGGGTATAGCCCCACAGTTCACCGCGATGAAAGGCCCATGCTTCCGCGGGCTCATCTGGTGTATAATGTGCGAAAACACTTCTTTACCGCTCCCGCTTTCGCCGGTTATCAGTACCGAAATATCTGTAGGCGCCACCTGGTTGGCTATATTTATGGCCCGGTTAAGCAATGGCGAATTGCCAATGATCCCGAAGCGTTGTTTTATTTCTTGTATTTCCATGCCCCCTAACCCCCTAAAGGGGGAACTAAAGTGTATTATTTTATTTAATTAATACCCAAACATATTCCGTCCAAACAGCCCCGGGACGTAACTCCCCTTCAGGGGGTTTGGGGGATAACCTTCCCTATCAACGTAGCCGTAGTAGTCCTTTCAATCAAAACGTTCACGTATTGGCCGGGTTTGTAGTTTTCACCTACCGGGAATATTACCATAGCGTTTTGATCGCTGCGGCCGCAATAATCGTTTTTTGATTTTTTGGAGAAGCCTTCAATCAGCACTTTTTCTGTTTTACCAACGCGCGCCTGTGCACGATAGTAAGAATACTCCTGCTGCTTGGCTACTATCTCTGTTAATCGTTTTTGCTTTACTTCCTCCGGGATATCATCAGCATAGCGTTTTGCGGCCAATGTTCCAGGGCGTTCGCTGTATTTAAACATGTAGGCAAAATCGTATTTCACGTAATCCATCATGCTTACAGTTTCGGCATGCTCCTCGTCGGTTTCAGTGCAGAAACCGGTTATTACATCTGTAGAAATTGCGCAATCACCAATTATCCGGCGAATAGCGTCAATCCTGTTGATATACCAATCACGGTCGTAAGTACGGTTCATCAAATCAAGGATGCGGGTATTACCCGATTGTACCGGCAGGTGTATATAGTTACAAATATTATCGTATTTGGCAATGGTATATAAAACCTCATCGGTAATATCCTTCGGGTGCGACGTAGAAAAACGCACGCGCAAATCTGGATTAATGAGCGCCACCATTTGTAAAAGGTTGGCAAAGTTAACAGCAACGCCAGCCCCCTCTAAATCTCCCCCGGTAGAGGAGACTTTTTCATCAGCTTGCGCTTCCAACTCAGAACTCAGAACTCCCGACTCAGAACTCTCTTTCCACTTATACGAATCCACATTCTGCCCAAGCAAAGTAACCTCGCGGTATCCTTTATCAAACAGATCGGTACATTCGGCTACTATTGATTTTGGATCGCGGCTGCGTTCGCGGCCGCGGGTAAAAGGCACTACGCAAAACGAGCACATGTTATCGCAGCCACGCATAATAGATACAAAGGCGTTGATGCCGTTGCTGTTTAAACGTACCGGGCTAATATCCGCATAAGTTTCCTCGCGGGATAGCAACACGTTCACGGCTTTTTGGCCGCTATCAACCTGGTCTATCAGGTTAGGCAAGTCGCGGTATGCATCGGGGCCCACAACTACGTCAACCAGTTTTTCTTCTTCTAAAAATTTCGATTTCAGGCGCTCGGCCATACAGCCCAGCACGCCTACCACCAGGCCCGGATTTTTTACCTTGGTAATAGCAAACTCCTTTAAGCGATTACGCACACGGGTTTCGGCATTCTCGCGGATAGAGCAAGTATTTATAAATATAACATCGGCTAAATTATGATCGCCGGTGGTTTCAAAACCCTGTTCAGACAATATGGATGCAACAATTTCACTATCGCTAAAATTCATTGCACAGCCATAACTTTCGATATAAAGTTTACGACCGTTATTTTTACCCGTCACCGGCTGCTCTAAAACCAAAGCCTCGCCTTGCCTGCTCTCATCATGTATCTTATCCGGAAGAACCAAATCCATCATTCAATTAAAAATTAGTTTGCAAAAATACACAAAATTTAAATACACGAATGACATATTGTCAGTATTTAACAAAATCGAAATTTTATTGTTATATTTCTGATTCTATTACGTATAAGAGCAACAGTAACACCATAAAATAAACGGATATCTTTAAATGAAGCTTAAATTTTTAAGGCATAAGTGGCAAAAAATTGCATTTAGTTTTGTGTTGATACCGGTACTTATAATATTTATTATTGCCCTTATCCTTAACCATTACCTGGCCCCTATTTTGGCCACTCAGGTACGTGAAGCTGTTTTAACAGGCAGCGACAGCCTGTACCGGGCCGATTTTACCAGGGCCGAGCTACATTTACTGGAAGGAAAAGTTACCATATACGATATCAGCCTTATCCCCGATACCGCGCTTTATAACCGCAAAAAAAAGCAGCACCTGGCACCCAATAACCTGGTAACCCTGCATGTAAAAAAGCTGATTTTAAAACACATACATCCATTCAGCTATTATTTCTGGCAGAGGTTAAAAATAAACGAAATAATTTTAAATGAGCCAGAACTGAATGTTAGCTATGCCCTTAACCATACGCAGGACACCATTTTAAAAGATCGCCGCACAGCCTGGCAAAAAATTTCCAAAAGCCTGCACTCCATAAGTGTAGACCACATTTATTTTAACAATGTAAAATTTAAATACGAGGATTACTCGGGCCACAAGGTAGTGATATCAACCCTTAAAGAAATGAACCTAAGCGCTACCGGCCTGCTCATCGACTCGGTAACCCAGACTGACAAATCGCGGCTTTTATATTGTAAGGACATTGTTACCGAGCTAAATAATTATAGCGGCAAAACAGATAATGGGCTATACGATTACAAAATAAAATATCTTAAGCTATCAACCATGTATGCGCGGCTCAATATCAGGGGCCTGCAATTACAAGCCGCAAAAAACGACCTGTTTTTTAACAAGAGCCAAAGCGATAGCTTTACATTGGGAATTGATTCAATTCAACTCAACAACTTTGATTTTTTAAATTATCATAAATACAGGCGCGTACGGGCATCAAGCCTTGAGCTTGCCAATGGCGCGTTGAAGGTATTTGGCAACCCCAATAAAGCCAAGCAGGTGCCGGCAGATAAAACATCCACCTTCCCTAATGTGCTGGCGCGTAATACCGACGCCGACCTTACGATAGATACCATCCGGTTAAAGCACATCAGCGTATCATACTCCGAATTTAATGCCGAAACAAAAAAAACAGGATCGGTTGAATTTGATAACACGGAAGGCGAATTTCATAACGTTACAACAAATAAAACAGCTATTGCCAAAAACAACATTACCGATGTGCAGCTTAGTACTTATTTCATGAACCGGGGGCGGTTGGACGTGCAATTCCTGTTTAATTTAACCGATGCCGATGGCTCATTCAACTATAAAGGATCGTTGGGTAATATGGCGGCCAACAAGCTTAACCAGGCAACCGTGCCACTGGCCATGCTGAAGATAGCGTCGGGCAATATCAAACAATTTAATTTTGATATTCATGCCAACCGCAAGGCCTTTAAGGGGCGGATATCATTATTATATAACGATTTAAAGGTATCCATCCTGGAAGCCGACACTGCCAACAACCGCTTAAAAAAGCAACAACTAATATCCATATTTGCCAACCTGTTTGTGATAAAACGTAATAACCCCGACGTTGCTGGCAAAGCCCCTCGTTTTGCCGATGTTACCTACCTGCGGCCAAAGGAATCACCATTTTTTAAAACCGTTTGGCGCACATTGCTACAGGGCATAAAAGAATGTGCCGGTCTGGATGAAAAATCGCAACAAGCTGCGATGGGGCGCCTAACCGAACACAAAAAAAACAAACAGGAAAGGTTGGTAAGGAAAGCCGAACGTAAACAGCATAAGGCTGAAAGAAAAGCAGCGAGGGAAAAGAATTTACACTGAAAGTTTGATTTGAGAATTTGAGAATTTGAGGATTTGAAAATTAAATCAGGTAGCGAAACCTATTTTCAAATATTCAAATTCTCAAATTTTCAAATCGATTTTAATTTTATTGCAGCAATAATTTCAGGTTAATACCAAAATTGGTAAACGCAGTGTTAAACGTTTGCGAGGTGTATGGCCGGGTGATGTTTGAATCGTAAAACAGGTTGAGGTTAAAACGCTGGTTTATCACATAATCAATTGATGGCCTTACGGTAATGTTTTGTGCGCCTGATGATATTTCGGCGGCTGCTACATCGGCACGGTAAATAAGGGTTTTATTATCGCGTAGCGAGAAATCGAGTTTAAAATTAACATCCTTAGGGCTGCCACCGGGGAACAAGCCAAAGGGGAAGTGAAAGTTTTTGGTATGATAGCCAAAACCAAAAACAACAATCTTCTCGTTTTGCTGTGCCAGCTGGCTGTTAAGCAGGCTCAGGCTCAGCGTACGGCTCTGCCTGAACTCCACATTGGCGGTCATGCTGTTTTTAAACCTGGCGCTGGCGCCCAGTAAAGGCACAAACTGCTCAAATATGGTAACCTGCGAAAACTGGTAAAGCGGTAAAAAGTCGTTATTTAAATCGCGCGCGCTACTTGCGCCTGCTGCCTCCTGGTATTGCAGCAGCGTGGTAAATCCGTTTACGTTATATGACGACCGGTAGCCATGGCTCAGATCGAAGGAGTCGAAAATATCGGCAAAGAAAGGGATTTTGGCCAGGCCGCTGTACCTGACATCCCAGTTGGGTATAGGTATTTTAGGGAATTGAGATGTGCTGGCCTTTGCCGCTTTTTTACCGGTATAGGCAGCCAAAAACGCCGGCACCAGCACATTTTGTGAGTTTTGGCCGTAACCATCTCTAAGCCCAACAGAATCTACCAGTTGTGTTGAATTAGGATTTTGCGCGGCAAGCCTTTGCGATATAATGGAACGGTTGGCAAGCATTTGCTGAAACAGCGGCGACGTATTATTAATACCGGTAGTTTTTTTGAACGCCGTACCTATAGTTAAATAAGAGACACTATAGTTACCCGTGGTAACCGGGCTTAACGATTCAATACTGTTTGTTGCGGCCAGGTATTTAAAGTTTGATTGATAGTTATTATCCTGCGTTTTAAATGCGATGAGGTCAATCTTAAGGCCCGGAATTGGTTCAAGAACAGCCCTGAAGTGCATATCCTCATTAAGCGATTTTGTGTACAACTGATTTTGCAGGGTATCTGTAGATATCCATCCGCTGGCCACCGCCCTGGCACGGATATCGGTTTGGCTGCCCAATAAGAAACCTATCCCCGGCGCGTTGTAATCTGAGTTTTCGCCAAAAATACCTGATTGGGGCAGGTAGCCCGGTAAATAAGTGCCCTGCTTGCGTGAGTAAGTAGCGCTTACATTTTTAACACTGGTGAGCAGGCCAATTAACACCTTGCTAATGCCACCCGGCGAATTAGGGTTACCGGCCTTGCGTATAAATGGAAATTTGTTATATAACGATACCATGTTAAAGGTCGGGTTCACCTGTATTTCGCGCAGGTTGCTGATACTGTTACCCACATCATACGAGGGATCATTAATGGCGAACAAAGGCTGGGTTTGCCAATTAAAGTGGGTGCTGTAACGGGTAGTTACCGATGCCCAATCCATCCCTGGAATTTTGTTGATTGGCAGGGTATAATTGATATTGATGGTGTGGTTGTAATTGGTGGTACGGCCCAGCTTTTTCAGGTTATTCCAAAGGGTATCGCGCTTTAAACCATTAACGCGCCCGGCTGGCTCATCAACCACCGAAAGGTTAGTGGCATCAATATCTAATGATAAGGATTTTGATAAATTCCAGCCTATACCGTATACTCTGGTAATGTTAAAGTATTTGTTAAAGGTAGTTGTTGGTATGGGGATAAAATTATTAGGGTCGTTATCCCGCAAGGTATTTTCTGAATAAAACCGATCAAAATTAATACTGAAATTTAATCTTGATGGCAAAATGCTAAAGTTGATATCTCGCGCCAGCGCCAGTAAATTACTTTTAATAATTTTTGCAAATGGACTATAGTATTTAGGCGCGTTGGTATAATTATAGGCAAAGGTAAAGTGGTACGTTTTTTCTAAATCACTCTGGGTTGTAAAATCATGATGGGTAAATTGTGTAAAGGCGTAGCTGGCGCTCAGGTTCTCGATATCCCAAACATGATTTTTGGCCGTAGTGTCAAGCTTTGTTTTATGTACGTTAGTAAAATTGAAGCTTTTTCTGAATGTATAATCAACCGCCGCGTTCCTTATCGAATCGCGCTCTTTAGTACTTGTAGCTGCCGCAAGTGATTGCTTCAGTTCAATATCTGGCGCCCCCGGATCATACTGGGGCATGCTTGTTTGCGACGACACATTGATGTAGGCAGGTATGCTTATCCCGCTTTTAGCCGGGAAAAACTTACCTAACTCGGCAGTGGCCGATATATCATAAACCTGGTTATCGCTCTGGCTCCTGTCGTTCAGCCGTGAATCCAGCGTACCAAAACCTATGCTGGTTTTACTGCCCGATACGGTAACGTCGGCAAAATCGGCCAGTTTGGTATCCAGCCTGGCTGTAGCCGCCCAACCCCCACGCTGGTCAAAATCCGTTAAGCGCAATTCATCAAACCAAACCGTGCCTGTTTTATCAAGCCCATCATCGGTTCCGGTTGCCTGGCTGCCTTTTAAAGGGTTACGCACACCAATCATTATAGTACGCAGGCGGCTTAAATCGGGCTGGCCTTTTATATAAACAGTTTGGGTACCTTCGGTATATTTAAATACCTGGTTAAAGGCTACGTTGCTGTGGTTGCGGGCAAGCTTTGCGCGGGTAAGCAGGCCAAGCTCCAGGTCGATGGCGTTGGCATCTGGCCATATGGCATCAGGACTGCTGGTGCCTGGCTGCGTAATTTTCAAAGGTACTTCGTACTCGTAATAATTATCCTGGTAATCAACCCCAAGGCGTAAAAAGGCGTTCAGGTCATCATCTTTCAGTAAATCCCCTTCGGCATGCACAAACATTTGTACACGTTTATATTTGCGCAAATCGTTATAAAAGGTACGGAAAGCCGCCCTTGAATACCCATCGCGCAGGCTTTTTACATTTAATGACAGCGATTGCTCGTTCAGCTTGGTATTGGTTTGCAGGTTGTTATAATTACGCTGGCGCTGAATGCCCGGCGGTACCACGTACGGGATAGGCGTACGGTTACCATTCTCTTCAATGTTTACCGCCTGCACATCAAGCACCGAGTTATCTAAAGGCGGGTTGCTGATAGATGGATCGGCTATAACATTAAGCGGGTTTCTCTCGATGTTAAATGCCCGCCATTCGCCGCGCACCAGTTCCAGTGTCGCGAAACGGAGTATGGCAGTATCGGCAAAATTGGTCATAAACATCCGCATAAAACGAATGGCTTTAAAATCGCCAATGTTACCAACCTTGCTTTGGTAATCAGTAATCGGGATCCTGAACTGGTACCAGTTTACCGATTGCGTTGTACCATCGGGCAGCTTAACGTTGGCCGTTACCTTATCGCTGATGTTGTTTTGGCCAACAACCATATCGCCGGGGCGGATAGATACCTTGTACTGAAAGTATGAATCTTCCTGGCTCATGTTATTATCGCGGTTAATATCCTCGCCATCGGGCAACGAGGTTGATGCCGAATTTTGGATCCCCAGTTCGGCCTGCGATTGCTGCGATGTTTTGGAGTTGCCATCAGTACCATTGTACTTACTATAACGGTCAAGGATACCTAACCTTGCCTGGTCAAGTGCCGAGCCCTGGTAGTACTGGTAATCATCTGATGATGGGTCATTTGCAAAATTGGTTGCCGCCTGCGCACTCAGTTGCCCTTTAACCTGTGTAACTATCGGTGCAAATTTTTTCTGCTCGTCGGCATCATTCAATCCATCCAAACCCACATCCTGCAAACGGCGCGCATCGGGGTTATTGTCAAAAGCGTTAATTACCGGCTGTAGTTTGGATACCCGGCCCCAGTTAGTTTCGTCAACCTGGGTAAGGTCGCCGTTTACGGGCAGGCTGTTCTCCAGGCTTTTGCGCCCATCCTTCAATATATCTTCAGAAATGCTACCTAAGTTAAAATACAGGTCGCCACCGGCCGAGTTTGGTTTGTAAATAAAAGGATCAAGCACCCAAAACTCAATATACGATACGTTTAACGATTCAAAATCATTGGTTTCCAGCTTCCTGAACATACCCCCCCAGCGTGTTGTTGGGTTTTGCAATGTACCATCAGGTTTAAAACCGGTAGTAGTATAGTTGTATGGACCACGCACATTTGGATAAAAAGCCATATTCAGTGTAGCCAGGGTTAATGGCTGCCCGGTGCTCGACTGCTTGTAAGGGAAAACTTCCTGCTCCAGAACCTGCCTTGCGTAATGATTGGACAAATCGGCCCTGGATATGGCGATGTTATTTGAATTGGTATAAAATATAGGGTCGATATTATAAAATGCCAGGCGGGCGCGGTTGTAACCATAGCTCAGATCATCAAATCGGCTGGCTTCGGGGAACAATTGCGGTGTACCCGAAATTTGCCAGGCATTGGCGCTTTTTATATCGATGATAGATTGGCTGTTTTCAAAATCATCCAGGTACGATGTGCCGTTTTTTGAGCCGGCGAAGTTCAATGCACTTGGGCTACCCGGCAACAGTTGCGCAAATTCGCCCGAAAATGTAACCGACGAAGGCGCCTTAGTGTGAATCAGCGGAATTTTATCAACCAGCCGGGTAAGCATGCGCGAATCTGAACTGTAGTTAACATCAAAGCCCCATATCGTATTGGAGATTGATTCCTCGCCGGCTGTTTCATTTTGAGTAATAGGTTGCTCGGTAAGGTGCATCAGCGTACCGCCTAAATTCAGCTTATCGTTCACATGATAATCAAACCTCGATCCGTATAATGACTTTTGCTGAACGCCAAACAACTCGTTATTCTCCAGCTTTACGCTGATGGTTTGGCCCGACGACAACAAGGCCTGGTTCAGAATCCTTATCCGGCCGGAGTTGTAATCAACTGTATAATCTGTACCCTCCGTCAATTTAAGCTGGCCGGCTGTTACCGTAACTGATCCTTGCGGAATATTCACGGCATTCAGCTGGTATTCCGATCCGCCGGTTGAGGTGTAAGTACCTTTAATGACATAGCGGTTTAAGGCCGGAAAATATTGCTGTGCTATAGTTTTTGTAGAATCGTACAGTTGCTGATATACGTAACGTTTGGTAAGATCCGTTTCGCCAGCCGTAAACTTGGCGGCCAAGTCCGATCCAAAAGGTTCAATAGTGGGAAACGAGATGCGGCCGTTTTGCGAGTCGATAGTAACCCGTTCCAAAAAGTCGAAATACCCATCGGGCTGTTTAGCGCTTTGCTGGTCAAGATTATCAAGCCCTGCAACCTGTAGCCATAATTTACCTTTCAGGTTGGCCCCTTCTTCCATCACCGTTTTTTCGATACCCGATTTATCATCCAAGCGGGTCACTGTCAATTTAAAATTAGTTGGAGCAATTTGGAATGCACCCAGCGAGTAGATGTTTTTCATCATCAAATCCCAGGATGGCAAATTGGTTTTCAGCAGTTCGTTTTTTAGCAATTTTACAAATAATACTTTGGGCGTACTGGGATCAACCGCCACATCGCTGCTAAATTCGCCCACCTGGTACTGTACGCCATTGATAGTGTATTGATAGGCAACCGCCAAAACTTCGTCGTTATTTAAAGGATAATTGAGCGAGATATAGCCCAATTGCGGGTGCAGCGTATATTCCTTATCGGTAAGTTTGCGGGCATAAGTTAGCTTGGCATAGTTATCGGTATTACCTGTTGATTGAAAATAACTGGCTACTGCATTTGAGTTTGTTTGCCTTGCCCCCGCTGGCAAGTTAGCTAATAAAGAGTTAGATTGCTGCGCAAAGCCTGGCCCCTTAAAACCGGCAGGCAGGCCACTAAAACCAGCCCCGCCTTGTATTCTTGATGTGTTGTAAGGTTTGTTTTCGCCAAGGTCAAGGAAAGCTAATATATCTCTTGAATCGGTGGTTACGTTGGTACGGTTAGTTGTCCAAACCTCAATTTTTGTAATGTTGATGTTTGAGCTGATGATGGGGATATTGGCCAGCGCCTTGTTATAATTATTGCGAAAATACTGCGATAGAAAAAAGTGCTTATTGGCTTCGTAGTCCGCAGGTGTAAGCCTGAATTCGCCCTGCTGCGAACCGTTGGTTATAGTAATAGTTTTTGACTGCGACCGCTGTTGCGATAAAATACTGGTGATATCCAACCTTCCAAATTTCAGTTTAGTTTTTACGCCGAAAAGCGCCTGGCTGCCGGTTATCAGCGTGGTAGGCAAGGGCATACTCACCGTACCGGCTTCTATTTTCTGGATGATCTCGTCGGGCGATCCTGTGTAATCCAGCTTTACCTGGTTTTCAAACTGAAATTGCGCATCGGTATTGTAATTGGTGGTAATTTTTAATTTATCGCCTATATTGCCCGTTACGTTTAATTGAATTTTTTGATCGAAATTAAAATTAAACTGTTTGCGCTGCCTGGTATTAAATAAAGGGTTCTCATTTTTATTAACCTGCCCGGCCAATATCATTTCTGCCGACCCCTGCGGACGGATATCAATATTCTGGCTACCGAAAATTTGCTCAAACGTACGGCTCCTTACTTTGATGATAGGAATAAAACCCGGCTGTTGCGAATCGTAGGCATAATTATCTGCCAGCTGCTTATAGTACTTGCGCTGTTTTGATTTATCTGTAAGTTTTAAATATTCGGCAAAGGTAAGGTACTGCGGCGGCCGGTATAGCAAATTACCCACCCGCTCATACAAAATATAGCGGTTTGATGCGGCGTCATATTCAACCGTGCGCACAAGTCCCGGAGGATCGGAACTAAAAATACCCTCCCTGACCCTAACATTTTTGGGTTGGGCTAAGTCAAGCGGCACACTTTTTTGGGTCGTATCGGTCCTAATCTTCGGTATTTGCTGCTGCGCGTAGGCGCCGTTAAGCGCACCGAAAGTGAGAATTACCAATACACTTATAATAATATTATAAGTAAATATTCTTATCAAATGTCAAGTCGAAATTTATACGTAATTATAGGGTTTTTAAAGCAAATTTAATTAGTTGTTCTACAGTTAAATCGCCGCTATTTTTATTCATTTCCTGCTCCAATACCTTTTCGGCAGTATTGCGTGCAAAGCCCAGCATTACCAGGGCGGTAAGTGCTTCATCCTTAGCAGTTTTATTTATTGGCACAACGGTTAAGGTATCCGGGCCTTCTTTGCGCAGCTTATCCTGCAATTCTAAAATTATTCTTTGTGCCGATTTTGGACCTATCCCTTTAATACGCTGAATAAGCGAAACATTACCGCTTACAATAGCCGCCTGTATCTCGGCCGGCGTTATGGAAGATAGCATCATCCGGCCTGTATTTGGCCCAATACCGGATATCGAGATCAGGTGCATAAACAAGCGGCGCTCACCATCATCGGCGAAACCGTACAGGGTGAGCGCATCTTCTTTTACATGTTGCCATATGTATAGCTTGCAGCTTTCATCGGCACCAAGCCTTGAATATGTATTTACCGATATATTGATATGATAACCTACCCCGCCGGCATCAATAACAACATGCGATGGGCTTTTAAAAACCAGTTTACCACTAATATAATCGTACATAAATATTATCTTATTCTTTAGTTTATCAAAAAGCTATTGGTTGGCTGCCTTAACCTGCGCGGTAATTACCGCAATAGTAACCATGTTCACAATCTCGCGGACCGAGCTACCTAACTGCAATACATGCACCGGCTTTTTTAAACCTAACAATATAGGCCCAACCGCCTCGGCACCGCCAATTTCCTGCAGCAATTTGTAAGCAATATTGCCCGATTCAAGATTAGGGAATATCAGCGTATTAGCCGGCTTTCCGTTTAATGTGGAGAACGGAAAATTATCGGCCAACAAATCTGAATTCAATGCAAAGTTTGCCTGCATATCACCGTCAACAACCATATCAGGATATTTTTCATGCAGGATCTTTACAGTCTCCCTTGTTTTTTCGGGGATTGCACCCTCGTTTGATCCGAAGTTTGAGTACGATAACAAAGCCACCCTTGGAGTGATATTGAGGCGTTTTACCGAGCGTTCTATCAGTACAGTAATATCTACCAGTTCCTGCACCGTTGGGTTTACGTTTACCGTAGTATCGCCAAAAAACACAGGGCCCTTGGGGGTTATCATCATGTACATACCCGCCACGCGATTTACGCCTTCTTCTGTGCCAATAATCTGCAATGCCGGTTTTACGGTACTTACATAATCTTTTGTCAAGCCAGATATCAGTGCATCGGCCCGGCCAAACTGCACCATGCTGGCGCCGTAATAGTTACGGTCGACCATAAGTTTTTTGGCCTCGTATAACGTAATACCGCGGCGCTGGCGTTTATTGTATAAATAATTAACGTATTCGTCCATGTTTTCGCAGCCCTCACGTGGATCGATAATCTGTACATCGCCCAGGTCAAGCTCGTTTTCGCGCATGATCCGTTTTATCTTTTCTATGTTACCCAGTAATATCGGGGTAGCAATACCCTCATCTTTTACTATCTGGGCTGATCTTAGGATCTTATAATTATCTGCTTCGGCAAACACTACCCTTTTAGGGTTTTGCTTAGCCTTATTGGTAAGGTTGCGCAGTAGTTTATCGTTGTTACCCAAACGTGATCTTAGCTCCTCTGCATAGGCGTCCCAATCGGTAATTACCTTGCGGGCAACGCCCGATTCGATAGCTGCTTTGGCAACCGCTATAGATACTTCGGTTATCAACCGCTGATCCATCGGTTTCGGGATAATATAATCCCTGCCAAATTTAAGGTTGGTAATATTGTAAGCCAGATTTACGGCTTCGGGGACCGGCTTTTTGGCCATTTCGGCAATAGCGTGGGTGGCGGCTATCTTCATCTCCTCGTTAATGGCAGTAGCCCTTACATCAAGCGCGCCACGGAAAATATAAGGAAAACCCAACACGTTATTTACCTGGTTAGGATAATCGGACCGGCCGGTTGCCATAATAATATCTTCGCGGGCGGCAGTTGCCAAATCATAATCAATCTCGGGAACGGGATTAGCCATTGCAAAAACCACCGGCTTTTTAGCCATAGACTTCAGCATGGCCGGGGTTACCACATTACCTGCAGACAGGCCAACAAACACATCGGCATCTTTCATGGCATCCGATAATGATTTTACATCGGTACGGGTGGTGGCAAACTCCATTCTGATATCGTCCAAATCGGTACGGTGCTGGTCGAGTACGCCGTTGATATCAAACATCACCAGGTTTTCTTTTTTAACCCCTATGGAAAGGTACATTTTTGAACAGGATACCGCAGCGGCGCCTGCACCATTAACTACCAGTTTTATTTTATCCAGTTTTTTGCCCTGAATTTCGCAGGCGTTCATCATAGCAGCGGCCGATATTATAGCCGTACCGTGCTGGTCATCGTGCATTACCGGGATGTTCATTTCGGCTTTAAGCCTGCGCTCTATCTCAAAACAGGTTGGCGCCGAAATATCCTCAAGGTTTACACCGCCAAATGTAGGCTCAAGCGCTTTTACTATCGCCACAAACTCATCTACACTTTTGGCATTCACCTCCAGATCAAACACGTCAATATCAGCGTAAATTTTAAAAAGCAGACCTTTGCCCTCCATTACTGGTTTACTGGCCTCGGGGCCAATATTACCTAAACCTAACACGGCAGTACCATTACTGATAACAGCTACGAGGTTACCTTTGGCGGTGTACTTATATACATCGTCAACGTTTTCGGCTATGCGCAAGCAGGGTTCGGCAACACCTGGCGAATAAGCCATAGTTAAATCTCGTTGCGAATTGGTAGGCTTGGTGGGCACTACCTGTATCTTACCAGGGCGGCCCATGGAGTGGTAATTCAGCGCGTCCTGTTTACGGTTGTTCTTGTTCATCTTCTCAAAATTCAAGCGCCCAAAATTACAATTCTTTTTATGGTAACCTGAAATAAAAAAGCCCGGTTTTGAAACATGTCAAAATCGGGCTATTCTTTAAGCGGATATTATCCTCTGTTTACAGCGATGTTTTTGAGCTGGCTGATACACTTGCCGAAATATCGCCACCAGCAGCTACTCTTATTGTTCTGCCAACGGGAGCGCGGTTGCTCTCCAGGTTGTTCCATACTTTAAGATCATGTACCTCGCAGCCAAACAAGTCGGCAATACCGGCCAGGGTCTCTCCCTTTTTTACTTTATGATAGGTAGTTATCTTGCGATCAGACCTTGGCACATCCACATAAGCCGGATGGGCGGCAGGGGCCGCTACCGCATAAACCGGGGCAGGTTTGGCAAACTCTATAGGGGCCACAGCGTCGCCGGCACTATTCAGTACATTGTATAAAGCAGCAAAGTTCTCTTTAGCGGTTTGCGGCAGGATAAGCCTGCGTGGAGCTCTTGGCGTACCGTTTACAATTAATCGGCGATAAGCCGGGTTAAGAATGGTTATTTCACTGATGCCCACATTTAAAGCGCGGGCAACGTTACTTAACGACACAAACTTTTTAACCATAACAGTATCCGTCTTCAACGAAAAGTTGCAGGCCTGCGCTACAATGTTGTGCTTGCCAAAATAGTTCATCACATAATTCATGGCAATAAAGGCCGGTACATAACCACGGGTTTCGGCGGGCAGGTACTGGCGTATAGCCCAAAAATCGCTGCCGCCACCTGCTTTTTCCATAGCATGTTCCACATTACTTTTCCCACAGTTGTATGATGCTATGGCCAAAAGCCAGTCGCCAAATTCCTGGTAGGCATCTTTTAAATAGGCTGCTGCTGCATAGCTTGCTTGTATAGGGTCGCGGCGTTCGTCAACATACTCATTCATGTTAAGGCCATATATTTTTGCAGTGGTGCCCATAAACTGCCACAAACCTGTTGCCCCTACCCGTGATACCGCGTTTGGATCAAGTTTGGATTCAACTATCGATAAAAATTTTATTTCGTCGGGGATTCCGGCATCATGAAAAGCTTTCTCATAAATTGGGAAATAGTACCTGGCCAAACCGGCAACCTGGCCCATTTCGTCGCGGTTGTGCATGTATAGCTCAATATAGCTTTGTACATATTCATTGTAATCAAGCTGGATATCCTTCTTGATCGAATCAAGACGGCGCTTATAAATATTGCCTTGCGCGCCTATTGGCAACGGGTGGTTTATAACCGGCAAAATGATGGTATCGGCATTAATTTCGCCATGAAAAGCAGCAAAATGATGGCTTTGCTTTACAGACGGGAGGGCATTGGCTTGAATGATTTGTAACAGCGACAGGCAGATGGTAAGCGTAAATAATCTCTTCATTAGTTGGATTTGATTAAGTAATGATGCTTCCTGCATCGGTTAATTTCACTAAAATATAGCTTTTTTATAGCTTTAAGAAATATTCAGCAAAATCTAACAGTTGTTGTTCGTTAAAATGTTTTGTTAATAATTGTAAACCTAACGGCAAACCCTGGCTATTATTGCCGGTTGGCAACGATATGGCGGGTACACCTGTTAATGATGCTTGTACGGTAAAAATGTCATAAAGATACGTTACCACCGGGTCTTTTTCTTCGGCACCTATCGGAAAGGCTGGTTCCGGAGCGGTTGGAATCAATATAAAATCGTATTCGTTTAGGATCTCTTCGGTTTTTTCTTTTATCAACCTGCGTACTTTTTGGGCCTTGGCGTAATAGGCATCATAATACCCCGCGCTTAGTACAAAGGTGCCCAGCATAATGCGGCGCTTCACTTCTTTACCAAAACCTTCGGACCGCGACCGTTTATAGGTTGATTGCAAATCATCGGCTGCTGGGCTGCGGTAACCATAATGCACGCCATCAAAACGCGCCAGGTTAGATGAGGCTTCGGCTGTAGCCAATATATAGTAAGTAGGTACCAGGTAATCCAATTGCTCAAAGGCAATGGGTTTTACGGTATGGCCTTCGGCGCGTAATTTGTCGATGTATTGTACCAGTACGTCCTTAACCTCGGCATTAACGCCGGGGCTCGACAGCGCTTCCTGTAAATAGGCTATCTTTTTCTTCCCTGGCTTTTGAGTATCCACGGTTATCGGCGATACCGGCTGCTGAATCAATGTGCTGTCGTAATCATCAGGGCCAGCCATAACTTCGTATAACAAGGCGGCGTCTTCAACCGAACGGGTAATTGGCCCAACCTGGTCAAATGACGAGGCGTAAGCTATAATGCCATGCCTGGAGATGCGGCCATAAGTAGGTTTAAAGCCTATCACCCCGCAAAAAGCTGCCGGTTGCCTAACAGAGCCTCCAGTATCGGTACCAATGGTCGCATGGCACATATTGGCCTGCACCGCAACCGCCGAACCGCCTGACGAGCCACCCGATACCCTCTTTTGATCTGCGTAGTTTTTTACCGGGCCGTAAAATGAATTTTCATTGGAGCCGCCCATAGCAAATTCGTCGCAATTGCAGCGGCCTATAATAACGGCATCCGCTGCAAGCAAGCGTTCAACTATGGTTGATGAATATATAGATGTAAAACCTTTAAGGATTTTGGACGAGGCCGTTACCTGGTGCCCCTTGTAGCAAATATTGTCTTTTATGGCTATAACCATACCGGCCAGTTTGCCGGCTGTTCCGTTTTTTATCCGTTCGTCAACATTTTTTGCGTTGATAAGTACCTCTTCTTCAAACACTTCATTAAAAGCGTTTAAATGGGCGTTCTTTTTAATTTCGCCCAAATAGTTTTTCACCAAGCCCTGAACAGTAATTTCCGCACACTGCAACCCGCTCTTTATTTCGGTTAAAGAGGAATAAAATTTAGCCATGGGGCTAAAATAAAAAACTTATCCGTTGAAATAACAAATTAATTCAACAGATAAGTTTATATGGTAAATAAGGCAGTAAAAAGTATTACCTGTTAGGGTGTTATACTTTTGGTTTTTCTTCTGTAGAAGTGCCTTCGTTGTTTTGCGCGTCTTTAAATTCTTTAACGCCTTTTCCTAAGCCTCTCATTAGTTCGGGTATTTTTTTACCGCCAAATAATAAAAGAATTGCCAGGATGATAAGAATAATTTCTGGTGCACCTAAACCCATGATTTTAAGTTTTTATATAAGTTAATATTATTATTAATGATAGAATGCTCTTTTTATTAAACTGCCAAAGCAATTTTTTTAGTGTTTGTTAAGGTCGATTTTTGATGCGGTAATTGTAGCATCATCGCTACTTACGTGAAATTCGGCCGCAGGAATTGTATTTGGAACTTTATTTTCGGCAATCACCGGGTTGGGGTGATGTGCCACGCTTTCGGCAACCGGAGTTTCATCAACCGAATGTTCTTCGATAAGCGGTGTTACATGCTCTTCAATTACCGGCTCAACAGTTTTAGTAGCCTCCGGTTTTTCCTGGAAATTATTGATCTGGTTATTGATTTCGCGTTTAACATCCTCAGATGCATCTTTAAAATCGCGCAGGCCTTTACCTAACGTACGCGCCATACCCGGAAGTTTTTCGCCCCCAAATAGCATTAATGCTGCAAAAAGTATCAGTACCATCTCGCCCGTACCAATATTTAAAAATAAAAAAACTGTACTTAGCATTGCATTTTTTTTAAGGTTACAAATATAAACAATTAATATCTTTATAATTAAGAATCAAGAGTTAAGGGGTGCATTTTAAATTGACGCGTTCTATGCAACGCGTTCAGGTTTTTTTTTAATCAGGTCTATAACTTTATTCCAAGCCCCGCTTTTGTAAACAACCCTTAGATTTAATACATTCTGTGCCCCTTTC
>Ga0307507_10002470_pt1 | contig 38670 bp, 12 predicted proteins | sample 7_EM_MG_FD_207223 | JGI IMG/M metagenome (GOLD analysis project Ga0307507, IMG submission 207223) | Populus trichocarpa ectomycorrhiza microbial communities from riparian zone in the Pacific Northwest, United States - 7_EM | ecosystem: Host-associated > Plants > Roots > Unclassified | place...
ATCGGTTCAACCAATATCGCCAATATTGCCAATATTGGTTTAAGAATGCTTGGCATTAAGAAAAATTCTCTTTCTTATCTTTGAAGCTTCGTATAATATATATTAAGATGTCTCTATTAATTAAAGAAAGTGAGAACTTATCCATTATTTCAGTTCCTTCAACTAAAAAATCACAGAAAAGATCCCCTGTCCATAAGCATTGTCATACACCAACAGCAGAAGAAAAGGAGGAGAAGCCTAAAGCAAAATAGATATAGTATAAGCATTACTAGTTCTTTACTCAGAATACAACAAATATAAGGAATCACCTGTCTTTAGCTTATAGTATCAATGTTTAAAAAATAACTTCAGCCATTTATACAAAAGCAATTAATACTGTCAAGTCATTATATACAAAGCTTCTTCTTCAGCTTGGCAATAAAGACAACCTTGACTAAGAGATCCTTTGGCGTATAGTCAAACAGTAGATTATTAATAAAACCCTTCTAGACCTTGTTATTATATAACAACTTCCGTTCTTATGCATAGAATAGCCAAAATTCCATGCGTTCGTCCAAGCATTAAATCCCCAGAGCTGCATCTTTATGCCAACATCTTATAATACACTTAAAGATAACGTTTCTTCCTAGTATACTTAAGCAAAAGACATTATATAAAAACGGCTTTAATTATCCTAAACAAGAATCCACCTTGCTATAGACATCTGGATGTCACCAAGCCATAATCTATTACTTATAGTCTGTGCTAGCTTTATAGACGCTCAAGATTCTTTTCACAATATTCTTATTACTCTTCGCACCGTACAAGGCCATAGTGGTCAGAATTAATGGGATGCTCTGCTGCCAGTCCTCCAGGAGTACAGGATTGATAAGAAAATTGGCACTGTTATTAGTAATAATTTAACTACAAATGATGTACTTTATTATACAATGGCTGGTTATCTTATATTAGTAAAGAAGGTTAACTAGGTTCAGACACATTAACGTATACAATATATAGGTTATATCTTAAACCTAACTATTTAAGCGTTTCTTTTTATAAACAATGACTAAAAGCAAGAGATGGAGTTATATAATAAAGAGGATAGATTAGAGGAAGAACTAGATAAAAAATGCTAAAAAGAGAGAGCGAATACTATTTAGACAAGGATAGGTGTTATAGGCAAAGTTTATAATATTATTGTCCATATTTGTGCTTCACCAAATTGTACAAATAAGTTTAAGGAAGCTGCTAGAAAGTTAATTCCTTTAGACAATTATATAAGGTGGAACAGTTGGTTCTATATGCTTTGGACTACACTAGAACTACCTATGCTAAATACTATACAAAACTATACAGAACAGCATATTGCCCAAGGCACGCTTGATAAAAGAAATAAGCTTAGTCTTTCTAATATTTCTCTTTATTATACAATATTAAGCTTTCTTAAGATATTTAAAAGCGTAAGTCTCTTTCTTTAAGGCCAATAAGTAACAATTAAACAAGTCCTTAAAGCAACAGAGATTATCTAAGAGCATCTAGAAGTATTACTAGTATATTATACAATTATATTAAATAAAGAGCTTTTACTAATTTAAATAGAAAAACTGCAAGCTACTTAAACAATGTATTAAGAATATAAAAGCCAAGCTAGATTTATATATAGAAAAGCTAAATCAGACACCATACTACGCTACTGCTCAAATTCTAAATCTAGAGGCTTATACATTATGGCTTAAAGACTCTGCTTATAAAATATAAGTCAATAGCCTTTGGGAGAAGTTCTAAAGGGAGAATAATCTAGCAACTAATTTATACAACACTGTACTTGTTTCTGTTTAGACACAAGATTAGCCAATTAACAGGTTTAAGTAGCTTTGTTAGAACCTTAGAGAGAAACAGAGCTGGCCTCAGAGTCAAGACGAATTTGAGAATTACTACAATAAAGCAGTCTCATACGACCTTAAGATACTAGCAATTAAGTGGTGGTTATAAGATGCACAGAAGAAGCGCTGGCCACAACTATCCTCTTAGGCAATTAACATTCTCTTAATACCTTTAATAAGCGACAAGCCAGAGAGGGTCTTCTTAGGTGGTTATTATACAGTCTTATAGGACAAAACTTCTATAACAGTAGCTACACTTAAGTAACTTAAATATAGGCGGGACTGGAAGCAAGGAGACTTACTTAAAGATAACTTTTAGAGTAATTTACTTTATTATACAAACCTATTGTGTTAGAAGAGCTGTGTCATCACTACTACCAGTAGGGCTTAGCGTGACTACTAAGCCCCGCCAGCAGTGAGATCAAAAGGCAGCTGCGTAGGTTCTCTTACTCACTAACCTTCACCAACACCTACTGTAAGTATTATGCCCTCTACTGCCTTTATACAAGCTTTACGTGTCTTTAGTTATGTAGCTATAGCTTATACAACCTTATCTTTCGGCCTAGTGTTAATTGCCTGCTTACGCAGTCAATTAGCTGCTGCTTACGCAGTTTATTAGCTGCCTAAATTATTTACTTTCTTTATACAAAGCTAACTTCTTAACAGACACCACTGTAGTAGCAGCAGTAATAGCAACAGTACTACCACCACCACTACTACCAACACCAATAATAATGTGAGTTTGTATAACCACCTCTAGGTCAGCTTCCAGGCCTAAGGTTAATTTAGGTAGTATTGGTCTCTTAACCTTTATACTATCCCTCTTCCTATCTCTTTTATTGTATAAAGCTAACTCTTGTCTGCTAGGGCCCTCATCATCTACAACGCCGCCGTCGCCGCCGCCTAGCTCACTAACACGAACCCTATTCTCCGTGTTAGAGGGCAGCAGTTGGCCCTATAGGTGCATAGTCCGCAAGGCAGAGTAGTGCTAGCCCTTCCAGGGCAGGATGTAGAGTTCATACAAGGCAGCATATAACCCCATTAAATAGCCTCGCACCGTCCTTCGTATATCAACGCTATCTTTATACAATCTTATGGTACGCAAGTGGGTACTGAATACAGCAGCTGCCGGACTGCTACACTAGGCCCACAACTGTTCCTAGAGTGCCGCTGGGTAGCCAGACACTTTAACAGAGCTTGTGCAAACTGCAAGTAGAAAGACCACGTAGCACAATGCTCCGTATGAGATGGGGGTAATAATGCTCCCTATAGTGGTCCTCTGCGCCTAGCTCCTCAACAGCCAGATAGGGATAGGTCGGCGGCATAGCTATTACTAATTAAAGACAACAACGACAATCCTGGGGCTGGGCCCTATAATGCTATTATGTTAGCATAGGTACATACAATTATTTTTCTTCTTATTTTATGTACTTCTTAGCTATAGGGGATGTCTATAGCACACTGCCTTAACCTAGCTGTAGGGGGTGTCCATAGTACCTAGACTCTGTGCCTAAACCGTTACGTAGTGTCTAGGATAAGTAGCTATATAAGGTGAAACCAAGACAGGCCATTTATATATAGAATTTAGGATATTTGTTCTACTGTAGTTGAGCTTAGTCCGTGCACCAATATTGGAATTAAATATTACTGATAAATTGGCAATTACCAATATCGAATTGGTTTGTGATTGGTTGATTTCTGCCAGCACTGATTAGAACAACGCGTAGAATTCAACTATTAAATACACCACCGCCATGCCGTCTAATCACGCTAGAATTGATGCAGATCTTGTTTAGAAGACTCAATATAAGATTCCCCAAAATAAGACGGCGAAAAACCCCCCCCCCGAAGCCTTGGCCACTCCCTGAATTTTGTATTCCTAAGCACGGCTACCAGATCCTACTGATCTGATTAGTGGGCTCTTATCGATAGCTTACGTGCCCAAGTTAACGGGTTAAGGGATAGCGGCCTAGGTACAGTTCGCCAGTAAAGAGGGGTTTTATTTATTTTTAATTTTACTTAGCCATTAGAGGATTTAATTAAGGGATTACTAGAGGGGCGCCTAAGGGTTACTAAACTGGTAGAGCCATTCTGCTAGCTGTATTAGTTCATTATAGCTAACAGTTGCTCCCCCGCAATTGCGGATACTAGACGCGTCTAATAGGCTTTATATTTTGTCAGATGCCTTCTTAATAGAGGTATTTCCGCTTTATGGTGTGGTATTCGCCCGTTCTTGTTATAGAGGGCCATTGCTAGGCGTGGTTCTGGCGGTCGCGCGCGAGTACGAACCACCGTTGTTCGACGTGTGCCTCCCCTGTAATGCATGCATCTCAGGGGATTCTCTGGGTGATTTTTCGGGGTTCTTTTGGTTGGTTTTGGTTTTTTTGGGCCGGGTGCAGCAAGAGCTCCTTCTTCTAGTATAATATAATAGGCTTCCCAGTCCCCTATATATCTAGATTGTTATTATTCACTAGTTCTAGTATTATAATATACTATATAGGGTAGATCTTTATTTTCTTTAATAAGTTAAGTCTATATATAACTTCTAAGATCTTTACCTTAACTATAAATAGTCCTAGTCTAATATAGTCTGACTTTTTACTTAGTTATTAACTTTTAAAATTTTTGTGTAGTAGCTATACTTTATCTCCCTCCTTAAGATCTAGTCCCTTAAATCTCTTAGAATTATAGTACCTTTTTATTCTAGCCTATACTAGTTCTACTATCCTTTTAAGGTAATTATAAAGATTTATTAAGTTCTCTATTCTTTCTTTAGCTATACTACTTATTTTCTTTACTTATCTTAGTAATAATAATATCCTTAGCTTATATCCATAGTTTGCCTTAAAAGGTAATATACCTATCCCTTTCTACAGTGTTGTATTATATATAAACTATATAACTGGTAGTAATAATACCTAATTATTCTGCGTATAATTAATGTAATATCTTAAGTACTATTCTAGCATTTAGTTTAGTCTCTCCATTTATCTATCTATTTATAGGTAATACGCTATTAATATTGCTGCTTATACTCCTTACTTAGCTAAAAATACCTCCTAAAATACTACTATAAATCTTAGATCTCTGTCTAATATAATTTTAGTTAGTGCTCCATATCTTATAAATATTTCTTTAATATAGATTCTAGCTATATCTATTACTAAGATTCCTTCTATATACGCTATAAAGTAGCCCTACTTAGTTAACTTGTCTACTATTACTAAGATTATATTATAATCTTATCTAGTAATAGGATCGTTTAACTTTAGTAACTTTATAATAAAGTCCTATAATATAACCTCCTATAGTCTTTCTAGTATTTAATAGGTTATAGCCCTCTATATAGCTTATGCCTTATTAATTTATTTCTTTAATAATCTAGATACTCCCTTATAACTTATCTCGCTAGTCCCTAAATTTCTTAAATAATATACTCTTTCTAAAGTCTTAATACTAAGCCTATAGCTCCATTATATCCTTAAGTTATTTCCTTATAAAAGTTTTTATAAACTCCTTTACTACTGTCTTTGGCATATATATAGCTTCTTAGTACTTATATTGCTCTAATTCTAGATCCTTATTCTATACTTCTCTAATTTTCTATAACTATATACTTTCTAGTATCTTACAGGTCTTTTCTTCTCTTATTACTATAATTTTAGGATAATTATACTTAATTAACCTATCCTTATCTTGGCGTAATATTACCCCTAATAGTTTTTCTTTACTTTATAGTTCTGCCTTTCTGCTAAGTGCACCTACTTGTGCGTTTTTAGTACCCTTAGTATACTAAATTTTAAAATAATATTCTATAAGCATTTCGGCCTATCTTACTTGTCTTTAGTTTAACTCCTTTATTATTAGGAACCCTATTAGGTTCTTATAGTCCATTTTAACTATAAATAGTTTTTCTATGCCTTATAAGAATGCTCTCTATTCTTTAAGTGCTATAACTATACCTAATAATTCCTTATTATAGATATTATAGTTTAGTTCTACTGGTATTATTTTCTAACTATAGTATGCTACTAGGTGCTATCCGTTTTAATATTTTAATAGTAAGTATACTTCTATTATAAAGTCTAATACGTCTATTTCTATAACCATATCTAACTATAGTTAATAGATCTTGTCACGGAGCAAGCATAAGCGGTGATAATATATAACGAAGTAGATATTAATAAGCTATGTATATAAGCTACGTAATGAGATCAAGACGTTGTATAAGGAGAGAAGGTAAGGAAACGGGAGAAAAGGGTATATATTATTAATTCGGTTACTTAGTCAACATATACACAGAGCAAAATAGGATTTAAGGAGCGGTCCTGGCAGAACCTGGCAGAATTTAGTGGACTTGGCAGAATATAGCAGAATTTGGTGGATTCTGGCGGAATATGGCAGAATTTGGTGGATTTTGGCGGAATATGGCAGATTGCTGTTAGATTGCCATCTCGCGGTCGGTGGAAATAGGTAGATGTGTGCAAGGTGTTACGGAGGTGTCCTGTGACAGTACCCCCCCTTTAAACTTAAGCTTCTGCAAGATAGGGCTATGGTAGTTCTAGGTGGAGTTTGTAAAAGTCTTCTACAGCTTATATAAGTCCTATAGAGTTAACAGGTTCCTATATAGGCTTATAAAAGCCTCTCTATTTTATAAGGTATATATATTTACATTTCTATTTATTATACTTAATATTATTAACTTTTTTAATAAAGTACTTATCCTTACTATCTACTTTAACTAGTGGGGGAGGGTCCTAGATCTATCTAGATAGGGCATCTAATGCAGGGGCAGTAGGGTAGAGGACTAACGTGTGGAATATAGGGTAGATTTTAACTATATTAGGGAGCTTTAGTTAGTAGGCATAAGGAAAGACAACTTTCTTAACCTTATAAGGGCTAGCGTTCTTTTAATTAAATTTCTTAGTAGGTTATTTTGTATTTAGATTCCTTGTATCTAGCCAGGCAAAGTTGCTAATTTAATAGGCTGGTACTAGGGTTTAGTTTTTATTTACTACGGCTTTATAGACAGATTGGGCCTATATTATTTTATTAGTAAGGAACTCTTATAGTTCTTCTATCTTCTTTATAAATTCATTTACTTCTGCAACTTGTAAGGCTTAATAAGCTAGGTAAGGAACATTACTAAAGGGTTTAAAACCTATTTATAGGTGCTAGCTGTAGTTGGCCAGGAACAGGGAGACCTTTATGATTTCTAAGATAGAGTTATTTATAGTAAACTTAGTAAACGTAAGCCAGTCTATCTAGTCATCTTGTAAATATAACGTGTATATTTAAATATACTATTCCATTATAGCATTTACACGTTCTGTTTAACCGTCCATTTCTAGGTAGTATGCTGTAGATAATAGTGCTTTAATGCATAGTTAGGTAGTTAGTTCTTTCTAAAACATAGAGACAAACTGGCTACCTTTATTAGAGATGATCGTTTTAGGGAGTCTGTAGAGTTTCCATATATAATCCAGGAATAGTTATGCAATAGTAGGCGTTGATATATTAGGATAGGCGATTAAGTGTTTTATCTTAGAGAGTTGGTTTACAACTACTATAATATTTATACAGCCTTTACTTATGGGGAGGTTAATAATAAAGTTAATTAAGATGTCCTTCTATCTTTAGTTTGGAATAAGCAGTGGCTTTGGGAAGCCGTTATACGTCTTATGCAAAGCCTTAGCTTATTAGTAGGTGTGGCAGCTAGAGATGTACCTTTGTATTATATTATATATATTTGGCCAGTAGTATTCTTGTTAGAGCAGTTCTAGGGTTTTTCCTTAGCCTAGGTAACCAGCTACTGGTAGGTTATGTATATATTTAAAAAGCTTAGGCTTAAGCTTGTTATGGTTGGGTATGACTAGCTAGTTTTAGTAGTATAAGCAGTCTCTGCAAGCTTTATATTTACTTAAAGAAATCTTTTTAGAGTATTTAACGCCGTCTTAAATTAGCTTAAGCGTCTCTTAGATAAACTTGTTATTTAGGTATTTGTTAACTATAATCTATTTAATAGTTTAATTGGTTATTTTAAGGATATATACCAAGAGGTCTTTAGTAGGGGGTTTAAATAGTTTAGGGTAGAGCAGGGTCTAATTATAGTAAAAGTGTGCTTCTTCTTAAGCTGGTGCGTCTTATAAATGTTAGGTTAGGGTATTAGGCTTCTGGCCTTAAATACCCAGGTAGTATATAATAGAGAATTGGAAATAGGATAGATATTCTAACCAGTGGGCCTGACGGTGGCTTAGCTATTTTGTGGTTATAAAGTATTATAAGTTCTTATAGTTGCTAAGAACCTTAATAAGGAATCCAGAGCCTTCTAGCTTGGGTTACCATTATTTAAAATATCTAATAATAGCCAACAGTTCCTTATTATATATTTTATAATTATATTCAGCTAGACTTAGTTATTTTAAAAAGTATACTATAGGGTGTAATACTCCTTCCTTATTATATTAAGATAGAATGCCTCTAGTAATATAGTTAGATAAGTTAGCTTCTACTGTGGTGGTGTAGATTGGACGTCGCCTACTGTCTTGGCATTTTCCTGTATTTATTGAGCTTCGGCTTTCCTCCTTTCCTCCTTATCTCACAGACATAACGAACCTACCGGAATACATTCTTTTCTTTCCTTTCTTACAGACTGCTTTACTGATTACTTTTAACTGATTATGACCGACCGACCGACAGACAGACAGACTAACTAACTAACTGACAGCATTCTAACTTCCTATCTAAGAGACACCGTACCCTTCCACACTACAACATTTATTTAGTTTAGATTAAAGTATTAAAGCATAGGTGCAGTAGTAAATATAACTTTTAGGTAAGTAAAAGCTTTTTTATATTCTTTGTCGAAGATAAAGGCCTTATCCTTTTATATTAAGGCTATAAGGGGTAAAACTAAAGCAGAGAAGTTATCAATAAACTGTTAATAGAAATTGGCGAATCCTATAAAGGCCCTTACGTCCTTAACGTTCTTAGGTTCTTACTAGTTTATAATTGCTTTAACTTTCTTAGAGTCTATTTATATGCTATCTGTGGAAATAATAAGTCTAAGGTATAGAACTTCCGTTTTATAGAACTTATATTTGTCTACATCTAATTATAGACCAGCTTTATGTAAGGCTTATAGGACTAGTTTAACATGTTTTTAATATTTGGTTAGATTATTACTATATATTAAGATATTGTTAATATAAGCAGTATAAAAGACGTCTAGGTATAGGTATAGGGTGTTATTTATAAAGTGTTAAAAAGAACTTGGGGCGTTTATGAGGCCAAATGGCATTACTAAGTACTTAAATAATCTATATTAAGTGCGGAATATAGTAAGCTATTTATCTCCCTTTGTAATACGGAGGCGGTTAAATGCGTAGATAATATTAAACTTTATATAGAAGCAAGCCTTACTTAATTAGTTTAGCGTTTCTTAAATTAACAGGATTAGGTATTGGTTTTTAACAGTGACAGCGTTAAGAGCTTAGTAGTCTATATAGAAGCGTAAACCACCGCTAGGTTTCTTAATAAAGATTACTAGCGTGGCTATAGGTAAAGAACTTGCTCTAATAAATCCTTTGTCTAGATATTTATCTAAGTACTTCTATAGTACCTTAAGTTTGTTTTAGGACATTCTATATAAGGGTCCAAATCTAGGATGTTTTCCTTCTTTAATTATAACCTTGTAATTATATGGATGGCGTTTTGGTAGCTTATTAGCTTCCTTTTATAAGAATATATCTAGGTATTTATGGTACTTTACTGGTACCTTTATAGCGGGGTTAGTGTGCTTCTTTAGTGCTAAGGCCTTCTTAATATTGGCCATTATAATAGTAAAGATTGGTTTCCTGGCAAGTTATGCTAATAGGGTAGCTCTAATTATATGGATATTTAAGGTGTTAAGCGAGCTTAGATTATCCTTAGTTTCTTATACGGTTTCCTATTTAGTTTCTTATTTAGTTTTAGGTTTAATATTAGATACAGAGTTAGTGTTAGATTTAGGTTTAGGTTCTTTAAGCATCTTTTTTATAGTAGAATACCAGTTCTTCTGGTACTTTTATATATTAAGCTTAGACTTCTACTTGGTTTAGGGCGATGTAGTAGTTGGGGTTAGTTTATGTAATTTAGTGTAATTTTCGGGTCCTTAGTGGACGTTAGTGGAAATCTTATATTTGTGGAATTTAGTGGACTTTTTAGACTAGTGGATTCTAGTAGATTCTCTAGATTTTGGTTTAGGGTCTAAGCAGTAAGTTATAAGGCACTTCTGCTTGCAATAGGAGGCAGTAAATAAAAGCTTAAGGTTGTCCTAATTAATGGTTACCTTATATAGCTTTATCTAGGGTTGTTTAAGAATTACTGGGTAACCTAGGGTAATAATAAAGAGCTTAATTAATTCTTTGTGGTTTAGGTATTAGAGTCTTAAGAATACTGCGTAGGTAATATAGCCTAAGACAGTGCATTTGCCATTAAATTTAAATATATTAATATGTTAGTTAAGGGGAGTTAGAGTAAAACTATTATCTTACGCGAAGATCTTATTAATAAATCCTATACTACTAGCTCCTGTGTTAACTAGGGCTTAAGTATTAGCCTATTAATTATTCTGCCAAAGATAACAGTTAATAGTTATGCTACATTCCTAAGAGTTAGAGTTTGTAATATTAAATGCATTTAATAAGATCCTAAGGTAGCGCCGTCCTAGAGAGCGACTTAGCTTTAGGACCTTCCTTTTAGAGGCGATTAGGGTAGGGTTCTTATAGTATATTAGTTATAACTTTATCCTTATAAGTGGTGCTTACTAGATAATAAGTTAAAACTAGATAATAATTAGGGGCGTTAGCTAGAGGATTAGGATAGTAAATAACTGCTAGCGTAGCTGTTTGTAAGTTATGTTGGGGTATAGGGACGGAGTAGTATCTTAAGATGTGGTCCTTGCTTCCGCATTTAAAGCAAAGGCCTAGCTTAATACGTTATTCTTGTTTAGGGGACCTTAATAGAGCATATCCTAGGGTCCCTATATTAATATCTATGGCATTAGGGTGTTTAGGCTAAGATAATAACTTAGTGGACATTTGCGAAGTTGTTATATTGTATTAAGGAGTGGGCTTTAGTATTAGGTGTAGTATATTATTATACCGTTTATTAATAACGTTTATATAGGCGTTAAGGGCTCCTAGTAGGTCTATACCTATTAGGGAGGTTTTTAGTTTAGGACTTAGGGATTTAATAAGGCTATTAACTAGTATAGAGTTATTCCAGCCAGTTTCTTTTGTGTAACAGTTAAATTTGGAGAAGTATACTAGGAAGCTTTTTATTTCTTAAATTATATGGTTTATCTTCCTCTAGGCGGTAGCTTAGCAGTTTAGGTCACTATATATAGCTTTAAGAAGTATAACTAGGCTTTATACTAAGTTCAGTTAGAGGGGTTTAATAAGGTTAGCTATATCTTCTTCTAGTTAATTTAGGACGTAGCAGAGTTAGTTGGCTTTAGTTAGGTAGCGGTTAGCATTACCGGTTAGCTTATTTTTAAGCTAGTTTAGGAATAATTAGAGTTCTTATTATTTACTAGTAAATATTAAAGGGTCTAGTAGTCGTTTAGATTATTATAGTGCAGTAGTTGGTTTAGAATAAATAGCTACTATAGGTTTAAAACTCTTATCCCATATATTTGTCTCTAGAAATAGTAATTAGTCTTAGGGGCTTAGTATAGGCGTCTTAAGAGTGCGGATTTCTTTTTAGAGGGCCTTAATTGTTTTCTAGTGCCATACTTCTTATTTGGCTTATTATTAAGCTATAGCTGCTTAGTTTTAAGCAAGGGTATCTATAAAGGACTTTTATATATCTGCTAATTGTTCCTAAAGTGCGGATATAATAGCAGCGGCTGTTATAGGGGCTTTAGGGTTGTTCTGCATTTTAAATAGGGTAGGGCGGAGTATAGGTTTTTTTTAAGGTTTTAACATAACGTAGTATTATAGAACGAGCATAAACGGTAATAATATATAACGAAGTAGATATTAATAAGCTATATATATAAGCTATATAATAAGATTAAGATATTATATAAGGAGAGAAGGTAAGGAAATGGGAGAAAAGGGTATATATTGTTAATTTAGTTACTTAGTTAATACGTGCATAGAGCAGAATAGGATTTAAGGAGCGGTCCTAGCAGAACTTAGCAGAATTTAGTGGACTTAGCAGAATATAGTAGAATTTAGTGGATTCTGGCGGAATATAGCAGAATTTGGTGGATTTTGGCGGAATATGGCAGATTGCCGTCAGATTGCCATCTCGCGGTCAGTGGAAATAGGTGGACGTGTGTAAGGTGTCACGGAGGTGTTACGTAATAGATCTTAAGGATTAGATCTTAGGTAAACAACTCCTTAAGTTCCTTAAATAGTTTCTTTTACTTATCTCTGTCACGGCTAGCTTTCTGTGGGAGCGATCCGATAAATCAAGCAACAATAAGGGGCTATATTATGAATAGACTAAGGTAAGGGCTCAAAGAAAGGGGCGCGGTAGACGACTATATACATGTTTAGTCGTTGGGGCAACGTTAGGGCAACGTTAATCCGTGACTGACGACGCCTTGATGGTAGCTATGTAGACGAACCGTTATATTACCCCCCTTTAAGCTAGGAGGATTGCCCTTGATTTTTATAGTTAGGCTCTTCTTATCCGTCTTGCCCTTCCGTCCTTCTCTGCTTTATTGTCTTCCTCTAAGGGCTCTAGATCTACGTCCTTGTGATACGCCTTTAGCCATTACTGCAGCTATATAGGTGGTCTGGCATTATGGGGTCTCTTGTTGTGGAATGTCTTGATCTTATAGGGGGCGCCGATAAAGCCGTCTATGTTATACTAGGTGTTATCTAGGTTGTGGCCTACTTAGTTAACCTTATACTATAGTCTTCTGTGGTAGGTTTTACTAGTAAGGATCTTATCAATCTTATACTCTAGCTCGCCATTAATTAGAACTGGCTCCTTTAGCTCCCTATTTTAGCCTAGTAGGGGGTTATCTAGGTCCTTTTATAGTTAATCGGCATGGAAGACGTTTAATATCTTTATATTTAGGGGTAGGTTAATAATGTACAAGTATCCTTTTATGCCTAGAATCTTGTAGGACTCTATAAGCTGTCTATCTAGCTTAATACTTGGTTAATTAGTAGCTTAGCCCTTCCTAGTAATATATACTTAATTACCTACTCTAAAGTCTGGTTTATAACGGTACCTATTAGCTTGCCTTATCTGCCGCTCTTAGGCCTTTGCTAGGTTGTCTTTTACCTATTTAACTACGTCCTAGGTCCTATATATAAAAGCCTAAGCTTTTTATCGTGTTAGCTTTTTATAAGGTGTTAAGGTTGCTTATATACGTTCCTTTTAGTTAAAGTAAAGCCTTGGCTTAAATCCTAGCTCTAGCTTATATAGTGCGAAGCCAGTGGATTTATGTGGTAAGATTACCTGTATAAAGTCTATATAGGGGAGGAGCTCTAACTAATTGTCCTAGTAGTAGTTAATAAAGGGCCTTAAGCGTTAGTTAATGTACTAGTTTAGTACCTCTGTATTACTATTAGTTTGTGGGTGACTGGATATAGAGAGCTTTTGCTTAATATTGGTTAGTTTATATAGCTCGTCTGTAAAGGCCGAGATAAATTAGGGTCCTTGATTTAATATAGCCGTCTCTAAAAGGCTGTACACGCGCTAGACGTGTTGGTAGTATAGGTTTACTGCGTTAGCTATAGTGGCAGTTTTATAGTAGGGTAGTGAGAAGGCTCTCTTGCCTAGTTAATTAACGACTATAAAGACGTTGTTAAAGCCCTTTTTATCCGTTGGGAAGGACTTAAAATTAAAAGAGATGTGCTGCTAGTAGCGTTTATTAATTAGTAGGGGGTGCAGTAGGCCTAGGGTTTTGTTCTAAGGTATATAGGTCCTCTTATAGGCCCTATAGTTTCTTACGTAGGTATTGCAGTCTGAGGGTAGTCCTGGCTAATAGTATTGGTCTGCTATGAGTTTCCTAGTCTTTGTTTTGCCTGGGTAAGCGGTTACCTGGCGAGAGTGTACCTCTGTAATGAGGTAGGTACAGAGGCAGTTAGTATTAGGGACTATTAGCTTGCTAAAGTGGGTTAGTAGCCCTCCTTGGAGTTTTTAGCCCTTTTAGTCTTGCTTAGCTAGCTGACGTAGCCCTACTAGCGACTTGCTAGTTTGATTGGCCTAGAGGACCTAATTAACCAGCTTGTACAGTTCCCATTCGCGATTTACTGCCACTGGGGGGTCCCTAGAGGTTTCCTCTAGTGTAGTAATTGTAAGGGTGGGGTTGATCAAGTATATAGTATATATAGCTACGTCCTTCTCTTTCTGTGTCTTTAGGTCCTCTTGCTTTCGTAATAGGGTATTAGCTACTATATTTGCCGTACCTAGCCTATAGGTAATCCATACGTGGAAATTAGCTAGTAGGTCCGCCTAGTAGGCCTACTATGGATTTAGCAGCCTCTTGATTGTAAAGTATTTAAGGGCTTAATGGTCTGTAATTACTATAAAGGGTGTACGCTGGAGGCCGATAAGGTGACCTCGCTATTCCTATAGGCCTTTTATTACTGCTAGTATCTCTTTATTATGGATTTTATACTATATCTCTTTAGGGGACATTGTCTTTGAGAAGAAGGCTACTGGCTTTTAGGTCCTATCGTCTTGCAGCTGGTTTAGTACCCTAGCTACTACTCTATTACTTATATTAGTCTCTACGCGGGTGTCTTGGAACGGTAAGTAGTGCTTTATTATACTGCCTAATAGCATAAGGGCCTTAACTTGCTTAAAGGCTTCAAGCTCCTTCTCCCCTAGTGGGTACCACGCTCCCTTCTTTATAAGCTTACTAAGCGGTTGTATAACTTGGCTGTAATCCTTTAAGAAGGCCTAGTAGAAGTTACAGAATCCTAGAAAGGATTGCACCCCTTTTATAGAAGTAGGGGGCTCCTAATCCTTAATTATAGCTAGCTTGTTAATGTCTATAGCGATCCTATTAGTACCAATAATAAAACCTAGGAACTTTATCTCTGTAATATTAAACTCGCTCTTCTTAATATCCGCCTATAGGCCTGCCTCTTAAAGCCTTTATAGGATCTTTTTAATATGGACTTTGTGCTCTAGTGGGTTGTCTGAGTAGATAAGGATGTCGTCTATATAGGCTATACAGAAATTGTCCAGGTAGTTAAAAAGGACGTTATTAATAAATCTCTAGAAGGATACAGGGCCGTTATATAGTCTAAAGGGTATAATATGGTACTTGTACGATCCGTACCTTATATAGAAGGTAGTTAACTCCTCTACCTCTTCCTTTAGCTGTATATGGTAGAAAGCCTGTTGAATATCTAGCTTAGTGAAGATTTTAGCTTTTAATAGCCTGGTTAATGTTTCCTTGATTAATGGTAGCGGGTAGTAGTCCTTCTTAGTAATTATATTGAGCTTTTAAAAGTTAATGTAGAATTGCTACCCCCCTTCTGGTTTCTTAGCAAATAGAACTGGAGCTATAAAGGGTATATTACTTAGTATAATAAACCCCTTTTATAGGTGCTCCTGTAGGTAGACCTTGATAAGCTTTAGCTGCTCTAGCGATATATTATATAGCGGGCTAGGAGCTAGACCGCGGCTGTTGCCTTTAAGAATAATATTGTGGTCTACCCCCTCGCGATGCGGTGGTAGCGTATTAGATATAGCTTTTGAGAAACAGTTAGCGTATTCTTAGTAGGGCTATAGTAGCTTTTTGTAGATAAGCCGGCGAAGTTCTTTCTTATTGTTAGGTAGAGTGTCTTATACCTTCTTATTCTCTATTAGTTGGTCTATCTTATAGAGGCTAGTATATTTAATTACTACGTCCCTACGCTTTGCTCCTTGTAGGAAGTTTTTTGCCTTAAGTAGCGTGATGTCTGCTGCTCTAAACTCTCTAGTAGATAAAGGCCTCCTTACTCTTGGCTTTAATAGTGAAGCTGGCCTAGGGTGGAGCTAGTCTTCTATTTTTCTAATTATATCTTGGGTATTGATCTTCTAAGTATACCTATAGTCGTATAGGGTCCGCTTGGCTTGCTTTGGCTTAGCCTATCCCTCTAGCTTGATTTTAGTAGAGGACTTCTTCTCTTAAAGTTTACTAATCGCGACTATACAATTAAGGATATATTAGGGGGTAGACTTGGACTCTTAATCTAGTAGTGCGTCTTTTTAATCTGTATCTCTCTAGTAATCCTTATTAATTGGTAGGGGTAGGAGCTCCTTTCTTAGTATAATTACGTCCTGCCTGCTATGGTAGTTCTTCTTGGTTTGCTATACCAAGACCCAGTATTTATAATTGATAAGGGCCCTAGTTTTCTTAAACCACCTACGGCTAATAAGAAGATTATAGCGGCCTGTATTATAGAATAGGAACCATGTAGGGACTTATTAACTGTCTATAACTAGGTTTGCCTTAAAGAGCTATCTAATTATGTCTATCTGCTGATTGTTATAGCTAGATATAGTGACTCCTTGTCCTTTAATCTTATAGAGCTTTGGTTACAGTTGTTACTTAATAATTGGCAGTAGCTTATAGTATATAAAGGCCTCTCCGCCCGCACTGGAGTTGAGTAGGCTTACTATATTAAGAGCCACGCCGCCTAGCGCGATCCTGTATAGTATTATAAGGGCTGCGCCTCCTAAGATCTCCTTTAGCTATATAGGCGTTGTATTAATTGCTCTAATCTGCTTTAGGCAGGAGACTTCTCCTAGAGCTGTTTGTTTTCTAACTTTGCTAAGTTAGTAACTATCTTATACTCTTTACTTTGGTTAATTGCTTTAGCTTCTGTCTTCTTTGGCGCTATATAGTTATTAGAGTAATGTTCTTGCTTGCTATAGTTAAAGTAGGTAACTAGCACTTTTGCAGCTAGTGCTAGAGTTAGAGGCTACTAGGAAGAGGGGGGACCTTTAGTCTCTTTAGCGCCCCTAGTAAAAGCTCTCTTACTAGCCTAGGCTGCTTTATAGTTACTTTATTCCTTACCTATCTACTTTAAACCTTAGGCGTACTGTTAGGCAGTTTTACAATAGGCCTAGAAGCTACAGTCTTTATCTACCACCTTAACTTCTATTTAGACGCGTAGGCTGTTATAAAGCTTATTATAAAGCTCCTCTTTCTACTAATCTTGTGGCATCCTTAAGATATTTACTAGCTATATAAAGTTAGATTAGAAATTGTTAAAGTCTCCTAGGTATGGCATTTTAAGGCTTTTAAGCTTCTACTAGGCCTTAATACAGTAATCTGGGTCTTTAAAGACGTTCTCTAGGAACTTAAGTACTTCTTTACTAGTAGGGTTACGTTCTATATCGCGCTCTACCTCTAGGTAGGGTAAGAGGTGGTTATAAGCTTTGCCTCCTACACGCGTTTTAATATATACTACTTTTATATCCTCTTCCTAATCTGGGTTGTCTTAATAGAACTAGTCTACATTAAATTAAAGCTTGTTTTGTATATAGCCACTCTAGGTATAATAGGTAGGCTCTTTCCTATCTATTAGTGTAGGTGGGTTTAGAAACTTTACTATGCGTCCTAAGCCCATAACACTACTTGTCTAAGAGAGTAGTGTTCCTTCTTATATTATCTGTGATGGTATGCTTTCTCGCTTGCTGTCTTCCCGATTTGGGGCTTATATAGTGACCTTGCGGCCTATCCTTAATATCTTCTAATTGGCCTTGTGGAGCTTGTCTGTCCTGTTGTTTAAGTACTCCTTAAACTCTACTATCTTTGCCTTAGCCTCCTCTTTCCTATTAAGGGCCTTATGCGCGTGGTTGTTTGCGAGACGCTATAATATAGCGATCTACTATTCTATTGCCTTTCTTTGTATTCTCTAGAGCTTCAGCTCTTCTATAAGTTCGGTTATAGGGATCGCGGCTAGGCTTTGGGTAGTTGCGGCTATATACTCTCTCTTTATCTCTATTTTAAAGTATATAGGGTTCTCATTATCTTCTAATTACGCTATAAGACGGTCCTATTTGCTTTTTATATTGTCCGCGAGCTCTGTCTCGCCGTAGTACGGTTAGAACTCTAGCGGCTTAAGTAACACGTCTATGGGTTCCTTATATGCTACTAGCGTTAGGTTGGTAGCTATCTCTAGCGCGCTAGGCCTTAACGCGCTCCTTTTTACTATAGTATCTCTTTTGCTTTCTTAGGCAATTCTTGCTACTAAGATTATAATTGGGGTGATCCTTTTAATCTAATTACTGCAGTCTCTTCTTTTAGCTGCTTAATCCGCTGTCGCAATTACCTACCTTAAGTAGGGCTTAGAGGGTTAATTAGTCTGTAGTTATAGTAGTAGAACAGCTCTCTATCTAGCTATGCGTTTAACTGTTGGACCTAATATTATGTCGCCTTTATAGGCCAGTTAAGGTTAACCTTAGTCTAATATTACGGCTAGCTTTCTATGGGAGCGATCTGATAGATTAAGCAACAATAAGGGGCTATATTATGAATAGACTAAGGTAAGGGCTCAAAGAAAGGGGCGCGGTAGACGACTATGTACATGTTCGGTCGTCGGGGCAACGTTGGGGCAACGTTGATCCGTGACCGACGACGCCTTAATGGTAGCTATGTAGACGAACCGTCACAATCTCCCTATATCTATAGTTCCTCTTTTTTTATAAGTCTAGTAAACAGCTCTATATTCTTTAACCACTATACTATAAACCTCTTATAGTAGTTATAAACCTCTAAAAACAATCTTAACTATATAATGTTCTTTAATTCTTACTAACTTACTATAGCTTCTATTTTCTTTAGGTCCATGCTAATTTTACCTAATTTAATAATAAATCCTATAAAATTAGTCTTCCTTATAAAGAACTTGTATTTTTTAATTACTACTAGTATCTGTTTTTCTTGTAGTCTCTTTAAAACCTATTTAATATATTCTCCATATTCCTGCTTACTTATTAAGTAGATAATAATAATATTAAGGTGTTCTCCTAATATACTATTAATTCTTTTCTAAAATGTTACTAGTGTATTTATAAGCCTAAACTATATTACTAATAGCTTATATAGTCCTTCCTTTAACCTAAAGGCTGCCTTCTATTTATTACCTTTCTTAATCCTAATCTAATAGTATACCTACCTTAGATCTATCTTTATAAAGATCTGCGCATTACCTATCCTGTCTTAGATTTTGCTAATTAAGGGTAAAGGATACCTATCCTTTCTTATAATGCTGTTTAACTATTTATAGTTAATATATATCCTAAGTTTTCCATTTTTCTTTAGAATGAATAGTACTAAATATCCTACTAATAACTGCGATAGTCTAATATATCCCTTTTATAAGCCTTCTTAAATAAACCCTGTAAGCTTTGCAGTGTAAAAGAATTAAGTAAACGACTTAATTGTAAATCTATGGAAATTAGGTGTAATATATATATAAGATTGAGTACAGGCAACAGAGATAGGTAGTAAGAAATACGAGATATACAAGGGTAGTGCTGACGCTGTCTTGGAGCCTTCTAGGCTGCAGTCTTATGGCTTGGCTAGTATTGGTAGTCTGTTATATACCCCCCCCAGATTTAATGGTATAGTTAAAGCTGTAGAAAATAAAAATAAAGGTAGAGACTATACTAAAATAGGGAATTTAGGATATAATTTAGGAGTAGTAAGGGGATAGGGTAATGTTTAAGAGTCTTTATTAGATGATATGGTAGCAATTTAATGTTAAATATCCACTAAATTTAATTACTTTACCTATGCCTCGTACCTTTAACGGGGTAAGATTTTAGTAAGTCTGTTAGTAGGCATTTTGGCTATAGGAACCCATTGGACGTCAATCTTTTTATTTTAGACTTCCTGTCTAAGCTAGTGCTAATAGACGTCGATATATTAAAGCTTGGTATTAAGTTTTGGTATATTCTATCTTAGAAGGCGTACAGTCTACATATTATTGCATAGTAGGGTAAACTCGCTTTCTAAATTAAAGCCAATTGCCTTAAAGAAACGCTGCTACTAGATAATCTTAACAGCAGCGATAGGTAGGGAGAAAAGCTCCGCCTTAGTAGTTAAATAAGTTATTAATCTCTATAGGGTCGCCTTCTAGTCAATTAGTCCTCTAAATAGTATAAAAAGGTATTCTTAAGAGCTCCGTCTAGTGTCTTTATAGTCCATAAATACTGCGTTAGATGCTCTGTAAAAGGTAATGTCTTCTTCTTTAGGGTTTCTAAAGTAGATATAGGCTCCAAATACTTCGCCAGAGTATTTAATAGCTATCATTTTTGTTCTAAGGTAGTAGGCAATAGCTTAATTAGCTGCATTAAGGTGCTTTTAATTTGGATTAGTAAGGAATTCGGCCAGCTTAGAATGCGTCTTTATAATATTAGGTCTTCTAAATACGGTAAGGTGTATAAGGGAACCAACTTGTTACTAATAGGCTAGAGTTCTTTAAGGGTTTGTCTACTAGTTGGACGGAGTTAGTTCTTTAGTAGGAAGTAGTAACTTAGGAAATCTTCCTAGTAGTTAAATATTAAATTAATTGGTTATCTTTTTAATATAGAAATCTTGGCAGAGCCAGAGCTTTCTACTTAGTTAATCTTGTTTAATTTAAATTCCTAGGAACCACTATAGGTCTCCTAGTACGCGGATCTTATATTAGTGTAGCAATTTGGCTTTAAATTCCTGTAGTCTTAAAAGGTCCTTTTTAGCAACTAGAACGGCAATATTATCGATATAAAAAAAGATAATAAGTCATCTATTAATGTAAAGGCAGTTAGTACCTAAGATAGGTTTTAATCCAAATTTGGCCAGTATATTGGTAAACTCTTTATACTAAAGTAGTGGTAAGACTTTTAATCCATATAGCGCTATAAGTAGCTTTAGGATATATCCGTTTTAATTAAAGCCTTCTAGGCAGTAATAGTAGACTAGCTTATCTAGTCTTGCATTTATAAATGCGTTTATAGCGTTATACTGTCAAATCTCTAAATTAAATGCGGCTGCTATAGCTATAAGGGCACGGAATATTCGAGCAGCTAGGGTTGCTGTATAGGTCTCTTCCTTAGTAATCTGCAGGTCTCCACAGACGCACAGTTAAGCTTTTAGCTTTTGTAGGTAGCCATTGCTATTAAACTTGTATTTAAAGACCTATTTTAGTAGAAGGATCTAGTTGTTTCTTGCTTCTTCCTTTAGTACAGCCTTAAATGTCCCTCAGCGTTTAAGGTTATTATATTCTTTTTCTATAGCCTTTTAAAAGCTAGCAGTTAAAGGGTGCTTTTTTAGCTCTTTAATGTTTCTTGGTTTAGGGGGAAGATTATCCTAATATAGAGATAAGGATAAGGATCTAGTTTGGCTAACGTCCTTTACTAGTCCTATGGCAAAGCCAGCGTAGTAACTAAATAGGGTAGGTATATTAGCTAGTACTGCTGCGTACACTTAACGTTAAATTTATTTAGAACCATTTAGTAGGATAAGGTTGGTAGAAGGATTGGCTAAGACCTTATTAGCTTATAGAGCTATATTTAATAGTTTTAGTAAACTACTTAACTAGGTAGAACCTATTTTAATTATATCCAAGATATCGTCTTAAAGTCCTCCTAGTATAGTGTTTGTTTCTAGCAGATCTAAAGATACTATTCTGCTAGGAGTTGGTAACTGCTTAATATCCTTTATAGGAAGGTCTGCTAAATTGCTTAATATAGTTATTTAATTTATATTTAAGGTAGGTCTATATAGGACAGATTTATCCTTAGACTTATCCTTATAGAGAGGTTCTGGTAGACTAATTATCTAGATAGTGTCTTCTAATGCTTCCTTTAGCAGGTAGTTAATATTTTGGCCCTTAGGGTTATAGAATAAGGTCTTGTTAAACGTAACGTCTCTAGTTTAGATAACTTTTCAGAGGCTTAGAATCCAAATTTAGTAGATATTAGTTAAATTACAACTAGGTATCCAATTAATATATAAGGAGCTAGCTTGTCTCCCTTTCTAATATACTTATTTAATGTATAGGTTTTGTAACCGTATACGTATATATAGGTAAGTAATAGCGGCTTTCCATAGGCGATCTTATACGGAGTTCTCTATCCTAGTTACTTATTTGGCGTTTAATTAAGGGTATATCTAGTAGTAAGGAAAGCTTCTAGTCTTAGAGATAGGGGTAAGGACACCTCTAGCTATATAGCCCTTAATTATTCTATAAGGGTTCTTCCTAATTATTTAGCTCCGCCATTTTATTCCTTAGTATCTAGTGCTTAGCATTTAAAAGTAACGCCTTTATCTACACACCATGTCTATAGGGTATCTCCTATTTATCTAAATGTTTAGTTATTATTACTCTAAAAGAAGACAACGTCTTAGTAGAATCGTGTTTTAATTAAGGTCGCCACTATTTATACACCCCCTAAATAATACACGTATACCCCCCAATTGATACGCATACACCCCTACCTCATTTGGTTTAGATACTTCCTCATAAAGTTTAGACGCTTCCTCACTAAGTTAGAACATCACGTGCGTTTGACTTGTTTGCGCATGCATCGCGAAAATCAAAGTGCGCGCCACGTAACTTTTATAACTGCAACACCACGATCAAGTCTTGATTTCAGTTATAGTACAAGTAGTAGAGTTTAAATTAGATTTGGAACGCGCCAAAGGAGCAATTAATTAGATTGCGTAGTGCTTTATAAGGCGTCACACGAACTAATTTGGGTACTGCCACCTCTGTAAGCTGCCTCCACCGCGCCCGCGCCCGCGCCCACACCCACGCCCGCCCAAGGGGAGTTTTCACACAGTTGGTAGCACCTGCTTATCGGTTTTTGACTGGAAAATTGACACTATACAGCCCTGCCCTTTGGTAAACTTATAGATATCATTAAGCGCAAGCTTCTAAGAGTCGTACAGCTTCAACGGAGGTAGTGCATTTGGGTAGGCGCGCACTTTAATTTTCGCGATGCATGCGCAAACAAGTCAAACGCACGTGATGTTCTAACTTAGTGAGGAAGCGTCTAAACTTCATGAGGAAGTATCTAAACCAAATAAGGTAGGGGGTGTATGCGTATCAATTAGGGGGTGTACGTGTATTATTTAGGGGGTGTATAAATAGTAGCGACCTTAATTAAACGATAAGTTTTATAAATAGTAAGTAGGACAGTAGCTTTATCCTTATTCTTAGAGGTAAATATAAAGTTAAATTTAGAATACGTGTAGTAGAAATGCATAATATATCTATCGCCGTTATATCCAGTTACTCTAAGGTTAATAATATTAAATGCTAGCCGTTTAAATAGTTAAGTGGCTAAATATTTATATTCTCGTCTTTAAGAGATCTGCTGTATATACTTTGCTAATAAGCAAGTTTTATATTTAATTTTAAGCGGTGCTTATTTAGTAGTTAATTTAGTAAGCTTTGCGCCATTAATGTGCTTAGGAAGCTGCTTAATAGCAGTAGGTCCTATATAGCTAAAATTTTTGTGCCATTTTATAGCTATAGCTCCGATTAGTTTATAGGCCATTTAGCTTAGCTAAAATCTTCCTATTAAGAAGGTTGATTAAGTTATTAAATCTAGGGTAATTATAGGCTCTCTGTATATTAGTACCTAGTGGCCCCCTAGTCGTTTTGCATAGCATACTATTTCGCTAGTTACTAGACAGTATAGTAAGTTTCATCCTAAGTTGAAATAGATATTATTATTAGTAGCTCTTAAGAGTGCTACAATATTTATAAAAAAGGTAGGTGCTAGTGCTATATAGGATAGCTTTATTTTTAACTTCCTAGTAAGTATATTAATAGTTATGGTAACTATTCTATAAGCTTAAATCTTTTTAAAAATTCCACCAGCAATTAGGTAGTTATTTTCTACTACTAGGCATAAGAAGGTAAAGTCTTCTTTATTATTGCAGACGTGGATATCTATACTAGGGTTAAGTATCTAGGTGTTTAGGAGTTTAAAAGGAGTTTAACCAGTACTAAACACGGCAGTATAGCTAGTTGGTATAGTAGAGGCTAGGGTTTTAGAATTAAAATTAATTATAGATTCTATGTTTTTCTAATTCTCCTTTACTTCCTGTTCTCTTTTTTAGATATAGTTAACGGCGCGTTTAATCTAAGGTATAGATAAGATCGCTTTATCTACTTTCTTCTAGACGTTTGCCCTTAGTCTCCATCCCTAAGGGCGTTTATATATAGCAATGTAATAGCAGTTACTAAATTAATATATAATGCCATATATGCATTCCTTATACTATCTTAAATTTAAATTTAAATTACCGTTAAAATTAGAATTAATATTAGAGTCTAAATTGGAATTAGAATTATTTTAAAGGGTTGCAAATGTAGAGTTATTAGCAGTTGAGGTAGAAGAGGACAATGCTTACTATATGCGGTAGTGCTCCTTAAATTCCTTAATAAGGTTAATAATAGATAGGGCCTCTTTGTCCTTCTATTCTTTTTTAATAAGGTCTACTTCTAGCGCTCCTACAAAACTAGAAGAGATGGGTTTAATAGCTTATATAAAGTTATAGTAGGGTCTAAATCCCTAGACATCTGGTAGTTTTAATTGTTCTGCCTGCTTATAGACATTCCTCTAGCTATTTAATTATTTTTTAATGCTCTGCTTTTTATTATAGGCTTTAAGAGCCATGTATTAATTAAGGATATTATACTTTTAACCTAATATGGTAGGGGCAAGTGCTTTCTTAAGTGCTTTTAGCCGTTTGTGTGCTATATTAAGGCCGTTAATAAGTAGAAGGTAGGCCGCTAATATTAATTAAACAACGTAGTTACTAATATTACTTATGGCCTTCTCTTTCTTCTAGTATATGCAAAGGTCGTCCTTATACTCTGTATAGATTTGATTATATATGGTAAGCTAGGTTTAGTCTAGCTGTGGTATTAATATAGCTGTAGGAAGTACGTCCGCAGGTATAGGTCGTTTTAGAGGTTCTAGCTTTAGGAGCTTATCTTTCTTCTTTAATGGGTTAATGTACTCCTATACCTTATTGGTTTTAGCAGATTAGGTAGGGTCTAGGTTAGTGTCTTGGCAAAACCTTATTTTAATAATTTAATTTGCTAGTTTATTCTAGTACGTTCTGGTACGTTCTTTAAGCTTAATTATCCATTTGTTTAATAGGTAAAGAAGTTTAAAACACTTGCAAAGGTAGTAGAAGTAGTGACTTCTTAAATAAGGTAGTATTTAATTAGTTAGCAGGTAGTGCAATCTGGGGTCATAACTATAAGCTTTGTAGTGTAAGAGAATTAAGTAAATAGCTTAATTGTAAATCTATGGAAATTAGGTATAATATATATATAAGATTAAGTATAGGTAATAGAGACAGGTAGTAAGAAATATAAGATATATAAGGGTAGTGCTAACGCTGTTTAGAGCCTTCTAGGCTGCAGTCTTATAGCTTAGCTAGTATTAGTAGTCTATTACAAACTCCTTAAGTACTACTAATTTAGTTTTAATAAGCTTATAGATTAGGAAGAACTTTAGACTTATTTCTGGTTCTAACTCTATTTTATAGTCCTATACTATATACTTTAATAGCTTTTTACTTTCTGGGCTCTATAACCTTTTGCCATACTTATAGTATCTCTTTAATATATAACTTAAGCCTTGCTTAGTCTCCTTATAAATTACTCCAACTTAGTACCATATTATCTTGGTTTATTATTACATCTTACGTTATTATATGTCTCTAATATTAACCTAACTTATAATCTAATTAATCCTTAGATTATACTCCTATTGTCACAGAGTAAATATAAGTGGTAATAATATATAGCGAAGTAGATATTATTAAGCTATGTACATGAACTACGTAATAAGATCAAGACGTTGCGTAAGGAGAAAAGGTAAGGAAACGGAATGAAAGGGTATATATCGTTAGTTTAGTTGCTTGGTTAATATAAGCACGGAGTAAAACGGGATTTAAGGAGCGGTCCTATTAGAACTTGGTAAAATTTGGTAGACTTTGGCAGAATTTAGTGGACTTTAGCAGAATTTGGTAGACTTTAGTAGAATATAGCAGAATACGGCAAACTGCCGTTAGATTGCCGTAGATTATTATCTCATGGTTAGTCTCTTCTTACTGCGTTAGTGGAAACAGGTAGACGTGTATAAGGTATTACGGAGGTGTCCCATAATAGTACCCCCCCTTTAAACTCAAGCTTCTGCAAGATAGGGCTATAGTAGTTCTAGGTAGAGTTTGTAAAAGTCTTCTACGGCTTATATAAGTCCTATAAAGTTAATAGGTTCCTAAGTAGGCTTAGTAAAGCCTCTCCATTTTATAAGGTATATATATTTACATTTCTATTTATTATACTTAATATTATTAACTTTTTTAATAAAGTACTTATCCTTACTATCTACTTTAACTAGTGGGGGAGGGTCCTAGATCTATTTAGACAGGGCATCTAATATAGGGGCGGTAGGGCGGAGGACTAACATATAGAATATAGGGTGAATTTTAACTGTATTAGGGAGCTTTAATTGGTAGGTATATAGAGAGATAACCTTTTAGACCTTATAAGGGCCAGCGTTCTTCCAATTAAATTTCTTAGTAAGTTATTTTGTATTTAGATTTCTTATATCTAACTAGATAAAGTTACTAATTTAGTAGGCCGGTACTAGGGTTCGGTTCTTATTTGCTGCGGCTTTATAAATAGATTGGGCCTATATTATTTTATTAATAGGGAACTCTTATAGTTCTTCTATCTTCTTTATAAATTTATTTACTTCTATAACTTGTAAAGCCTAATAAGCTAGGTAAGGGACATTACTAAAGGGTTTAAACCCTATTTATAAATACTAGCCGTAGTTAGCTAGGAACGGGGAGACTTTTATAGTTTCTAAAACGGAGTTATTTATAGTAAACTTAGTAAATATAAGCCAGTTTATCTAGTCGTCTTGCAAATATAACGTATATATCTAAATATACTATTTTATTATAGCATTTATACATTCCATTTAACTATCCGTTTTTAGGTAGTATGCTATAGATAATAGTACTTTAATATAGAGTTGGGTAGTTAGCTCTTTCTAAAATATAGAGATAAACTGTTTACCTCTATTAGAGATAATCGTTTTGGGAAGTCTATAGAGTTTCTATATATAATCTAGGAATAATTAGGCAACAACAGGCGCTAATATATTAGGGTAGGCGATTAAGTGTTTTATTTTGGATAGTTGGTCTATAACTACTATAATATTTATAAAGCCTTTACTTATAGGGAGGTTAACAATAAAGTTAATTAAGATATCCTTCTATCTTTAATCCAGGATAGGTAGTGGCTTTAGGAAGCCGTTGTATATTTTATGTAAAGTTTTAGCTTGTTAGTAGGTATAGTAGCTAGAGATATATCTTTATATTATATTATGCATATTTAGCTAGTAGTATTCTTATTAGAGCAGTTCTAGGGGTTTTCCTTAGCCTAGGTGGCCGGCTACTAGTAGGTTATATGCATATTCGAGGAGCTTAAGCTTAAGTTTATTATATTTAGGTATAACTAGGCGGTTCTGGTAGTATAAGCAGTCTCCACAAGCTTTATATTTACTTAGAGAAATCCTTTTAAAGCGTCTAACGCCGTCTTAAATTAACTTAAGCGTCTCTTAGATAAACTTATTATTTAGGTATTTATTAGCTATAATCTATTTAGTAGTTTAACCAGTTATTTTAAGGACGTGTACTAAGAGATCTTTAGTAGGGGGTTTAAATAGTTTGGGGTGAAGTAGGGTCTAATTACGGTAGGAGCACACTTCTTCTTAAGCTAGTGCGTCTTGTAAATATTAGGTTAGGGTATTAGGGTTCTAGCCTTAAACGCCTAAGCAATATATAATAGAGAATTGGAAACGGGACAGATATTCTAACTAGCGGGCTTAATAGTGGCTTAGCTATTTTATAGTTATAAAGTATTATAGGTTCTTATCGTTGCTAAGAACCTTAATTAGAAATCTAGAGCCTTCTAGTTTAGGTCGCCATTATTTAAAACATCTAATAATAGCCAATAGTTCTTTATTGTAGATCTTATAATTATATCCAGCTAGACTTAGTTATTTTAAAAAGTATGCTATAGAGTGTAATACTCCTTTCTTATTATATTAAGACAGAATGCCTCCAGTAACATAGTTGGATAAGTTAGCTTCTATAACACTTATTTAGTTTAGGTTAAAGTATTAAAGTATAGGTGCGGTAGTAAATATAACTTTTAGATAAGTAAAGGCTTTTTTATATTCCTTATTAAAGATAAAGGCTTTATTTTTTTAGGTTAGAGCTATAAGGGGTAAAACTAGGGCGGAGAAGTTATTAATAAACTATTAGTAGAAGTTGGCAAATCCTATAAAGGCCCTTACGTCCTTAACATTCTTAGGGTCTATTTATACGCCGTCTATAAAAATAATAAGTCTAAGGTATAGAACTTCCGTTTTATAGAACTTATATTTATCTATATCTAATTATAGGCTGGCTCCGCGCAAGGCTTACAGGACCAGTTTAATATATTTTTAGTATTTAGCTAGATTATTACTATATATTAAGATGTTGTTAATATAAGTAGTATAAAAGATATCTAGGTACAGGTGTAGGGTGTTATTTATAAAGTATTAAAATAAACTTAGAGCGTTTGTAAGGCTAAATGGTATTACCAAGTACTTAAATAATCTATATTAAGTACGAAATATAGTAAGCAATTTATCTCCTTTTGCGATACGGAGGCGGTTAAATATATAGATAATATTAAGCTTTATATAGAAGCGAGCCTTACTTAATTAATTTAGTGTCTCTTAGATTAACAGGATTGGGTATTAGTTCTTAACAGTAACAGCATTAAAAGCTTAGTAGTCTATGTAGAAATATAGACCGCTACCAGGTTTCTTAATAAAGATTACTAGTACGGCTATAGGTAAAGAACTTGCTCTAATAAATCCTTTATCTAGATATTTATTTAGGTACTTCCGTAGTACCTTAAGTTCGTTTTAGGATATCCTATATAGGGGTCCAAATCCGGGATGTTTTCCTTCTTTAACTACAATTTTATAATTATATGGACGGCGTTCTAGTAGCTTATTGGCTTCCTTTTATAAAAATATATCTAGATAGTTATAGTACTCTATTAGTACCTTTATAGTAGGGTTAGTGTACTTCTTTAGTGCTAAGGCCTTCTTAATATCGGCTATTATAATAGTAAAGATTATGTGTTCTAGTTTCCTGGCAAGTTATACTAGCAGAGTAGCTTTAATTATATAGATATCTAAAGTATTAAGCAGGCTTAGATCGTTCTTAGTTTCTTATATAGTTTTGGGTTTGGTGTTAGATATGGAGTTAGTATTAGATTTAGGGTTAGTATCAGATTTAGGTTTAGGCTCTTTAAGCATCCTTTTTATAGTAGAATACCAATTCTTCTAGTACCTTTATATATTAGGCTTGGTTTAGGGTATAGTAGTTAAAGTTAATTCATGTGGTCTAGTATAATTTTCGAGTTCTTAGTAGACGTCGGTAGAATTCTTAGGTTAGTAGAATTTAATAGAATTCTTAGGTCAGTAGAATTTGGTGGACCTTTTAGGTACAAAGTGGATATTAGTGGAAATTTTAGACTAGTAGATCCTAGTAGATTTTTTAGATTTTAGTTTAGGGTCTAAGTAGTAAGTTATAAAACACTTCTACTTATAATAGGAGGCGGTAAATAGAAGCTTAAGGTTGTCCTAATTAATAGCTACCTTATATAGCTTTATCTAGGGTTGTTTAAGGATTACTAGGTAACCTAGGGTAGTCATAAAGAGCTTAACTAATTCTTTATGGTTTAGGTATTGGAGTTTTAGGGCCGCTATATAAGTAATACAGCCTAAGATAGTGTGTTTGCTATTAAATCTAAATACATTAATATGCTAGTTAAGGGGTGTTAGGGTAAACCTATTGTCTTATATAAAGATCTTGTTAATAAATTCTATACCGCTAGCTCCTATATTAATTAGAACTTAAATATTAGCCTATTAACTCTTCTACCAAAGACAGCAGTTAATAGTTATACTATAATTCTAAGAGTTAGGGTTTGCTATATCTAATACATTTAGCGAGATTCTATAATATAGCTATTCTAAAGAGTAACTTAACTCTAGGACGTGCCTTTTAGTAGCGAGCGGGAAGGGGTTCCTCTAGAACGTTGGTTATAACTTTATTCTTATAAGTGGTACTTACTAGATGCGGGGCTAGAGCTAGGTAAAAATCGGGGTTAGTGGCTAGAAGATTAGTACGGTAAACGGCTGCTAGCGTTAACTATTTATAGATCCTTTTAGAAGGGGGCGGAGCAGTAGTTAGAAAGGTAGGAGCTATTTCTACATTTAAAGCAGAGGCCTAGCTTAGTGCGTTATTTCTATTTAAAGGACCTTAGTAGGGCGTATCTTAGGGTCCCAGTATTAATATCTATAGTGTTGGGGTACTTAGACTAGGATAATAACTTAGTAGACGTTTATAGGGTTGTTATATTATATTAAAGAGCGGGTTTTAGTGTTAGGCGTAGTATATTATTATACTATTTATTAATAACGTTTACGCAGGTGTTAAGGGCTTTTGGTAGGTCTATACTAATTAGGGAGGGTTTTAGTTTAGGGCTTAGAGATTCAATAAGGCTGTTAATTAGTATAGAGTTATTCCAGCCTGTTTCCTTTATATAGTAATTAAACTTAGAGAAGTATACTAGGAAACTCTTCTTTTTTTAAGTTATATAGTTTATCTTCCTTTAAGCGGTAGCTTAGCGGTTTAGGTTACTGTATATAGCTTTAAGAAGTACAACTAGGCTTTATACTAAGTTTAGCTAGAGAGGTTTAATAAGGTCAGCTGCGTCTCTTCTTAGTTAACTTAGGGCGTAGTAGAGTTGGTTGACTTTAGTTAGGTAACGGTTAGTATTACTAGTTAGCTTATTTTTAAGCCGGCTTAAGAATAATTAAAGCTCTTATTATTTGCTAGTAAATACTAGAGGGTCTAGTAGTTTTTTTAAATTATTATAATATAGTAGTTGGTTCTATCGGTGGAATAACTATTGCTAGTTTAGGGCTTGTGTTCCGCGTATTAGCTTCTAGTAATAGTAATTAGTTTTAAGGGCTTAGTAAGGGCGTCTTAAGGGTATAGATTTCTTTTTAGAGGGCCTTAATTATTTTCTAGTGCCGTACTTCTTGTTCGGCTTATTATTAAGCTATAGTAGCTTAGTTTTATACAAGGGCGTCTATAAAGGACTTTTATATATCTGCCAATTGTTCCTAGAGTGCGGATATAATATTAGTGGTTATTATAGGGGCTTTAAGGTTGTTCTATATTTTAAACAAGGCTAGGCAGAGTATAGGTTTTTAAGGATTTAACGTAATGTAGTATTATAGAGTAAGTATAAGTGGTGATAATATATAGCGAAGTAGATATTATTAAGCTATATATATAAACTGCGTAATAAGATTAAGATGTTATATAAAAAGAAAAGGTAAGGAAATGGGAAGAAAGGGTATATATTATTAGTTTAGTTACTTAGTTAATATAAGCATAGAGCAAAATGGGATTTAAGGAGCGGTTCTATTAGAACTTAGCAGAATTTAGTAGACTTTGGCAGAATTTGGTGGACTTTAGCAGAATTTGGTGGACTTTAGCAGAATATGGCAGAATGCGGCAAACTGCTGTCGGATTGCCGTAGATTGTCGTCTCGCGGTCAGTCTCTTCTTACTGCGTTAGTGGAAATAGGTGGACGTGTATAAGGTTTTATAGAGGTGTCCCATAACACCTATAATTAAGTCATTTCTAATATTACCTTATTCTTTTCTAATAGTAGGATATTAAAAGACATCTTAACTGGTTTTCCTTTAATAGTTAACTTAATAGGTCCTATTTTAAAATTAATAATGCCTTCTTTATAGGCTATTAGATCTCCTAAAATTATTATTAATAGGTATAGATACTCTTTCTATTTATATAGTAATCCTATCCTTTTAACTACTATTAGTAATATATGGTTCCTTATTAATCCACTATTTACTAATACTTTAAACTTTTAATCTTGCTAACTAACTGTTGGTATGCTTTAACACAGTGCAATAGACGTAATATACGTGCAGTGCGGTGTGTAGTTGGATTCTTGTTGTTCTATCTACACGTCTTGATGATATATATGCGCGTTGCGTAGATTACGTGCTTTATGTATATAATATACGAAACGAATATCTACCGACACTGGAGTAACTCTAAAGGAAACCAAATTGTACTATTCTTGTTATTCGTAGCGTATACGCAATAGCTGGCTCTTCCGTCTATAGTACATAGTAGCTTCTCCTTTAATCCTATCCCAGTTATATAACGCTTATAACGGCTTATATAAATGCCTTTAAACCAGAGCTTATGGATTGATAAACTGTATAATAAAGTTAAGACGTTGTGTAAGGAAAGAAGGTAAAAGAATAGGAAGAAAGGGTAGTGGTCCTGGCAGAACTTGGTAGGATTTAGTGGACTTGGTAGAATATGGCAGAATGCCGTAGATTGCCGTTAGATTGCCATTAGATTGCCGTAGATTGCCATTAGATTGCTATTAGATTGCCATAGATTGCTATTAGGTTGCTGTCTCGCGGTTAGTCTCTAATTGCTAAGTTGGTAGAACTAGGTGGATATATGTAAGGTATTACGGGGGTATCCTGTAACAATTGCTATCTAATAAAGATACTAAGCTAAGGAGAAGAAGGAGAAGAAGAAGAATTGTTAGGGGTAGTAGGTGGACATATTGCGAGGGCCGCCAAGGCGCTAGTGGTAAGCGAGCTAATAGCGATTTTCCATGCCGGGCATGGAAAATCCTAATTGGCTGGTTAAATTTAGGATCTGTAGAATATGGTAGGTGGTGTGCCTTAGCACTATTATAATGCTAAGTCAAGTCTAAGTTTGTTTACGTTTGTTTAACCTACTTTATAGCCTACAGTTCTAAGTAATTGGTATTAATTAACTTCTTAAGAGCCGTAGATGCCTTGCTCTTAGTTATTAAGTTAGTAGGGTTGCTATTACCATTAATCCACTTAACTTCTATAATCTCTTTGCGCTTGTATAACTAATAGAGACACATAACGTCTATTATAAGACGTTTCTCTTATATAGTGCCTAGTTTAATAAAATATTTATAGAGTAATTTTAAGTCGGTACAAAGTATAAGTGGGAGTTTAATCTATAGGAGTTGTTTAATGGTTAACTTAATTACGGCGCCAATGTTAAATCTATAGGCCATTACATAAAGTTCTGAGGCTAGTACGCTTCTAGTAACTCTCTTGCACTTAATTAACAACTAGTAAATAATATTAGCCTTATATATCACGTCCTCTAATACCAGTATATATCCTATTTGTGATAAGAGGTCCTTATTATTGGCGAATAAGGCGTTAATAAAAGCAAGTAGGTATAATATATTAATGTCTAATTTAACAAACGTAAGGCCTCTTATTGGATTGTTAATCTGCAATTATAGTTATTTATTAAGTGCTGTAACATCTTCCTTTTTAGGGTTAATTACCTAGGCGGCAAAGGAGAGATTAAAGGAAGCTTTTAGTTAATATATAGAGGCAATATACACGCCTTTTGCGCGTTGCGCAACGTATTATTTCTTTATAGTTAGTGCATTACAGACAATGCCTCTTAAGCTTGTGGTTATAGCTATCTTGCTAGGGTAGACTATATTTAGGTTCTTACACTAGTATTCCTAGGTTATTATAATATTGCCTTCCTAAGAGAGTTAAATAATGCATCTGTTAAATTTAAGTAACTGCTTAATTGTAAGTTACTCACGTTCTTTTACAAGAAAGTGAGCCTTTTTTAGATGTTATTGCTCTGCGTCTATAAAGGTGGTATTAGCTAGAAAGAGAGTGTTGTTAGTTTAGAGGCCAATAATACCAAAGTAGTTGGGAGTGTTGCTCTATAAGAGGCAGGGGTTATACATTAATAAGTTTATATCCAACTCCTTAATATAGTGATTATAGTAGGTCGTGAACTAGTAATTGCCTACTTCTAGAACACTATATAAAGGCTTAATCACCTTTAGGATGGAGTTCTTTCTAATGCCTAGTTAGCTTCCTAATTCATAAGGTGGTCAGATATAGAAGTCTTAATTTAGCTTTATAAGAGACTAGATATACACCTAAGAGATATCTTATAGGTATAACTGTGTGCTATTGCCTTGTAGTATAGCTGCAATATATAGAATAAGGCGTTAGCTAACTTGTTAAATTATAGGTAACTAGGTTAGTATAATATCCTTTTTAAGATTATTATACGCTTAGACGACAAGTCTTAATTTCTTAAAGGCTTTGTTAGTACTAGGGTTCTTAATCTTATCTATAAATCATAAGTTAAAGACTCTAACTCCTGCGGGTACGTCCTAAGGGTTAATTATCTTAAATACGCCCTTTTCAATTAGTTCTGTAATTTCCTTTTAATAGGATATTTTAAACTGCTTATGGTTGCTATCCTCTTGCAAGAATACAGTAATGTTAGCAGTATTAATATAAAGGGGATACTTATAGGGTCTTCCTCTTCCTTAATAAGGTGGTTGTGCTTCTCTGGTTTTAGTAAGGGACGGTTTCTATATAGAGGCAGTCTCTGTAGACGGTTTATATATGCGGACAGTTTCGTTAACTTGGATATTATTAACTTAGGTATTATTAACTTAAATATCTTTAACTTAAATATTTCTAGGGTCTGTTAAGTACGGTTTAATAGTAATACTGCGGAACTTTATAGGGCCGCTAGGTAGGTTAACAGCACACGTTTCTCCTTTAATATTTAGTAGGTTATATGGTCCTGCCCAGTATCTAGGCTATCCTATATTGCCTTCTCTCCAGACTAGTACTAAAGAGTTAAGGGGTAGATTATAAATTGCGGTAGTGCTGGGGCCATTACGTATGCTAAGTACATCTGCGACTTGGCGCTCTGCTTATATCTTTTTTACTTCCTCTATAGCTTTCTTAAATATAATCGCACGCTATATTACTATAGGTGAAGGTATATCAGACTCTGTTATTTAGGGGTACGCTCTAAATACCAACAGTGTGGGTATTAGGCCGTCTGGTCCTATAGAGTTATTAATTGTTTTAAAGGCCATTTGCAGTACTATATTCTTATTAATTCCTAGTATCTTGGAAGTGATAATATAGTATATATGTTGCAAGGGGCTGTGGTAACACTCTACTATACTAATTAAGTTGTAAGCTTTAACCGGTACGCTCTTTATGGTAGTGCCTATGTTAACCGCGTATTGCTTAAACTCTCTACTAATAAAGTTCTTTTTTATGTTATATACAATTATATCTAGGGGGCCTAGGTATATATTAATTTAGTACACTTATAATATGTCCTATGTATACTTAGCGCTAATATTCTATAGCCATCTGCCTGTTTAAAATTGGGTGCCTTTATTAATAATATAAAGTATAGGCTTGCTGTTGATGTACATAATATCAACAATAATATAGTAGTTAAAATTAATATTATCCTTTAAGGTAAACCTAAATCTGCCTGGTAACTTTCCGTGCTTTTAACAGTATAAGCAGTAGCAGGTGATATACTTAAAGGTTTTTTAATTAGCATCGTTTTTATAGCCAGCGCAGTCTAATATTCTCTTAAGTCGCTCTACTAATAGATGTCCAAAGCGTCAGTATAGGCGTTGTAATTCTACATTAGTTAAGTAGCATAGGTTTTAATTAAAAGACTCTATAATAAACACATGCAATAAAGTATTCTATAGTAGAAACGGGTGTCCGAATCAGCGTACAATTAGTACGGTCTTTAAGGGGGTTATCAGGACATTCTTTAGGTTATCAAAGTACACTTATAAGTTGTCTATATCTGCTAGGCAAAGCAGGAAAGGGGTATTAACTTTAACAATATAGAACTCTACTATACCTATTAGTGTATCTACCTTAATAGAACCAATAGAGGATGTAGAACCTATTCCGAACTGTATGCTAACTGTGCCTCTTGTGGACTTGTTTAACTATACTTTATTAATCTTCTAAAGTGTAAGAAACTAACTATATCCTACTATAGAACGTTTAGAGGCTCTAGTGTTGATCATTACACCTATAAAGTTTGTTAAGGTGTAGTGTGAGGTTGTATTGTATATAAACGGGTCTATGTTAGTAGTAAATGCATCTATTGTGGTATTAATAGTTGTAACTGCGTGGCTATAAGCTCTGTTGGCCAGTTCTAAAGCTGTAGCGGTCGCATTGTCTAGTTTAATCTTACTATATAAAGTGTAGTATACTGTGGCCTGGTTATCCTTATTTAGTAGAGTATTGGGGTCCATGTTAATTACTAGAGTGTTAAATACGTTGGTAATCTTATTATCCTTATTATTGTCCTTATTATTGTTGCCTTTATAGTCCATTATATATTGCTTTATTTGCTCCTAGAAGCAGTTCTTAAACTTATTTCTAAACTTAGTTTTAGACTCTTCTTGCTCCTCCTTAGTATATTTCTATAAGTGACATCCTTCCTTGTTATATATAAAGCAACGTGGTTTCTATTAGTTGCGGTTATATAGGGGGTTGCTATGGTTGTTGCGGTTATTGTAATTATAGTTATTATCTCTTTTATAGAATCGTCAGTCTGTAAAGAAAGCTTATATCTTCTCCGTATGCTCTTTCTTATACGCCGTAATAGATAATTAGAGTTTGTTAATAAGGGCTTTAAGGTTATCTGGTGAGTTAGAGACTGCATATCTACATACTGGTATTCCCTGGCAAGAAGTGACGATTTTATTATAAAGGAAGTCCATAGTTTGTAAGGTAGGTCTAAGGCCGTGCTATAGTTAATAAAGTCTGTAGATTAGCAATTAGAGGCATTCGCTTATAGACTTGTCTATATTTTCTGCCATTACTATTATAACTGTAATAGTATTCCACTTGTCTAGGTTCTTGCATTAAAATCCTAGTCCTTTAAAGAAATTCTAAAGGTGCTCATAAGCTTTGGCAAATAGTAGGTGGGATAGTTAGTTTGTGTAGAAGTGGTCTAGAGCTAGTCCTTTTAATATGGTAGGGAATGCCTTAAGGTAAGCTTCTTGGGGTATGTCCGCTTAATTACAGATATTGTAGAATATTATTAATTTGTAGTTAAGGCTTTTATTTATACTACCGTATTTCTGCTCCTCCGTATATATCTTAGCTGTATTTGCAATTTCCTTTCTATAGCTAGTTGTAGTGATAGGGTGGTTCTCCTTGTCTGTAGGTTATTTGTAGAGTTACTGTATTATTGTTATAGGTTAAGGCGTAACAGATAGTGTAAAGGTAGAGGTAATTATAGATTGAGGTATAGTGGAAAGTATAGGCACTAAGGAACGTCTTGCTTGTTGCTCTTCTAGAGTTCCATGTGTCTTATAATACTGGATACTTCTTGACTTAATGCTAGTATTAAACTTTTTCTTAAGTGCGTTTATCTCTTCTATAGTCCATTCCGTTTAGTCTTCTTCTTATGCTATATTATATAAGGATTAAGGGAGTGATTTACCTTGTTTATAGTTAGTGTTAACCTATACTCCTCTGGTATTTAGACAATTGCGTAGTTTCTAAAGCCAGTATAAGTGGATTTACATAAAGATATTAACTGTAAAGTCCTTAAAATCTCCCTAGAACAATTCCTAGAGTGTTAAGTCTAGCTAGTTGTGTATCTCCGTATATACATACATCTTGTATTATACGTAGTTAGTTAGCTCATCCTTGGTGACTTCCATTAGGTTAATTCTATCTTCCTATTTGGCTGCTTCTTCCTCCTAGTCTTTCTCTGTTCCTAACATCTTGTATTTTATGTATTATTTAGGTAGGTAAGGGTGTTTATAGGGTAAAGGTAGGGGAACGGTTAAGGAGGCGGTTAAGGAGGCGGTAAGGAGGTGGTTAAGGAGGCGGTTAAGGGGGCGGTTTAAGTTGTTTAAGTAGGGTAAGGTGTTTTGCGTAGTAATTCTTCTAAAATAGATAGAATGAGATGTCTAAAAGTCGTTGTGGATACCAGATAAGTACTTCTAGGTGGTTTCTCTTTTTCTCTTTAACTGAAATAGGCTGATACAAAAGGTGGATAAGTATAACTATCTTCCAATCTGCTGTAAGGTGGATAGTATAACTGTCTTCCAAGCTATCTATGTATTTCCTGATCTGTGCGCGCTCACTAATTAGTGTTGGTATGCTTTAATACAGTGTAATAGACGTAATATACGTGCAGTGCGGTATGTAGTTGGATTCTTGTCTTATCTCAGTAAGCGACTCAGACGGCAAGGGCAGAGCTTAAGGCCAACTCACTAATACCAAAGTGTCACTAGTCTCTATCTAAAAAACGCCACCCCTTTTTAACCAATCAGCTGTCTACTAGCCTTAAGTCTGCCCTGCCGTCTGAGGGCCTATGGTGCGAATTTTGGTGAGGCTCGACTTAAATTATCGCGATTTTGTATGGGAGACCCTTTCTTACGTATATTTCACTACTTAACAACATTAATTTAATCTAATAAGTTAATAAAGTAAGTTATCTTAGTCTCTTCTATAATTGATTAGATTTTTATTAAAATATAAAGCCGTTAGCTACATAAGATTTTGCGACAAAATCGCGCCTAGGCGAGGCTCTGGAAATACAGCATCAAAATCACCTTTTTCACTGCCGTACCTCGACCCTTTTATAACGTTAAGTTATTATAAAAATACTATAAGGTGGAAGCTCTTTAGCTTCTCTATCTATTGCAATAAATAACGACGTTGTAGCTATATTATATGGGATATTAGATATGGGCAGTCGGTCGCACTTTATCCAAACTCGTCGCTTTAAATCTCACGAGTC